>JACLAC010024677.1_pt1 | contig 43426 bp, 42 predicted proteins | sample 8027881 | NCBI WGS metagenome assembly JACLAC01 (sample SAMN15725517, study PRJNA655200) | protist metagenome | isolation source: fluorescence activated cell sorting (FACS) single amplified genomes of... | place: Spain: Blaines Bay Microbial Observatory, Mediterranean Sea | collected 2016-01-19 | reverse complement strand
GTCGTTCTTGTCCAATCTGATCCAGATATGGAGAGTTACCCAGCTCAATTGTTGCGTGAAAACGACCGGCTGGTTTGCCTTGGTGGAAACACTCCTCAAGAAAGCTATTTGAATGCTATGAGCATCATCAGAATAGCTGAGATTGAGGGGGTAGATGCTATTCATCCTGGAATTGGCTTTCTCTCAGAATCAACACAATATGCCCGTATTTGCCGTGAACATGGCCTAAACTTTATTGGACCGCGTTCTGATAACATGGACTTGATGGGTAATAAATCTAATGCGATCAATACAGCAAAGCGGCTTAAGATTCCTGTTGTTCCTGGAAGTGAAGGTGCCTTAGCAAATCCATCAGAGGCTTCCAACGTAGCGGAAGTAATCGGGTATCCTGTACTGATCAAGGCCGCCCATGGTGGGGGTGGTAAAGGCATTGCGGTTGTCGAACAGCCAGGTCAATTGGAACCGATGTTTATTAGGATGTCGAAGGAAGCACTAAATGCCTTTGGCAACGGTGATTTGTATTTAGAAAAATTCATTCGCTCATTGAGACACCTGGAAGTCCAAGTTCTTCGTGACCTTCGGGGCAATTCTCATTTGCTGGGTATTCGAGACTGTTCGGTCCAGCGAAATTATCAGAAACTCATTGAAGAGAGCGCATTTGATCTACCACAGAAAATTGAGGATCAACTCTTCAAATACTCTAGAAAATTGATTGATGAAATTGATTATGTTGGTGCAGGAACTGTTGAATTTATCTACGATCTAGGAGAGCAAAAGATCTACTTCATGGAGATGAATACACGCCTTCAGGTGGAACATCCCGTCTCTGAAATGGTCACTGGGGTGGACTTGGTTGATCAACAGTTCTCAGTAGCGAAAGGCAACACCCTTGAAGCCTTGGAAGTCCTGCCAAATGGGCATGCTATGGAACTTCGGATTAATGCAGAAAGAGTTGATTTAGACTCTTCAGGTTCCCTTCGTTTTGTGCCAGATCCCGGCAGAGTTACCGAAGCCTACTTCCCTGCGGAAGAAAATATCCGAATTCTTCAAGCTGTGACCAATGGCTCAATGGTTCCACCTTACTACGACTCTCTTGTAGCCCAGATCATCGCCTGGGGAGAAGACCGCAAAGAAGCGATTGAACTGCTAATTGATTACCTGAGTAGAGTGAAGATTCATGGCATTTCCACAAATCTGGTATTAGCAAAGAGAATTTTGCAGGATCAGGATTTTCAGGAGGGGAATTTTGACACTCGCTATCTAAATGGGCTGTTTTCAAGAATCAACTCTCAAGAGCTAATTAAGGAATCTAAGCTTGAAGCTGGAGGCTCTGCCGTTTCGCTAGATGAGTCCAGTGTTCGTTTCGAGAATTCGAAAGAGTGGAAAATTCTTTCACCACAAATGGGAGGCTTTTACCGTTCTCCTTCTCCTGAGACTCCCTCATTGGTGGAAGAAGGCAGCGTTATTAATCTCCAGACTCCAATCTGCTTACTTGAATCCATGAAAGTCTTTAGCGAGATTTCTCTGAACTCCTTCAAAACTTTGGACGGGAAATCGCTCTACCCTGAGGATCAGCAATTCCGCATCACCAGAGTTCTGGCAGAAGACGAACAAACAGTAAACCAAGGTGATCTACTGTTTGTGATGGAGTCAATTACGCCAAATTAAGAAGGATAATTGTTTGAGAGCAGATAGAAAGGTCAGACTAGAGAGAAAATTTATTAGGGAGAGAGAACCTCATCTGAGGATGGGGCTTGTATTATCAAGTTTATTTTTTCAGAACCTCAACCATTTTCTCGCCAATATCAGCAGGGGTTGGTACCACATGAATACCAGCATCTTGTAGTGCAGCCATTTTTTCGGCAGCAGTACCTTTGCCACCGGAAATAATGGCACCAGCATGGCCCATCCTTCGCCCAGGAGGAGCGGTTTGCCCTGCGATGAAGCTGACAATTGGCTTGGTTACATATTCTTTGACGAAAGCAGCTGCTTTTTCTTCAGCGTCTCCGCCAATCTCGCCAATCATCACAATCGCTTCAGTTCCAGGATCATCCTGAAACATCCGTAGACAATCAATAAAATTGGTCCCGTTTACGGGATCTCCCCCAATACCGATACAAGTACTCTGACCTAGGCCAACCCCACTGAGTTGCCCCACAGCCTCGTAAGTCAAAGTTCCGGAACGTGAGACCACACCAATTTTACCAGGCTGATGAATGCTTCCTGGCATGATGCCGATTTTGCATTCTCCCGGAGTGATGACCCCCGGACAGTTGGGCCCAATCAATCTGACTCCCTGCCGTTTTACATAATTTATTGCTCTCACCATATCTTGGACAGGCACTCCTTCAGTAATCGCCACAATGAGTGGAATTTTGACTGCAGCTGCCTCAATAATAGCATCTGCGGCAAACGGAGGTGGAACGAAAATCATGGTTGCATTCGCCCCTTTAGCCTCCACTGCCTGTTTCACAGTGTTGAAAATTGGAACACCTTCGAAATCTTGCCCACCCTTGCCAGGGGTCACTCCACTAACAATATTGGTTCCATAATCCTTGCAACCACGGGTATGCAATTGCCCCTGGGATCCAGTAATTCCTTGAACCAAGACTCGTGTTTCGCTGTTGACGAGGACTGTCATACTTTCCTTTCAATACTCATTTGAGGGGCGATCAGGCAACAGCGGCAACTGCTTTTTCGGCAGCGTCTCTTAAACCATCTGCCATTCGGAGGCGACTACCAAGACCAGAATCATTCACAATTTGATGTGCTTCTGCCGCATTAGTTCCTTCCAAACGAACCACAACTGGCACCTTTAGGTCAACATTCTTAATTGCAGCAACAACGCCCGCAGCGACCATATCACACCTCACAATCCCACCAAAAATATTGATCAAGATGCACTTTACATGTGGATCGCTGGAAATCAGCCGAAACGCCAATTCAACTCTTTCCTGGGTACTCCCCCCCCCAACATCAAGGAAATTGGCTGGTTCACCACCACAAGCCTTAATGATGTCCATTGTCCCCATGGCAAGACCCGCACCATTGACCATACATCCAATAGAGCCATCCAATCGAATGTAATTGAGGTCATTGTCTGAAGCTTCCGTTTCAGAAGGATCCTCTTCGTCAAGATCTCTCAGCGCAAGCGTATCCTTGTGTCGGAACAAAGCATTGTCATCGATTGTGATCTTCGAATCCAAGGCAATGACTCGGCCATCACCAGTGAGCACCAAAGGATTGATCTCAACCAAGGAGCAGTCTTCATTCACAAAGGCCTCATAAAGCCCTTGGAAAAGAGCTGCTGCTGGTCTAATCAATTTTGGATTGATCTTGTCAATCTCTAAACCGTATGCCAACTCGGTAGCTTGGTAGGGCCTCATTCCGATTGTTGGATCGATGCCAACTTTAAGAATTTTTTCTGGGGTGTTTGCCGCAACCTGCTCAATGTCCATTCCCCCTTCTGTGGAAGCCAGCATCACCACTTGCTGAAAACCCCGATCAACCAGCAATGAGACATAAAGTTCTTTCTTGATGTCAATTCCTTCTTCGACTAGGACCCTTTCGACTTGCTGACCCTTGGGCCCAGTCTGGTGAGTAACTAGTTGCATCCCAATAATCTGCTCTGCATTTGTACGCACAGCTTCCAAGCCTTTTGAAACCTTAACACCACCACCTTTCCCACGTCCACCTGCATGAATTTGAGCCTTCACCACACAGATCTCAGTTCCCAATTCTTCTGAAGCACTCACAGCTTCATCCACGGTGAATGCGACTTTTCCACGGGGTATGGTTACGCCATATTTGGCTAAAATTTGTTTCGCCTGATACTCGTGTATTTTCATCAGTCCTCTGAGAATGGAATAACGACTTTTGGTGTTCCCAATTATTCAAGGCTGGGTAAGCAAGAGTTAGCTATCGTTGAATTCAAGTTCAATTAAGCATGCTCTTCACAGCATCTCTTTCTTCTTCCAACTCTTTGCGAGTGATATCTAACTTACCTTGCGCGAAATCATTCAATTTAACGCCCTGCACTATTTCATAGTTTTCGCCATTGCTACGCAGTGGATAGCTGAAGAGCAAGCCTGCTGGAATTCCGTAACTTCCATTACTTGGAACCGCTGCGCTGAACCAATCTCCTGCTGGAGTGGGCTTTTCTAGACGCATGATTGTATCGAGAGCAGCGTTTGCAGCTGATGCCGCTGAAGAAGCTCCTCGAGCTTTGATGATTGCTGCTCCACGTTGTTGAACCACACTGATGAATTCACCTTTCAGCCATTCATGATCTGTAATCATATCAGTAGCCGGTTGGCCTTGAATCAGTGCATTGTAGAAATCGGGATACTGAGTCGCACTGTGATTTCCCCAAATAGCAACATTGCTGACCTCACGAGTTAACACTCCAGCCTTTTGGGCCAGCTGACTTTTAGCTCGATTTTCATCCAATGCAGTCATAGCAAACCAGCGATCTGCACCGATTTTCGGGGCATTGTTCATGGCGATTAATGCATTGGTATTGCATGGATTACCTACAGTAATGACTCGTACATTTTCACCTGCATTATCGTTGATTGCTTTGCCTTGACTCACAAAAATCCTTCCGTTGATTTCTAAGAGATCTTTCCGCTCCATTCCGGCTTTTCGGGGAGCGGCTCCCACCAATAATATATAATCTGCATCGCCGAAAGCGACATTCGCATCTGAAGTACAGGTTACTTTTTCCAATTGAGGGAAAGCACAATCATCTAATTCCATCTTGACCCCATCCAAAGCAGGGAGAGCCTGTTCCAGTTCCAGCAGTTGAAGTTGAACTGCAGTATCAGGTCCGAAGATAGCTCCAGAAGCTAGTCGAAACACCATTGCATAGCCAATTTGGCCTGCCGCCCCGGTCACAGCAACTTTAACTCTTTTCATAAACGAGATCCTTGATCAGCTGTGTGTCAATTAGTTTGAGATTTGAAAAATTTTTAACTCATCGCTTTTTGCAAACCATTGTCTAAAGCGTCCAAAAATTCATCTGTATATACATAATTTTCCTTGTATGGATTCGTACTGCCAGTGATTGCAACAGCTAGATCTTTGGTCATCACCCCACCCTCAATGGTACTTACGCACACCTTTTCGAGAGTTTCCCCGAAGCGAATCAGGTCCTTATTGCCATCCAATTTTCCGCGGTGCTTCAGCCCAACTGTCCAGGCAAAAATACTGGCCACGGGATTGGTGCTGGTTGGCTTTCCTTTTTGATGATCTCTGAAGTGACGGGTTACTGTACCATGTGCAGCTTCGGCCTCAATTGTCTTACCATCAGGACACACCAAGACCGATGTCATTAATCCTAAAGAACCAAATCCTTGAGCAACCGTGTCAGATTGAACATCACCATCATAATTTTTACAGGCCCAAACTATTCCTCCATCCCATTTGAGCACTTGTGCAACCAAATCATCGATAAGTCGATGCTCATATGTTAATCCCGCTTTATCAAATTTTTCTTTGAATTCAGCGTTAAAAACCTCCTGAAAAGTATCCCTGAACATTCCATCATATTGTTTTAGAATAGTGTTTTTTGTGGAGAGATAGAGTGGATAGTTTTTCGACAGGGAATAATTCATACATGAACGTGCAAAGTCAATGATAGAAGCCTTGGTATTGTACATTCCCAGTGCTACCCCAGCTCCTTCAAATTGGTAAATTTCTTCGTTAACAACCTCTCCCCCATCAGCAGGCTCAAAACTGATTCTGAGTTTTCCTGGACCGCTCACCTTAAAATCTGTAGCCTTATACTGATCCGCAAATGCGTGTCGACCAACAACGATAGGTTTTTTCCAGGCTTTCACGAGTCTTGGGACATTACTGCAAATGATAGGCTCCCTGAAAACAGTACCCCCCAAGTAATTACGCAAAGTTCCATTTGGAGACCGCCACATTTTCTTAAGATTGAATTCAAGAACTCGATCCTCATCAGGAGTGATAGTCGCACATTTGATTCCAACATTGTGCTCTTGAATTGCTTTAGCTGCGTCTAATGTAATTTGATCATTAGTTTCGTCCCTTTTTTGGACTGAAAGATCATAATATCTCAGATCAATATCAAGATAGGGGTGAATCAATTTTTCTTTGATTTTCTGCCAAATGATTCGGGTCATCTCATCACCATCCAGTTCTACGACCGGATTGGCTACTTGGATCTTGGCCACGATTTACTCCATAAAGAGGTTTTAGAAATTGTTTGTAAAATAAGCGCAGATTTCGGGAGACGATCTATTTTTTTAAAAAATTTGAATTTGCAGACCCTACAACAACCCAGATAATTTTCAATTTTTATCTAAATTTAAGCCTACTTATCTGTGTACGATACTGAACTCGATTTATAGTCGCTTACCGTCCATTTTCAGTAAACTCCAACTACTAGAAGCCTTGACAAAGATATTTGATCATTTGATTATTATTAAAAACTTAGACAACACTAAGCATAACTAGAATGAACCTCTCTACAAAATTGCGACTTCAGAAAACTAAAATTCTCAAGACAGGACAATTTTACAATATTATCCTTGAGCACAAAAATTATCGGATCAATGAGCCAGATCAGTTTCTAGAGAACTCAAAAATTGATTTTTTCGCATTTTTAGACAAAGAAAATAATTTACATCATTTCAACAGATTGTGTTCTAATCAAATGGCGAAAACCAACCTGAGTGAACTTTTACAAATTCCATCCATAAGAAAAATTGAAGTTTTTGAATTGAGCAGTTTGAGCGAAAAAGAGGTAAATTCAATCAGTCTGAGCGGGCTAGATGCGATTACACAGGAGCAGGTTCAAATTTTGAAGAAATTATTGGGGGCTTTCACTGGTATGGAGAGAAATGCTGTGAAAGGAAAAGAAGTAGAGTTTGAAAAATATCTAATTGAAAATATGAGCGATTACATCGACTCACAAGACCTAGTTGTCTGACTGCTCCTGACTATTAACCACTCTGGGTTCTAAGACAATCCCATAGTTAACCCGATATTTTTTCCCCTCATTAGTAATATTTCTCTGCAGAGCAGCTTCAACAATTTGCCGCAATTCTTGCAACTCTCTCTCTCTACGTTGGTTTCTTTCTGCAATCAGATCTGGCCTAGCAGCAGCCTGCTGTTGAAGTATATTTCTGCGCTCTGCATCTCGAATCTTAGCTGTTTCCAACGATCCTGTATGACTCTGCATGAAGCAGTTATATCTTGCCTGTTCAGATAAGTAACAGTCCCTGCGATACTTTTGGGCGGAGGCCCCAAAGGGAATCATGAGGATGAGAAAGAAAATGAACCATCCAAAAAAATTTACAGGTTTTTGTCTTTTCATGCTGGTGTTTTATGTTGTGCAAGCGCAAGAAGCTATTGTCCAAAATGGACAGTTAGACCTGCAAATTCAGAACCTGATTCTGCAAGAATCAGCTGAAGCTGTTGATAGAATTTATGCTGCAGAGCCAGAAGAAGTAAGGAGCACAGCAAGCGAAGTTCAAGATATTGCTGCCTCTCAACCACAACCAACGCCACATGTGCCCTTTCGGCTTAGGGAGGCCGGCCATGAATTATGGAAGGCAGAATTGAAGGCAATGCATGATGCCTACGAAGAACACGTCAAGGAACGTTATGATCGCTTCACTGCCACTCGTAACAGAAAGTTGCCAATGAAAGGTCGTAGAATGGATTACACCGGTTATAATAGCCAGTTCCAACCGATAGAGCGTCGTTAACAAAAACTTGATGCAAAGAATATGGGAGTACCAAGGGTTGCAATGGCAATGAGCGGAGGGGTAGACTCCTCAGTTGCTGCGGCTTTGCTAAAAGAAGTGGGCTTTGAGGTGATTGGGCTTCACTTGAAACTGTATCAGGGTCCTGAAGCAACAAAACGAATCAAAAGTTGTTGCTCGCTTGATGAGGCACTTGATGCTAGGTTAATATGCGAACGGTTAAAAATTCCATTTTATGTTTTAGATTTTCAGGAAGATTTCCAATCAAACGTAATTGATTATTTTGTAAACGAATACTCTTTGGGTAGAACTCCGAACCCATGCGTTATGTGTAATCGCACGGTAAAGAGTGAACTTCTATTGAAAAAAGCAGACGAGCTAGATTGTGAATTCTTGGCAACGGGTCACTACGCGAAGATCCTCAAAAATATTACTGGAAAAATTGAGCTTCACCGGCCAAGAGATCGCAAAAAAGACCAGACCTATTTTCTTCACGGTATTCCTTATGATCAACTACAGCGGTTGATCTTTCCTCTGCAAGACCATATCAAATCTGAGGTTCGAAAAATCGCTGAAAAACTTGATCTAGATTCAGCATCCAAGCCAGATAGCCAAGAAATTTGCTTTATAGACAAAGATTATCGTCAATTTCTCAAAGCGCAGAATCGAATTACTGAAAACCCAGGTGAGTTTATAAACTTAGAAGGTAAGGTCTTGGGCAAACACAGAGGAATTCCTTTCTATACAGTTGGACAACGCAGAGGCTTGGGGATTAGCGACAGGACCCCATGGTATGTAGTTGCTATAGATGTAAATGAGAATCGGGTTGTTCTTGGCAAAAGAGAGAATCTCCGTTTTAATGAGATTCATGTAAAAGATATCAACTGGCTGATTGAACCACTAGAAGAACCGAGAGAAATCGTGGTTCAGTTGAGATATTCCCATCGGGGCTGTGAAGCTATGTTGACACCCCTGGCAACAGATCAGGCGACTTTGCATCTGCCTTTCTCAGAACTTGCTGTCACAGCTGGTCAAGCCGCTGTGTTTTATGAAGGGGATCGGGTGCTTGGCGGGGGTTGGATCAAGAGTTGCTCCAACGAAGAAATTTCGATGGACATCCCTGCATGAACATCATTTTGATTGGTTTCATGGGGGCAGGTAAAACTACTGTTGGAAGAAAATTAGCTAATCGGCTTGGATATTTCTTCCTGGACACTGATCAGCAAATTGAGAAACAACAGGGCTGCACGATTGAAGAAATTTTTCGTTATGCGGGAGAAGCGACATTTCGAGATTTAGAAACCAAACTTTTGGAAAATCTTCAAAGTGTTCGCAATACAATTCTTTCAACAGGTGGCGGGATGTTTATCCGTTCTAAGAATCAAGAATTATTGAAAGACATTGGTAAGACCGTTTACCTTCAAGTGGATAGAGGGACACTTGAGCAACGTTTGCAATGTGACTTAAACAGACCCTTGCTACAGCAGCCAAACTGGCAGAAGAACGTTAACCAAATGCTTCAGCATAGAGAACCAATTTACCTGACAGCTGATTTGACCATAAAAGCTCAAGACGGACCTCCTAATGTGATGGTCAGTCGAATTATTGAGGCCATCTGAATGGGCCAATCCTCCAGTTTTGAAGATTCCCTTCAGCAACTCAACGAAGCTGTTCGTCGCCTTGAAAGTGGCGACTTGGCTTTGGAAGAGGCGCTGCAAGCTTTTGAGGAAGGTATCCGCCACAGCCGGGACTGCAACCGCCTGCTTCAAATGGCGGAAGAACGCATTGAAATGATTTTGAAAAACGAACACGGCGAGTACGAGGTAGTTCCTATGAAGGAAACCGAATAGCACGCCAAGACGCTCAGTTCCGGACCGCACTCGCGGTCGTGGTTCTGCTTACGTAACCAGAACCTAATGACGCCAGATCGCAATAGGCACAATCATTCAGAAGATCTGATCACGATGAAATAATAAGGAGCAGTTGCTCCTTTGCTTCAACGAATCGAACTTTGAACACTAAATTTGTTGGATCCAGATTTTCACAGTTTCGAAAGCTTCAAGATTTTGTCTGAGGACAATTTTAGCAATTAGAGTATTGTAAACTGCTGAAAGTCTAAGCAAAGCCAGTCTTTGGAACCAACTAACTGAAGCCTACTACAAGCTCTTTCTGTTCGCCACTGGGTTACTGCTACAAGAAGACTCACCTCTTGGAACCAAGCGTCATCATCTCCAATTTCCTTACAAAGGAGAAGGATGTCAGATTCCTACAAAAACATGTTGATCAATGTAGAAGATGATGAAACACGTATCGCGATTGCCAACGATCAGATGCTGGACAACCTCTATATTGATTACACCCACCGAGCCCAAACCGTAGGAAATATTTACATCGGTATTGTGGTAAAGATCCAATCCTCATTTCAAGCTGCTTTCGTTGACTATGGCGCAGAACGTCATGGTTTTCTTGCTGCTTCTGACTTAAACCAAATGCTTTATAAAGCGCCAAGAGGGATCCGTGGAAGACCTGCGATCAACCAATTGCTGCATCCTGGCCAGAAAATCATGGTTCAGGTGGTAAAGGATGAAATCGCTCACAAAGGCGCCGCTTTAACAACAAATATTTCACTACCAGGACGTTTCCTCGTATTCATGCCCAACAGTGATAAGGGAGGCGTTTCCAAACGAATAGAGGATAACGAAACAAGAACTCGCCTCAAACATTTGCTGAAGGGTTTGGGAAGTGAAGACGCCTCAGCAATCATTCGCACTGCAGGAGTTGACAGAAGCCTGAGCGAATTGAAGCAAGATTTTATGACACTTCGGCGAACATGGAATAAAATCAAGCAAAGCTTTGAAGGTTCCTCAAAACCAACCCTCTTGCACCAAGAGGAAGATGCCGTCGTCAGGATGCTACGGGACTACTTCACGGATGATGTGGGTGATGTGATCATTGATGATCCAGAAGCCTTTCAAAGAGCGTTGGAATTCTTCCAGACAAACATGCCAGGTCGTCAAAAGAAACTTCAACTTTACCTTGGGGAGCGCCCGATTTTCTCAGAGCATCGAATTGAAGACCAAATCGAGTGGTTGAATCATCCCCAAGTTCCTTTACCTTCTGGGGGTAGCTTGGTGATTCAGCCTACAGAAGCTCTTGTCTCGATCGATGTCAATTCTGGTAAATCTAATCAGGAAAAAAATATTGAAGAGACTGCTCTTCGGACCAACATAGAGGCAGCAGAAGAAGTAGCTCGACAACTTCGACTTCGAAATCTGGGGGGTCTGATTGTCATTGATTTCATAGACATGAACCATAGCCAAAATCGTCAGGCAGTAGTTCAATGTCTCTCAGAATCCATGTCCAAAGACAAAGCGAAGTGGACTCTGAGCGAAATTTCCCAATTCGGACTACTGGAAATGAGCCGACAGCGGATTGCTTCAAGTCTTTCTCAAAGCGGAAAGGAACTTTGTCCTGCTTGTCACGGTTCTGGGAAAGTTATCTCGAACTCTTCGCTTGCAAATAAGTTGTTACGACAGATGAGAGATTTGGTTCTCAATGGTAAGATACAAGAGGTACGCTTACGACTCCCTCTCGTTTTGGCTGAACAAGTACTGAACCAGAAAAGAAAGCATCTACATCAGTTGGAGATGGAATACTCTCTGAGGGTCAAGATCACACCTGATCCAAGTCTTGCACCCGGTGAAATTCCAGATATAGAACTTGTTGGACGAGACGGGGGCCTTGCTCAAGAATCTGTAGACAGTGATCCTCGCGAGGCATATCGAAACCGTGATTTCAGAGCACGAGCACGGAGAGATTTCCGCATACACAAAGAACCGCACCCTGCAAAAGATCAAAACGAGGAACAGGAAGATTCCCTGTTGGAAGAAGTGGCTACCCCTCTTGAATCAGTCGCTGAAGATAGCCTTGGTGACGAAGACGTGGAGGATGAAAGCAAACAACAAAAATCTCGCTCAAGAACTCGTAGCAGAGGAAGAAGTCGGGGTCGTGGACGGCGTGATTTGAACGATGAATCTTCAGATGATCAACTTGATTATCCGGATGGTAACGGTGCTGAAAAACATGAAAATATTGCTCCAACGGATGAGTTTGAAGAACCCCCACTAAAAACAAAACGTTCCGCAGGCCGGACAGTCTACAGGAGCGTCCATGAGAAAAATGGTAAGGAGGATGACTCTCCATGGGAACCGTTATCCATTTCTCCCTGGCGAAAAAAACTAAGGACAATACCACCCCATACTATCGTCTTCTCCAGCACTCATATCGATGCCCAAGGTAATTTTCTCAATCAACCTGCGGCTAAAGAAACCTCGGGAAACGCACTTTCCGTCGAAGTCCAAGATTTGGGTTCACAGGACTTGACTTCGACGGAACATTCAATCGCAGAAATCAAGGATCAAGAATCTTCAGAGATAGCCGAGCCATCCGAAGACTTGACGCTCTCCAAAGAGAACGAATCTACTGTGCAAGACCTGTCATCTGTCCAAACAGACTCCGCAGAGACAAAGATTTTGGACACTTTATCCGAGCACAAGGAAGTCCCTCTCTCCGAAGAAAACTCCATTTCAGACGAGTCGACACTTTCTGAAAATTCTTCACTTACAGAATTTCAGGTAATTATTGAAAAAGCTTCTGGAGACTCAGATGATGAGATTGATGAGACCAAAAATTCAACTCATGAGATTGTTGGCGAAGAGACGCAGTCACGTGAATCTTCTGGCAAGCAGGAGGGAGAGAAGAATTTAGAAGATTCTGCTATCACTGAATCCGCAGATTTAACAGATCAAACTAAAGACGGAAATTCGGAAGGTCAACCAGATGCCTCATCTTCTTTGGTAAAACTGCCAAAATCAGCACCGCGGGGAACTAAAAAAACTTCATCCAGTACGACTCGCACTCGGAAGAAGCAACCTACCAAGAGTAGTAAAGAACAATCATCCTCACAATTAGAAGCTGGGGTTTCAGAAATAAATTTATCCCCAGAAAAAGGTGATAATGTGTCTGACAATCAAGTTGAATCGCAATTTGATGAGCAGTCTGCAGCATCTAAGATTGGGTAATCATGTCCTCCTGGTATCGTAATCTTCCGTCGGTCCAGGAAATTGAGCTAACCCTGTCACAGTTGGGTCTTACAAACGTTAAATTACAGCGCAGGCAGATCGAAGCTTGGCTGGAAGATTTGCGAATAAACTATAATCAAAGTTCCTCCGAGAGCGACCTACCCGATTGGATGCGCTCTCGGAAAGGGATTCTATCTGAAGTAAAGGAGAGATTCTCTCAAAGAAAGCCCTCACAACTTTCCCCAGTTATTAACGCTACCGGCATTGTACTCCATACCAACTTGGGCAGAGCTCCACTCGGTGAAAAACTCCTGGCTCAGACAATCCCATCATTATTCCAATATTCTGATCTCGAATTGGACTTTGCTACCGGTGAAAGAGGACAACGAGTGGATCGTGTTGAAAGCTTACTTTGTAATCTCAGCGATGCCGAATCAGCAATTGTTGTTAACAACAATGCTGCAGCAGTTTTTTTGATGATTAAAGCCGTCTGTGAAGGAGGAGAGGTACTGGTTTCCAGAGGCGAGTTGGTTGAAATTGGAGGATCCTTTCGAATTCCTGATATCCTCAGGGAAGCTGGGGCAAAGCTCATTGAAGTTGGTACAACAAACAGAACTCGCCTCAGTGATTACCAAAAAAACCTTAGTGACAGAACAATCGCTGTCCTCAAGGTGCATCCCTCTAACTATTCTATTCAGGGGTTCACTGAAGAAGTTTCTTTAAATGAATTGGTTAGATGGTCGAAAAAAGTTGAAATACCAACTCTATATGATTGGGGAAGCGGGACTTTTTATAGATTCCAACAACCAGTACTTCAACATGTTCCTACAGTTCAACAGGAGATGGCAACTGAAGTTGACATCATGTGTTTTAGTGGAGACAAGCTACTCGGAGGCCCCCAAGCAGGTATTGTTCTTGGGAGAAAGATTTTTTTGGATAAAATGAGGAAACATCCTCTCTATCGGACCGTCAGACTTGATAAGGCCACTCTTTGTATCCTTGAACGAACCCTGATTGCTTATGGGAGCATGAGTAATGTTGTTCAAAACATCCCTACTCTTGAATTTCTAGAGCGAACAAAGGACGAAATTCTCGAATATGTGAATGATCTGTATAGCACCATAGATATAAGCCCTGATTGGAAATTGACCGTTCAAGAAACTGAATCTATGGCAGGAGGTGGGGGCATACCTGAAGTAAAATTGCCTTCCGTAGCTCTTTGTTTGAACCATGAAAGATTTTCAGCCACAGAAATTCATCAAAGACTTCGCTCCCAAAAACCTGCCATTATTGGGGTGATCCGGAGAGATAATGTTCATTTAGATCTGCGCACAGTGATGAAATCTCAGTTAAATTCTCTAAGGGAAAGTCTTCAGTCACTGGTTTCGGTATGAGGATTTTGCTGACAGGTGGCAAGGGTATGCTGGCTCAAGATTTTTTGTCTGTTTTAGATCAATTCCCAGAATTTGAGTGTTATGCTCCCCTACGCAAGGAATTGGACATTACGAATCAGGAACAGATAGAAAGCATTATCAAGAATTATAGACCAGAAGTCCTGTTAAATTGCGCAGCATACACCAAAGTAGATAAATCAGAAACCGAATCAGCAATTGCATTCAGTATCAATGGGACCAGTGTTGGGAAATTAGCTGAAGTTTGTCATCGATCTGGGGTTAAGATCGTTCATTTGTCCACTGATTTTGTTTTTGATGGAAGCAACCGTGCCCCTGTTACTGAATATAACTACACGGCACCGCTTGGGGTATACGGGGAGAGCAAACGAGACGGGGAAGCGAGAATTGAAGCCAGTGATGCTGATTGGCTAACAGTAAGAACGTCATGGTTGTTCGCTGCTCATGGCAATAATTTTGTTCGCACAATGCTCCGACTGGGAAGTGAAAGAAATGAGATCAAAGTTGTTTCTGATCAATTTGGTTCACCTACTTGGACTAGGGATTTGGCTTTGGCACTTTGCCAACTTATCAGAATGGATGTGAAGAATTATGTTCACTTTGGGGGTTTGAACTCTTGTAGTTGGTTCGAGTTGGCAAGTTATACGGTGCATAAAGCCCATCAAATGGGCCTACTCCTAAACCTACCAAAGGTGATCCCCATTCAAACAAATCAATATCCGTTGCCTGCTCCTCGTCCAACTTATTCAGTTCTTTCAACCGTACGTTACCAAGAATTAACAGGTTTTCAGCCAATGAAGTGGGAAACAGCTGTTGACTTCGTTCTCAAAAGACTCCAAGAGAAATCCCAAAATGAATGATATTAAGAATTGGCATTCAGATGCGTTGATCAATATTCAGCGTTTTTTGGATAAATACTCCACAAAGAGTACAACACATCTCCCATTAGTTGATGTGATGCGCTTTCGAATTAACGCAATCCTTGGATCTGAGCCAAATCAACTTCGATGGTCTGAAGCCGATGCCGAGGAATTGCTGGCACTGATCAAAGCTTACAAGCACATGTTAGAAATTGAGCAGCAGAATATTGCACAATTGGAGACAAACTTAGAAGCCCAGCTTGGCAGTGCTAGCCTCAGAGGTGCATGAAATCACTATTTGAATCCACCCAAGAAGTTCTTCTTTCAAAAAATATCGAACACAAGACTCAGGCAACCCAAAAACTTAGACAAGATTTTGAAGATGGTAAACTCAACCATGAGAATGTTTTTCAAATCAAAGATGTAGTGGAAGCAGGTTACCCATTATTCCTGAAATTTGTCGCCCCAAAAGACTTACCAAGAAGACGACTCGGATCCCCTCTCGGCAAGGTCGCACTGCTGCACTCCCTCGCTCACATTGAATTTAACGCCATTAACCTTGCATTGGATGCGGTTTATCGTTTCCAACAAATGCCTCGTGGTTATTATGCTGACTGGCTAAAGGTTGCCGCTGAGGAGGCCGGGCATTTCCAGCTTTTGCAAAATCGTCTAGTCCAACTGGGCAGTGCATACGGTGACTTTCCTGTTCACTCGGGTTTGTGGGAAATGGCTGAAAACACTGCTCATGATGTTCTCGTTAGGATGGCGCTAGTTCCACGTGTAATGGAAGCCCGTGGGCTTGATGTTACCCCTGGAATGATTTCTAAGCTGAGGGAGATCCAAGATTCAGAATCTGCCCAGATACTACAGCTTATCTGGGAAGAAGAGATTCAACACGTCTCAATCGGAAGCTACTGGTTTCATTATCTTTGTCAGCAAAGAAATATTTGTCCAGAAACAACTTATCTTCGTTTATTGAATCAGTTTTTTTCAGGGAAATTACGCGGCCCATTGCATCAGGAAGCACGCCTCCAAGCCGGGTTCAGTGAATTTGAACTTGCTGCCCTCAAACAATTGGCTACTAAAAATTGAATCTCCAATTATAAATCAAAACTTTCTGAAACCCTCTCAAATGATTCCCGGAAACCTCCTTTCCAAGGGAACTCCTATCCTATTTGTTGTGCTATGGAGCACGGGCTTTATTGGTGCGAAATTAGGCATGCCCCATGCCGAACTAATGACTTTTCTGAGTTTAAGATTTTTGATTGCAATTTGCTTTTTAGTGCCTTTGGTGTGGTGGTATCAGGCGCCTTGACCTTCAAATCTCTCAGATTGGTTGCATGCTAGTATAGTCGACCTGTTGGTTCGGAGGTTACCTGGGTGGTGTATTCATCGCTATCAAAGGTGGTTTACCAGCAAGCCTTAGCAGCTTTGATTGTTGGCATTCAACCTCTGCTGACTGGAATTCTTGCTTGACCTCTGCTTTGAGAGAGCTTAACTAGAAAAAATGGAGGGGGTTTTCTTAGGATTTTTGAGGGTTTGTATGGTTGTATCAGAAGAACTACCTTAAGAAAATTCCTTTGGGATAGATTCAATCTTTTTTGCAAGCCTTGCACTGGTCTCCATTACATTAGGCACACTTTACCAAAAACGGTTTGCTACCAATTTAGATATCCTTACTAGTGCTGTGATTCAGTTTATTTCAGCGTTGACAATCTTTGGGCTCTTGTCCGTTTCTTTGGAGAATATGGTTTTCGAATGGACTTTCGAATCCATCTTCGCCCTTTTTTGGTTGGCTATAATTCTTTCAATTGGGGCAAATTTAATATTATTGCGCTTGATTAAGTCGGGTGCAACCTCAAATGTGGCGAGTCTTTTTTATTTAGTTCCCCCTGCTACAGCTGTTGAAGCATGGTTGCTATTCGATGAAAAATTGGGGTGCGTAGCGATTGCGGGGATGGTTGTTGCGGTGATTGGGGTGGCAATGGTTATTCAATGACCCTCGAATTGATTATAAGTTATGCTAGAGTGCTCTCCAAAGGGGTTTCCAGGGCTTATTTGGGCATGCCATTTCCCCAAGGCAGAACCTCTTGATGGTCTTAGAGCAGACAATCATCATGTAGAAGCTCGATTGGGGTGAAATCTCGATTGGCAATGAACTCTGGGTGTTCAAACCGGCGAATGTGATTGATCACTGCACTAAGCCTCCAATATACACTAGCACGATTCCATGTTGGAAAGATTGCTTGTGGAGGTGTGGATTGGTCAACTATGAAAAAGAATCATTGGACCCCCAGGTCCCTGAGGACTTAAGATTCAATGTTCTCTACCCACGAAATTTTCCACAATTTGAGTCAGTTGATTGTAAATCGTCCAAAGAGGGTGGCTTCTCGTAGTAAGATCATACCCAAACTTGAGGACTCCTCAATTGTGGCTTCCAGGAATATTCATCAATAGGCAATTGAATTGGTTGACTTCATTTAGAAAAATCGCAACATTCACTGCACTTGTTTCAAGCATCATGTCCTCATTGATCCGAGTGCCAAAGCCTTGATACCATTTTATTATTTATTTTGAACTGTTGCATGTAAAGCTTGGCACCAAACACCAGCTCAACAAGTTTCACTACTCTTGGATGCCATCCTAATCCAGCAAGTGGTGCAAAATAAAGATGTGCAGCAAAATTTGTTCTGACCACTTGACTCCCTTTTTCCCTGACATTACAAGCTTCATTTCGAACATTATTTCTGGAACAGCATAATTGAGTTTTTCACCTCTTCACAATTGAACAATCCAGGGGAAAAAGAGAGCCGTAATTGTGAATAGCCTCCATTTGTTATTTTGAAAGTTCCAAAAATTCTACTCTGAGTTCATCAGATCCTAAATTTTAGGAATTTCCCCTCAGAGATTTAACTTACTGAGCGTCTCTGATTGAATATTCATCACAGACATTACCACGCACCTCGTCATAGCAAACAATTTTCTGGGCGCTTACGTTTTGTGGGGTGTCACGATAACAGACTTGGGAGAGTTTTTCTTGTTCACCATAGTGAAAATGGAGGGGGCCGATCGTGCAAGTGGAAAGGTTATTTGATGCACACCCAGCGGCGCTCACCAGTAAAGCCAGAAAGCTCAGATATTGGACTTTTTTTTTCAGATTCATAGTTAAGATGCATCAATCGAGTTAGGGAACTACTATTCAATGTAATCTTGATCCCTGCATCTTCCAATGATGCAACGTAAACCGTGTTTTACTTGACAGACTTAGCACTTAGCCTTATCAAAGCCTTGAAACAAGTCCAGAAATTTTCGTTCAGATTCCATTCATTATAAGTTTTGCAACCCTGAATTTGAATTTCTATGACAGACCCTTTTTACCAGAAAGTCAGTACAAAGAGGGCAAGGCAACATTTTTACTTATGAGTTGACACGCAATTTCAGCGCCTATGAGTAATCAAGAGGATTTTTGGTTGTATGATTTGGAGGTGGAGACTGTCTTGGAAGGCCGTACTCCAGTTTGCAGACATATTGAAGGAGAAAAATTTAGAGTGGAAGGCGAAAACCTGATCTTCCCAGAGCATCAGAAAATCTCTATGTATGCGCTCGCGGCAATTCTTCCTTTACTCCCAGCTAAACAGAGAGAAACGGCACCTCATGATTGGATGACAACTGACGCTGAAATAGCCTGCCCAGATCCTCTTGAAATCGAGCCAAAAGTTTTCCCACAATTAATTCTGCGCTTCCATAATGGTCAGCCATGTCAAAAGTGCTAAAGCCGTCTTGGTGGTATTGCTCCAATATATTTGCCCCCTCTTCAGGGTCAAATAATTGCCCTTCCTTCTCAATATCAGCAACCTGCCAGAGCCCTGTGATCAGTTGGTGGATGGATAATCTTCCGATTAAAGTCAGTGGAATTTTTTTCATGATTGCTTCAAGAGAGATTGATGTGCTTTGTAATTTTTATTGGGTGCTGGGGGATAATTTATTGAATAGTAATTCCTGATTTATCTTCAATAATTTTAATAACTTCTAAGTGATCAGCGTCAGGAGCCAGGTGCATTTTTGCATCTTGCAAAGCCGTCAAGATATTCATCAGTATTGATGGTTCTAGACCATGGTCATTTATCATTTCCTCAAAAGTACTAACATCTTTACAATGCAAACCAAAAGAAAACCCGTAGTCAAAAGTCCTAGATAGAACATGGTCAGGAAATCTTTGCTGAGAGACCCATGAACGTCCCGAAGATGTGTTGATTGCGGAGAGGGCTTTTTCTAGAGGGACATCAAAAGATTTCAAAGTGATCATTGCCTCAGCCACGCAGAGTATGTTTGCTGCTAGCAAGGTATTATTGACGGCTTTCACTGCATGACCAGATCCAACCAGCCCGAGATGGACAAGATTTTTTGCAAAAGATTGAATCAATTCCTTCACTGCATGAAATGCTTCCTCATTGCCTCCGATCATAGCTGTAAGAGAACCTGATTTCGCACCTTTGGGTCCACCGGAAACTGCGCAATCCAGATAGTCAACCTGATATTCCTGAAGCTGGGCCGCAATCTGCCGAGATCGCTTGGGACTACCAGACGTAGTGTCAATCCAGTAGCGTATCTTCTCTAAGTTTTTTGAATTTCGGATGGCTAAGTCAACGACGCTTTGAACATCCTTGGAGTTAGGTAAACAAGTCATGACGACATCAGCTTCACAAAAGCCCTCTGGGATATCTACTGCATGAAGATTTGGATGTTTTTTTTCAATCTCATCTCTGACTTGAAGATTGAGATCGTAAATTATTAATTGATTATTTGCCTCAGCAATCTTAATACTGAGAGCACTCCCTAAGTTTCCTAAACCAATAAATAAAATATTTAGACTCATTTTTACTCACCTTAATAATTTCAGATTGGTGTTTGACTATTACGTATTTCTTGTAAGAATAAGTAAGTTAAATTATTAACAAATAAATTTATCAAAGTTTTCATTAATTTTCAAAATTTTCTCAGTTTAAATTACAATGAATAATATCGAAAAAATTGGCATTATTGGAGGTTCTGGTTCACTTGGATTCGCACTATCCAACAGATTAATTAAAGAAAATTTTAAAGTGATGATTGGATCCAGGTCTCCAGAAAAAGTGACCTCCAAAATTAATGAAATAGGCAAGGATTTAGATGTTCAAAATCTTGTGGTCCAAGGAATTGGGCAAACTGCCCGTGAAAGTGAATTAATTTTTCTTACTGTCCCTTTCTCAGCGCATCACAAAACTGTTTTGGAAATCAAACCATTTGTCCAAGGTAAAATTGTCGTTGACACTACCGTTCCACTTGTCCCTCCCAAAGTAGCCAGGGTACAGTTACCAGACTCGGGATGTGTGGCTCGAATGACCCAAGAAATTTTGGGGAATGATGTTCATGTCGTTTCTGCTTTACACAACGTTGCAGCAACAGAACTAGCCAAATCCCAAACAACCGATGTTGAGGTAATGGTCTTTGGAAACAATAAAGAAGCCAGAGAGACTGTGATTCAGTTGATTTCGAAAATCTCTTTAAAAGGTTGGCATTGTGGATCCATCGACAACGCAGTTGTTGCAGAAAGTTTAACCCCTGTTCTGATTTTTATGAATAAATTTTATAACTTCAATGGTTCTGGAATAAAAATTGTTGATGGAAGAAACAATAAATAATATTTACTTTAATAAACAATTTATTTTTGACATTTTGTAAGTGTGATTATGGATAGATCTTTTGCCCATTTCGGTATCAAAAAAGAGATTCGTGAATTAACCTTTTCACCTATTCGAGAAATTGTAAGATTTGCGGAAAATCAAAATAATGTTGTTCCATTTTGGTTTGGTGAGCCTGATGTAAGCACTCCAGATTTCATTTCTAAAGCAGCAAAAGAAGCACTCGATCAAGGAGATACTTTCTATGCACCTAATGCAGGAATTCCAAAATTAAGGGAAGCCATTGCTGACTACATGAACGATCTTTATCAAACCGAGATCACATTCAAGCAGATCACAGTTTCAGTTTCTGCTATGAATGCAATCATGATCGTTGCCCAAGCTTTGGTGAGACATGGTTCCAAAGTTGTTGTCTTATTACCAAGTTGGCCAAACATTCCTGCTGTGCAACAAATAATGGGTGCAAAGGTAGAAGGATTCCCAATACAGATGAAAGATGGGAAATGGAAACTCGATCTGGACCACCTCTTTAATATCTGCGGTTCTGATACATCAGTACTTGTTATCAATTCACCCAATAATCCCTCTGGTTGGACAATGAGTAAAGATGAGCAAAAAGCAGTGTTGGATTTTGCTCGGAAAAAAGGGATTTGGGTTGTCAGTGATGAAGTGTATGCACGTCTTAACTTCAATCATAAACACGCTCCATCTTTTTGCGAAATAATGGAACAAGATGACAGGGTTGTGGTTGTGAACAGTTTTTCCAAATCCTGGGCAATGACAGGTTGGCGACTAGGATGGCTTACTTCGCCAATTGAAGTTAGTAAGGAATTCGAAAAACTGACCGAATACAATGTTGCAGGCCCTCCACCTTTCATTCAGCAAGCTGGCGTTGTTGCTTTGAGAGATGGAGAATCATTCGTACAGGAAAGCAATCAGCGATATCTGAATGCGCTTTCAGCATTTTCAGATTGGGCCAGATCAGAAGATCGGATTGAGTTTGACAGTCCGGAAGCTACCTTTTATGCATTTTTTAGTGTTAATGACGGGACTGACAGCATGAGCATGGCCAAAGATTTACTGATTAAATATAATATTGGGCTAGCTCCTGGTTGTGCTTTTGGGCCACAGTATGATTCTTACCTTAGGCTTTGTTTTGCAGCATCATTACCTAAGTTGGAGATGGGACTAGAGGGAATATCAGCTTGGCTAAAAGGTCCATTTGGCAAAAAGTGATTACTGCTCAATTCAAATACATTCCGTACCTGGCATCCCTTTAATCCACAAAGGGGATGATCTTTGCCAACTCGTTTTGGATGCAATTAAAGCAAACAAACTCATCCTGAAGGATGGAAGCATCTTGGTTGTTGCTCAGAAAGTAATCTCCAAAGCTGAGGACCGGTTTGTCAATTTAAAGACAATCAAACCAACAGCTCTTGCGATCGAGTATTCCTTGCTAACAGATAAGGATCCTCGACTCGTAGAACTCATACTACAGGAGTCAAAAAGCGTTATACGACATCGCAAAGGGGTCCTAATTGTTGAAAATAACCAAGGGTTAATTATGGCCAATGCCGGAATTGACCATTCCAACGTGGAACAGGATTCAGAAAATGACTGGGTCCTGTTACTCCCTGAAAATCCAGACAGATCAGCTAGCTCAATCCATCAAAAATTGCTTGCAAAAACCGGTTGCAAGATAGGCGTAATTATTAATGACAGTATTGGACGAGCTTGGCGCAATGGGACTATTGGGACAGCAATTGGAGTAGCTGGTCTTTCCTCAATCCTCGACCTTAGGGGTCAAGATGACCTCTTCGGCAATCAACTCAGAGTCAGCGAAGAAGCCATAGCAGATGAACTAGCTTCCGCGGCATCACTTATTCAGGGACAGGCAGACGAAGGATTGCCTGTCGTACTTATTGAGGGATATCCGATAAATCTGCGGGAAATCCCAGCTTCAGAGCTCATCAGGCCTGAGGAGAACGATTTGTTTCGATAGTGCTAAAATGAATAAAGCTGGTCCATTAGGAACTTTTTTGAAGTCAGATTTTGTTTGAGATAGCACATTTACCCAGATTAAATTTGATGTGTGCCAATCTAAAAGATTCAGCGCAAAGAGGAGCTAATTTGACTGCTGCAGTCATGTTGATCGCAAATTTAGATTTTGCAGATATATACTCTGCAAGGTCGTGTAATACTGTTGTCAAAGGTGGGCAAAGATTTTTTATGAATGCAGGCTGAGGATTATGACGCTTTAGTCAAAAGCCTTACAGTTAAAATGTAATTTCTTAGTTTCCCTTTTTCTGCAGAATTTCGATTCCACTGACGAGACTTTCAAGATCCTCAAGCATCCACTTTCCTACAAAAAGAAATTCTTTGAAGATCCTACTGTACGTGAAACTGTCTTCTGGATTGCTTGTGTAGCGGCTTTTTCAGTACGTTTTGCTACTGGGTGAATACGAGTTTAATTTAATCAAGAAAACATGGGGACAAGTATTTTTGAAACGAAACAAAAAACCTTGTATTGATATCTGTAAATTTCCTGCTCAAAACAATAGGTTTCTTGGTTTTGGTCTTAGTGAGCAGGAATGCCAACTTTGGGGGCCCATGCAGACCTACACCAGAAACATTCTTCTGAGAGATTTACTATAATGGATATCTAAATAAAAAAATGAATGGTCTGAAAAAAGTAGTGATCAACTTGACAATCAGTTAGTTGGCTACGACATCACAGAAACTAAAGCGTGAAGACCAGCATAAGGAGGGGGAACAACCAGAATTGAAGCATATGAAAAATCTTAGCGGCTTGTCATAAATGGTGACTTCTCGCTTACTGATGAAATTTATCATCCAGATTACAAAAATGCAGTCGTTAGTTCAGGTATAGAGCATAACCTTGAAGAAGATAAAGCCGTAGTTTCTTCAATTGTAAAAGCAATTATAATTTGATTTACAAGACGCTCTCAGAGGTTGGGAATTCTTTACAATTACATGCCTTTAGCAAATTCAAGAACAAAGAGATTTTCAATTCATGTAAAACTTCAGTCACCTACAACTAGGGAAAATAATTACTTAGCAATCATTAATGGAAGATCCAGATACCGATCCCTTGCGAAGGGCAGGGCTTAAATTGGAAAGATTACGAGTAACTTTTGAGTACTGATTAAGATAAATAGACGATTTGAAAAAAGATGATCTGTTAATTGCTGGTGTCGTTGCTGTTTGTCCAAATGATCTAGCCACAAAAACGTGCAATCCGTTCTGTCACTTAAGATAGTATAAAACTGAAAGAAACTAATCACTGTAAGTATTGCGATTTTACATGGAACGAGTTTGGAGATGAATTCCTCAATATCTTTGAAGCAAAAGAGATATTTGTATCCATAGAAATTGGAGTCAACTGATCATGAACAAAGCTTTGTTAAGTGATGATCAAATCAGAGAATTTATTACAAATGGTTTTCTAATATTAAATTGTGAAAATCAAGAAAATCTACATAAGATTATTAAAGACAAGTTAGAATATTTTCATAATACAGAATCATGGCTTGGAAATAATGTCATGGCACGTATTCCTGAACTTTGGAGTATAATCGGATGTGATATTGTGAAGGGTGCAGTAGCCAGCATCCTTGGGCCAGAATATGTTTTACATCCTCATCGAGCCGTGCATACAAGTGAGCCAATTGATAACAAGACAATAACTTATTCAGCACAGCAAGATGCCCCACAGATGGGAAGTGGGTCTCAAGCAGGTTCAGCCTGGCACCAAGATGCTCATAGTCCACTGGCAAGAGCACGCCACCATTTCCCAAAATATTTGATCGGATTTTATTTTCCTCATCATACTCCACCAGAAATGGGTCCTACTAGAATTTATGCTGGTAGCCAATTCTATTCAAAACCAATGATTCCTTCGAAAACCTTTTCATTACTTGGTTTTGAGTCGGGCTCGTTTGTACTTGCCCATTTTGACATTGTTCATGCGGCCTTTCCGAATCAAACAGATCAGACAAGGTTTATGATCAAATTTGTTTTTGCCCGGACAAAACAACAGGTTGCACCAACATGGAATAACATTGATGAAAACTGGAATACTCCAAAAAATTTGTGTTCACAATATAACTTGGAATCTGCTTGGAAAGCCTCCTGGTTTTGGTTACAAGGCAAGGAAACTTCATCAAAATACTTAGGGTCTGTAAAAAATCTTAATTCTGCAGATCAATGCTTACGTGTAAATGCTATTTATAGGGCTGCTCATAAAGGCAATATTGCAAGACTTACTAGAAAAATTGAGAAGCTTGCTGAGAAACAATTCCACCAACGAAAACTAGCTAAAAATGAAAAAGGTAGAAATATTCCAAAGGATCTGCAGGATGGATGGGAGCGAAGATGGAATGAGAGAGCCGTGCTCTTTGATGATTCGGCTTATACACTTGGAACGATTGGAATTGAAGCTGTACCCGAATTAATAAATCAGTTAAGTCATAGTGACCCTTGGGTTGTTCTGAATATGATTTTTGCGCTGGGTGAAATTGGAGCAGAAGCAGAAGCAGCAAAGCCAGAGTTAGTTAATTTACTCAATAGTTCTGAGCAAGTAGTTGTCAGGCAAACGCTTGATACACTCAGCTCAATTGGTGGTAATCTTGATTTGGCAATAAAGCCTATTGAAAAAATTTTTTCTACCAAGAATGAAAAATGGTGTGATCCATTAGTATTGAGAGGTTGGAATGCTCAAGAACAAATTGAAGTGAATTCAGCGTTTCTACTTTTATCTGCAGTGGATGGTCAGACAAATCAAAGTGCCTTGGAGAATTTACTGAAAAAAGTACTAAGCTGCTCCAATGGTTACGCTTCTAATATTGCTACTGAGGCACTAAGAAGAATAGGTACGAAAAGTGCCCTGGAATCCTCCGTTAAATTCTTACAGAATCATTTCTGGGATGACAACTTGAATAAAGAAAAACAGTATTAATTTGACTAAATTTTGAAGATTTTACTTAAATTTAGACCGAGTCGAGATTTTTAAATTTTTATTTGCTAGGACATTTTGTAATTACTAGCAATGTTGAGGGTCCTGCTCTGCTCGATGCTTGATTAGGTGCCGTTGGCTACGACACTGGTATGACTTTAACTACTTTACTGCTTCGAGGTTCTTTGTTGCACCGAAAATCGCACTGGCCTTGGTCTTCGGTTGCAAGAACGATGTTGTATTGTACGTATCTCGCTGAGGAGACATCGCAATTAAACTAAACTTTATTCCCTTTATTATCTCCCCCCGTGAGAGGGAACCGAATGTAGTCTGTTCAGCAGATGGGTGATTTTGTGCTCACCGTCTTCCATTCCTCAAAGAATTCTTCAACTAAATTTCCAACAAGTTTTCATTGCATGGACAGAGGTTAGGACTATTTTAGATTACAGGGTTTTGCTTGGTTTTGATTGAACAACAATATAGCGTTGTAAACCGTCATGAATCTCAATAAGCGTTCAAAACAGTGAGAAAAATTATAACGATTTCATGGTTCTGATTACTGAATTTGTTAGCGAAAAGTGATACTCATCAGTTAAATATCATCAATCACCTTCAAGTTTTGATTCGATAGTGGAAGCTGCAAAGCCCGAAATCCAAATCAAGTACATTGCTCTCTCTGGAGGTGTAGGAGGCGCAAAGTTAGCACTGGGATTAGAAAAAATAATTCAATCTGAAGACTTGATGGTTATCGGCAACGTGGGTGATGACTTTCAGCATTTTGGTTTACACATATCCCCAGATCTCGACACATTACTTTATACATTGTCTGGAAAATCAAATCCCGAGCAAGGCTGGGGGTTAGCAAATGAAACATGGGAGTTCATGTCCGCAATGAGGGAACTTGGAGGGGACTCATGGTTTCAGCTTGGTGATCGGGACTTGGCTACGCATGTAGAACGCACACGTCGACTTCAAATTGGCCAAAGTCTTTCGGAAATCACTATCTATTTCAGACAAAATTTTGGCATTGAAGCTGCTATTTTGCCTGCAACCGATGACTATTTACGAACAATCGTGGAAACAGATATGGGGGTTTTAAGTTTCCAGGAATATTTTGTTCGAGAACGCTGCAATCCAAGTATCCAAAATCTGTACTTCCGGGGTTCCGAATCTGCTCAAATTACAACAGAATTGACAAAAGCTCTTGAAAGTAAAGAACTAGAAACAATTATTTTCTGTCCTTCCAATCCTTTACTCAGCATCGATCCAATCCTTTCAATTCAAGGGCTAAAAAAAGCATTCGTTGACTCTGGAGCAAAAATAGTAGCAGTCACACCTATTGTTGGTGGAACTGCGATCAAAGGACCTGCAGCAAAGAATTTGCGAGAGCTTGGCTACACGGTTTCTGCATCTACCGTTGCAAAACACTACCAAGGATTGATTCATGGTTTTGTGCTAGATCAGAAAGACCATCAAGAGGCGAAAAAAATTGAAAAACTTGGCATCTCAGTTTTAGTGGCTGATACGATCATGAATGATCTGGAAACCAAGGTTAAGCTTGCTGAGAAAACGCTTAGTTTCGCTAACTCTATCTGAAACTCTCATCCCATATTATTATTTTGTGTGGGCAGTCATCCCATTTAAACAAGTTCAGAAAGCAAAGCAGAGGCTTTCATCAATTCTTTCAATCGAGGAGCGGCGAATTTTGTCTCTCAAAATGTTGGAAGATGTCTTAGCTGCCGCAAAAACAAGCGGTGTTTTCGACAGGATCGTGGTTGCAACAAATTGTAAAGAAGGATTTCTGGTTGCCGACAAGATGGGCGCACTGCATTTTGAGACCTTTGTAGATTCAGGGCTCAATAGTGCTGCAAAGAAGGCCGCAAATTGGTTAAGCTTGCAGGGAATCAAAACAATGTGTTTGTTTCCAGCAGACATCCCACTAGTAAGCGAATCAGAGTTTCAGCAGATAGCAATTGATCATGCATCACATCAGGGATTGACAATTGTGCCCTCTCATGATTTCAAGGGTACAAACTGTATGCTTCTTTCTCCACCCAATATCCTCCCCTTCTGTTTCGGGATAGACAGTTACGCTGAACATATTCGGCAGGGAATTAAATTGAATCTCTCTTGTCAATCAAAGCATTTTCATGGGATTGCACTTGATATCGACAATCCCAATGACCTAAAAACGCTGGTAGTGGCAACCCAGAAGACTCAAAGCATAAGCTACTTAAAGAAAATCAAAATTGGTCTTCGATTTAATTAGCTTTTGTGATGAGCTTGCTCCCAACTTGGTCCACCAGTGTTTTTTACCCAATAACTCTCTGCCCAACCAACCCCCTGCCAGCTTCTAAGTTTTTCTGGAACTAATTTAAACAACCACCTTGGCTGGTTTAATGTAGGGCTTAAGTACTTAGGTCCATCTGGTCCCAAATACCTGATAGACATTTTTTCTGCGATTCCGACCCACTTGCCCTCGATGATATTTTCTTCAACCAGTTCCGCGGTTCCCTCACAAATTATTTTTTCCATTGTGTGGTCATCATCAAGTACCCAACTGCAGCGAGGATCATTTTTTAGAAATTCTGCCCACTTTGAACGCGCTCTTGGGATAACCCAAAAATGGCCTTTCAAAGTCGTTGATGACTCAGCTTCATTCGTTTCATCATGAGCTTCAAATTGATGCCAGCAGGGCACGGCAAAAGGGGAACCGTCTGGTTTGAGGCATGCAAGCCTCAACGTGTAGCCTTTTTCCAAAAATATTTCCATCTCCTCTTTACTCATTTTGCCTACTGGCTTTTGGTGCTCGGCATTAGAATATTTTTCTTCCACTTCACTCCTATGGTAAAAATTAAATTATTATGAAACAAATGATTTTGTTCAATTTGTCTTACAAGAATGTCAATTAAGGTCAACGTAGATTTAAAATATCTTAGATTGACTTCGTTAACTTTTCCATTATAAATTTCCATTTTCTAGCTAGTTTTCAACTTTACAGGAGATTTAAATGAAAAAAAGATTCCGATTCTTGAATACAGTGACAGCGGGGATAGCAATTTTTATAGCTTCCACGGCTTTCCAAGTCTCTGCTAAAGACAGTTTCACTGAAGCTGAAATTCAGGCCTCCCCTTACCTACAAAGCGTACTTAAGCGAAAGGGAGAAAATTATGACACATCCGAATTTCGGAAGGATGGGCCTTATCGTATTGCCCTGGCTGCTCAAGGAACTAGTAATTCTTGGTCCGCTTTATTTGACGAGCACGCCAATTGGTACGCCGAACAATTAGGTGCAAGTGTAGTTGAAGAACTTCTTTACGCAGATGCACAGGCATCAGCCGATAAACAGGTGCCTCAAGTGGAGGACCTACTTGCTCAAGAACCAGATGCACTTATTCTTGTGCCAATGGGAGCAGCAGCTTTGGCTGCCCCAGTAGAACGAGCGATGGCTCAGGGAGTCCCGGTAATCCTCTGTGCCAGTGCTGTTGAAACGGATAATTTTGTTACAGAAGTTGGTACCAATCTCTACTCTAGTGGAGCTGGTTTAGCAGAATATCTGGCCAAGCGCTTGAACGGAAAAGGAAAAGTTTTGATGATGACTGGTATCCCAGGCGTATCCACATCAGATATTATGGAGGCTGGCGGTAAAGCAACTTTCGAAAAATATCCAGGGATCGAACTAATTGATGATCAACCCGGCAACTGGTCAACTGCAGAAGCCAAACGAGTGATGGAGACTTGGCTTGTAAAACACGGAAGCGAGGTTGACGGAATTTGGTCGGGAGGTGCTCAAATGTCACAGGGGATTGTTAGCGCCTACCTTGACAAGGGGATGAAAGTTCCTCCTATGGGAGGTGGCGAATTTGCAAATGGATTTCTACGGCAAGCTGTTGAGAACAACTTAGAATACGGTGCATGGCAGTATCCTAATGCGATGATAGTACTTTGTATAGATGCAGCTATAAACACCCTACGGGGACGTCTCGTCCCTCGGTTCATAGATTTCGTCGATCACATTCCAGGTACCGGGCCTTTTTCAGATGTTGAAGGTCGGCAATACTACAACGAGGACTGGAGCGACGACGTGTTCGGACCAGTACTTTTTCCTGCCGAAAGGTTGTCGAAGTTAGGCTACATGAGTAAATAGACATTTATTTTTTTGGATGAGGTCTGGCTCAAACGTAACGTGAGGCTGACCTCATCATCTAAAAAAGTAATTATTAAATTGACGATCCATAAAAGCCTTTGTTGGGCTTATAAAGTGCTACGGCGCCAACAAAAATTAGCCCCTTAATCAGTCCACTGACAAATTGATTGACTCCAAGCACAACTAGCAAATTATCTGTAAAGGTAAGCAGAAGCACACCACCAATTACACCTGACACAGTTCCCCTTCCTCCAAACAAACTGGTTCCACCAATAACAACTGCGATAATCGCATTGAGTTCTAATTCTTTACCAATTACTGGGTCCCCGACACCCATTCTCATTAGCCAAAGCAAACCTGTTACAGCAGCAAGCAAACTGCATAAGCCATAAACCCCATAACGGACCTTTTTTACTGGAACTCCTGACAGTTCAGCTACTGTTAGATTTCCGCCAACAGCATAGATGTGCTTCCCAAATACTGTCATTCTTAGCAAAAATGCAATCAGTAACGTGAGCAAGCCAAAGAAGTAGACAATTACTGGCACCTCAAAAAATTTCTGGCTGTAGAGAAGTAAAAATTCCTTACTTGATCGACCAATTGGCTTTGTAGTGATTGTCAGAGAAATCCCTTGCAAAATAAAAAGAGACGCAAAAGTCACTACAAATGGAGATAAATTTAGTTCATTTATAAAGAAGGCGTGAATAAGTCCTACACTGAGCCCCAGCGCAAGAGTCAAGCTCACAGCCATCAAAACATTATCAGGGTTGCCATCCATCAAGATTGCGGATACCAGAACGCTTAACTTGACAAGGGAACCAATCGAAAGATCAATGCCTGCAGTAAGAATTACAAGCATTTCTCCTAAAGCAGCGGTCCCCAAGTAAGCTGCTTGTCGGAAGACATTTGTTAGGTTGCGAACACTCAGAAATCGCTCAGAGTAAAATGCTCCAACAGTAATCAGCACAAAAACAAGACCGTAAACCACCAAAACGACTGCATGCTTCTGCAATAAATTCCCTTTGAGCTGCTTCATCCCGTTCTCACCAATTAGGCTACTTTGGATTGGCTCAAGGTGGCGTAATCAATAATCTTCTCCTCCGATGCTTCCTCAGGTTTTAATTCGGCAACAATTCTTCCTTCTGACATTACTAAAATTCTATCACTCAAACCTAAAATCTCAGGCAGTTCGGAGGATATCATCAAAATTGAGATGCCTTTTTCATTAAGTTGACGCATCAACTGATAGATCTCAAATTTAGCCCCCACATCAATACCCCTAGTTGGTTCGTCCATAATAATTATTTCTGGCTTTGTGTGAAGCCATTTTGCCAGCACAACCTTTTGTTGATTACCCCCACTCAGGAACTGCACATCCATATTTTCTGATGCCATTGAGATTGAAAGTTGCCTCCTCGAAAGATCCACTAATTGGCTTTCTTTTTTTCGATCTATTAAAAACCATCGAGAAATCTTTCTTAGAATCGGTATGGTAACGTTATTTTTTATTGGGAGGGCAATGAAGAGCCCTTGCTGTTTACGGTCCTCTGGTACTAGTGAAATTTTTTTTGTAATCGCCTCAGCAGGGGATCTCAAATCGACTCGTTCACCCAGTATCCTAATTTCACCTTTGATCAATTTGTCAGCACCAAATAAGGCTCTGGCTAATTCTGTTCTGCCTGAACCGACCATTCCAGCTAATCCGACAATTTCACCTCTATGAAGTTTCAGATTTACTTCTTTTAGTATCGTGTCCGTTGATATCCCTTTTGCTTCAAGGACACATTCTCCAACTACATTAATTGATTGTGGGAAAACCTCTTCCAATTTTCTTCCTACCATTGCGCTAACGAGTTCTAATCTATCTAATCCCTTAACGGACCTTGTAACCACATGCTGCCCATCTTTTAAAACAGTGATTTCATCTGCTATCCGGAAAACTTCTTCTAAACGATGAGAAATGTAAATTATCGTTACACCTTTTTCTTTCAGCGATTGAATAATCTTAAACAATTGCTCCAGCTCATGGCCTGCCAAAATGGCAGAGGGCTCATCCATAACTATTAAATCAGCATTTCTTGAAAGAGCTTTTGCAATCTCAACCAGCTGCTGATAAGCCACGCTCAGTTCACCAACTTCTTGATTTACATTTATATTTAGTCCTAACTGCTCAAGTAATATGCTAGCCTTGGTCTCCATTTTTTTTGAATCAATTATTCCAGTGATTTTTCTAATTTCTCGACCGAGAAATATATTTTCAACGACCGTCATACCAGAAACTAATGCTAACTCTTGGTAAATGACACTGATGCCAAAATTGAGGGCTTCTCTTGGGGAGAAACTGGAAAAACTTTGACCCTTGAAGAATATAGTTCCCTCGTCGGGTTTTTGAGCCCCAGATAGTATTTTGATGAGTGTTGATTTTCCAGCCCCATTTTCGCCAACTATCGCATGAACACACCCCTTGTTGAAGCTTACAGAAACATTATCTAAAGCTCGTACTCCACTGAATGATTTAGTGATCTGATTCATCCGCAGAATAATGTGATTATTTTTCAAAACCTGATTGAGTTAGAGATTAATAAAAATATGGAATTCTAAATTATGTTCGAGAGTTAAGCATTTTTCTGTGCAAACCCGTACAATCCAACGGCAGCGAGAATTACCAACCCTTTTATAATGAATTGGGTTTGAGCGTCCAATCCTAGAAGAACAACCATTGTGCTGAGAATCTGGATGATCAAAACACCAGCAATGGTCCCAAGCAAGCCCCCTTTACCCCCGTAGAAAGCAGTTCCTCCAACAACTGCAGCGGCGACAGAATCTAGATCTAAACCAGTTGCTATGAATCGATCCACATACCCCACATAACCAGTTAAAATAACACCCGAAGCAACTGCCAGACAGCTTGCGAGTACGTACACTGTAATTTTTGTTTTGTGTACTGCGAGACCTGAAAGCCTTGCAGCATCCTCATTGCTACCAACTGCATAGATTTGACGACCAAAGGAAGTCATTTTTAACATAACAAAGAAAATTGCGTTAAGTACAAACCAAACTGCCAGTGGAATTGATAAAAAGCCCCACGATTGGTTGACAACTCCCAAGGCTTCTGGAACAAAGCCGCTCGGAACCCCTCTAGTGATTGCTTGCTGAGCTCCTTGCACCAAGAACAACATCACAAGGGTTGCTACCAGAGGAGGTACTTTTCTTTTTGTAATCAACAAACCGTTTCCAAATCCAATCATGGCTCCTATAATTAGAGCGACAAGAATTGATAGTGGAATCAGTTCATCGCGCCCATTACTTACCTCTGCAACAACCATTGAAGTCATCACAATCACACCACCAACAGAGAGATCCAAACCAGCAACCAGCATTACCATTGTCTGCCCGATTGCAATGATACCTAGTTGAGCAGATTGTCTAAACATTACTGCCAGAGTGTCTTCCTCAAAGAGATCTGGGGTTATGTAGCTGGCAACTAACAACAAGATCAATAGAGCTAAATAGACTCCGTAGACTGCAATCAAATTTTTTAGTTTCAAATGGTGTTTTTCTTTGTCAGCCATCTTCAGACGAATTTACCTGTGTTTTTGAATCCAATCAGATTTCGGCTTCAAATCATCATTGTGAACAACAACAATTTGTTCTTGCTTGATCAATCAACTAAACTGTGTGGAATAAATTTGTGAGTTGACTCGTGTACATCTCATGATTTTTTAGGGGTGTTCAATGATGAAATCAATTCTTTTCATAGAAATGATTTCAAAATATCAAAGACTTTTAGGCTTCTTTAAAGATTAAATTCCTAAAATTTTTATTATAAAATTTCGAAATTCTTCAGATGATCTTAGTGAAACAATACATGCCTTTTTGCGCATTATATTTTTCTTTTAAATGCTTCACACATTTAAGCAAACAGAATTGTAAATTTAGTGATTTATGAATTTTTCAGAAATAGATTTGTTGCTAAAAAGACAACCAACACCAGAAGAAGCCTTGGGCCTAATTCACTTTAAAGATATCAATGCTTTGTGTGAAATGGCCAGTCAACTGAGGGATCAGCAGCATGGCAAGGTTATCTCTTACTCTAAAAAAGTATTTATACCCTTGACTAAACTATGCAGAGATGTCTGCCATTATTGTACATTTTCAAGAGCACCATCAAGAAATCAACCAAGTTTCATGAAACCTTCTGAGGTTCTCAGTATAGTTCAGGAAGGGGAAAAACTAGGTTGTAAAGAGGTTCTATTTACTTTAGGTGATAAACCTGAACTGCGCTATAAAAACAGCAAGAAAGAGCTCCAAGAACTTGGACACGAATCTACAATTTCATATCTTGCTGAGATTGCAGAAATGATTTTGAAATCGACGTCCTTATTACCACACATCAATGCTGGGGTGATGTCAGTTTCGGATTTGAAAAACTTAAAACAGGTATCTGTTTCTCAAGGTTTAATGTTGGAGAGCATATCTTCTCGACTTCTGGAAAGGGGGTCTGCTCATTACGGATCGCCAGATAAGGTACCTCAAGTTCGGCTTGAAATGATCAAACAAGCTGGGGAGCTAAGGATTCCATTTACTTCAGGCATTCTGATTGGTATTGGAGAAAACAGACGAGAGCGAGTTGAGGCTTTGTTAGCTTTGCGTGAATTGCATGAAAAATACGGTCACCTTCAAGAAATCATTATTCAGAATTTCAAAGCTAAGCCTGGAACTCCAATGCAATTTCATGCAGAGCCAGAGCTGGAAGAAATTCTCTGGACAGTCGCAGTTGCAAGGATTCTGTTCGGTCCAGAGATGAATATCCAAACACCTCCAAACCTGAATGCTAACGACATCAATAAAATCTTGGACGCTGGGATCAATGACTTGGGTGGAATATCTCCGCTAACTCCCGATCATGTTAATCCTGAGGCGCCGTGGCCTCAGTTGGAGAAATTATCAGAGAAAGTTAAAGTACTCGGCAAAAATCTTACAGAGCGATTGGCAATTTATCCATCCTATGCCGTTGATCACAGGGCTTGGGTGGATTTAAAAGTCCGACCTAAGATGCAACAGTTCCTTGATCAGCAAGGTTTTGCAAGAACTGACAATTGGTGTGCCGGCGAAATTCATTTACCTGAAATTGAGCAAAACTACCAGAGACCTTTTAAAAAAGAAGAAAATAATTTGGTCAACAGGATACTTGAAAAAATTTCGAGTGCCTGTGAATTATATGAAAAAGACATAGTTCAACTGCTCAATGTTCGTGGTGAGGATTTTTATAACGTTTGTGAGGCAGCCAACAAGTTACGCAAAGATGTATGTGGCGAAGAAGTTACCTACGTCGTCAACCGCAATATCAATTACACTAATGTCTGCTACTTCCGTTGTGGATTTTGTGCATTTTCAAAGGGGAAAATGTCGAAGGATCTGCGTGGAAAACCGTACAATCTAAATCTTACCGAAATCGTACAACGCTCAAAAGAAGCATGGGATCGCGGAGCTACCGAAGTTTGCCTGCAGGGTGGAATTCATCCAAGTTACACTGGTAAGACTTATCTAGGCATCTGCGAAGCTATTAAGAACGAATTGCCTGAGATCCACATCCACGCATTCTCTCCACTTGAGGTCAGCCAGGGTGCAAAAACCCTCAATTTAAAAGTTTTGGATTTTCTCTTAGAGCTAAAAAAAGCGGGTCTGGGAACCTTACCAGGAACTGCAGCAGAAATTTTAGACGACGAAGTAAGAAGAATTATTTGTCCGGACAAACTGACAACGGATGAATGGTTGGAGGTGATGAGGGACGCTCATGCAATTGGTTTCAAGACTACTTCAACAATCATGTTTGGGCATGTTGAAAAGCCACAACATGTAGCCCGGCATCTACAGAGAATCAAAAATTTGCAACGGAGCACAGGAGGTTTTACCGAATTCGTTCCACTCCCTTTTGTACATATGGAATCGCCAATTTATCTGAAGGGAAAAACCAGAAAAGGCCCAACGTTTCGTGAGGCTGTTCTGATCCATGCTGTTGCCAGACTGGTCTTACATCCTCAAATTCAAAACATTCAAACTTCTTGGGTAAAAATGGGACCAGAAGGAGTGAAACATTGTCTTAATGCAGGGGTCAACGACCTTGGAGGAACTCTCATGAACGAAAGCATTACAAGGGCTGCAGGAACAGTACATGGTCAAGAAATGCTTCCAGAATTGATGGAGAATGTAATTCATGAAACGGGGAGGTTCCCAGCACAAAGAGACACCCTTTATCGAGCTTCAAGAAAATCTCAAAGACATAAATCCTATGGACAACAACAACTTGTTAAATTCCACTCTTAAATTTTTATGAGTCTGGCATTCAACTGGTACTATGAACTACAACCATTTATTCGGGGATTAACACTGCTCGGCCGCTGACCTTACCCTGTGCTAGGTCCTGAAGTGCTCGGTTTGCATCTGAAAGCGGATAAGTCAAAACCTCACTTATTAGTTCTCCTCGCTCAGTAAGGTTTGTAATTTCCACTAAATCAGTGAAAGTTCCAACAAAACTCCCCACAATACTGATTTCCCTGGCTACTAATTCTGCTGTAGATAGTCTTACCTCACCACCTGTACCAACAGCAACATAGCGTCCTTGATTCGACAGCAACTGCAAAGCTTGATTTGGAATTTTCTCTTCTCCAAAAAAATCAATAATTGCTCGAACACCTGTGCCTTCATCTTTTTTTAGAAATTCAAGCTCTTCAAGAGATTCGAAACAATTTTCAATACCCGTTTTGTTAGCCAAATTACGTGCAGATTCTCGAGGATCTACGGCAAATATTTTTCCTGGAGTCAAGCGTGAAAGTAACTGTGCACCAAGATGGCCGACCCCTCCAATTCCAATCACCACGACATTATCCTGAGGGCGTATATGACCCATCAATTTTCTAACAGCTCCATATGCAGTCAAACCGGCATCTCCCAAAGGAGCCAATTCGTTCAAGTTGGCATCGCGCCCAACTTTGATCAGTGAGCGTTGAGGAAATTTTACGAATTCACAAAAACCTCCGCTCGCGTTGATCCCAGGTGTAATTCTTACATTTGCCTGCGAATCAATCCCATAGCGTTCTGCTAAACTATCTCCATTGGACTGAAAAGGGTAACAGAGCACCTTATCACCAATCTCAAAACCTTGAACATCTGCGCCCATAGCTTTTACTTCACCCGCATTCTCATGTCCCAAAACATGTGGCAACGGAGCAAGTGGAATTCCAAGATCACGACCTGCGATCATATGTAGGTCAGTTCGACAAACTCCAGCAGCCCGGATTTGAACCAGGACTTCCTCTCCAGTCGGTGGATCTGGATCTGGAATCTCTTGATAGATAACCAGTTCGGTTCGTCTAAGTTCTGGATCGTATTGATGGAGTACAGAGGCTTTCATGGTAGCTTTTTTGAGAGTTATTTTAATTTATATTCACGTAGCCATCCAACCGCCATCCACAAATAACTCTACACCAGTGATATAAGTGGCGTCCTTCCCAGCTAGAAAATTGATAGCAGATGCTATCTCGGAGGGTTCAGCCCATCTTTTCATAGGAGTTCGAAACAAAATATCTTGAGACATTTCATCGCCGGCTCTCTCAATAGTTTCTTCCTCCCTTGCCACCTTCACAAATCCTGGACTCACCGCATTGATTCGAATATTTTCTGAAGCATAACGAATTGCTGCGTTTCTTGTCACAGCACTTACCGCACCCTTACTAGCGTGGTACGCTGCAGATTTCCCAAAGCCACCCGATACCCCAAAGATACTCGAAACATTTACAATAGAACCGCTTTTATTTGATCTCATTAAGGGGATTACTGACTTGATGCCCAACCAAATTGATTTCGCATTGATATCAAGCATTTCCATCCAACCTGCATCATCCTCTTCTTCAACATCAGGCAGGGTACCGATCCCGGCATTGTTTACCAGGATATCTAATCTTCCAAATCGGCTTTCAACATCCCTAAGGATGGAAGCCCATGACTCGGCTTTCGAAACATCATGAGAAAGGGGCATAGCATCTCTGCTATTCCAAAATTCAATTTCCGGTACGATATCGGTAGCCACTACTCTTAGTCCTTCTTGGAGGAATCTCTCGACTGTTGCTTTTCCAATCCCTCTGGCTGCCCCCGTGACTAGCGCAACTTCTAAATTTTTAGACATTTAAATGATATTGATTTTCTTCCCTGATTTTTCTGATTCAATAGCGGCCTCACAGATTTCCTGAACGTGCACGGCATCTTCCAAAGAATCCACCTTCGCATGATTTTCACCAAGTAATTCCTGAACGAAATCCCAAATTTCTTCGCGTAATGCACCAACCGTTCGACCTTCAATTTGGGGCCAAAAAGCTAAATCTGGACAATAGCTCCCAGTGTCATCATTGATTAATAAGGATGGCTCATAGGTCTTTAAATAACTGGACCCTTTTGTACCAATCACCTCCAAAGAAGCTTCAACAACGCCTTTTCCAGAATCGCTCGAATCCTCCCATCCAAAAATATTTGCTGGAGCACCTCTGGGAACTAACCAAGAAGACTCAAGAACACAAATAGTTCCTGATTCCATCTCAAGAACCATAACCAGAGTTTCTGGCACATTGTATCCTAGTAGATAACCACCCCAAGCGCTGACTGATTTGCATCGTTGCTGACTCAGCCAAAGAACTAGATCCACATCATGGATCAAAGTCTCATAAGCAGAGTGAACTCGATGTCCATAGGCTTCAAACCATGAACGAGAAATATCTCTTTTTGCCCTGATTTTCCCAATAGCCCCTAACTTTCCAGCTACTATTTGTTGCTTAAGAACTCGGTGTCGAGGTTCATATCTTAAGATGTAGCCCACTCTCAACTTTAGTTCTCTCTCAGGAGCTATCTTCGCCAAGTTCCTAGCATCAGAGAGTTTAGTTGCCAATGGTTTCTCACAAAAGACGTGCAATCCACTGTTCAAAGCAGCCAGAACAATTTCAGCATGGGTTTCTTCAGGCGAGACTACTGTAACCGCCTCAACATCAATCTCCTGCAACATATTGAAAGGTTCTTTATAGATCTTCGCATCTGGGAATTCATTCCTAGCTTGCTGAAAAGCGACCGGGTCGGTTTCACAGATCGCGTCTACTGTTACATTGGGATGGTGATTCAGGATATTCGCATGGTGCTTGCCGAAACGCCCAAAGCCAATCAATGCGAATGAAATTCTTTTTGAAGTTGACTGCATTTAACTTTGCTTTGAAGACACAATTCTTTTCTCATCTTCGCGATTAAATAAATGAAGCGCATCTTGATTGAGATCGAATTGTAACTGATCCCCTGAACGTATTTTTTCAGTTGCGGGAACCAAAATTGACAAACTATTTTTACCAACCTTGAGATAAACCAATTTCTCGGCCCCTAGTGTCTCAACCACTGTAACCCTACCAGAAACTCCTCCCTCAGCAACTAGTCGTGCATCATGCGGACGAAAACCCAAGATCGCCTTAGACTCGGAGATTGAATACCAGGTCTCAGGTAGCACCATATCAAAGGCATCACTTTTCAAGATTTTTTTGAAATTTTCTTCGGCAACCTCGACATCCAGAAAATTCATTGGAGGGCTTCCGATAAATTCTGCAACAAAACGGTTGGCTGGTTCATTAAAAACCTTTTCCGGTGGGTCCAATTGAACAACTTCCCCTTTGTTCATCACAGCTAACCTATGCCCCATGGTCATTGCCTCAACCTGGTCATGCGTAACATAGATCACAGTGCTGTTAAGCTCAGTAGTCAGTTCGATCAACTCTTTTCGAGTCTGTAATCTTAGTAAAGCATCGAGATTGGATAACGGTTCATCCATTAAAAAAACTTGGGGATTCCTTACAACTGCTCTACCAAGAGCGACTCGCTGGCGCTGTCCACCAGATAACTGCTTCGGTTTTCGCTCCAGCAATTCCTCCAAATCCAACATTTTGGCAACTCGCTGAACCCTTTTGGTAATTTCTTTCTCAGCTAACCCTCTTGCCTTCAATGCAAATCCTAAATTTCTGCTCACGGTCATATGAGAATAGAGAGCATAATTTTGAAAAAACCATGGCAACATCTCGGTCCCCAGGAGGTAGATTATTGACAAGGCGGTTACCAATATGTATTTCGCCTTCACTTAGGGATTCCAATCCTACAACCATGCGAAGAGTCGTTGTTTTTCCACAACCAGAAGGCCCTACGAAAACCAGGAATTCTCCATCACCAATTTCGACATTTACATCTTTTACAACACTTGTTTGACCAAATTTTTTACAGAGATTTTTTAGAGCAACTGAAGCCATAGTTCACCAATTTACTTGATTGCTCCCGCGGAGATCCCACGGATAAACCATCGTCCTACAATTAAAAACAACAAAAAGACTGGAATAGCTGAACCTACAGCTCCCGCTGCAGCAAATCCCCAATTCACTCGGTACTGCCCAAAAACTATTCCTGTTAACCCAATTGGGAGCGTGTGCAGATCGTTACTGAGCAAAAGCGTCATTGCAAACAAGTATTCTGTCCAGGAAACAATAAATGCAAACATAGCAATCGCAATAATACCTGGGGCAACCTGTGGAATGATTATCTGCATTAGAGTACGCATTCGTCCTATACCATCAACTGCTGCAGCTTCCTCTAATTCTGGGGGTAAACTTTTAAGGAATGCCTGCAGCAACCAGATACCGAAAGGTACTGCGAAAGCGGTATTCATAAGTGCACAGCCCAAGTGACTGTCAACTAAATGCAGATCATTGAAGATACGAAAGATTGGAACGACTAAGAGTGCAGTAGGAAAGATGTAGACGCTCAACAGAAAGAGACTTAAAGCATTTCTACCCCAGAAGTAAGTTCGATAGACACTGTATGCACCTGCAACAATTAGCGGAATTGAAATCAAAACTGTATACATTGCTACAATGAAGCTGTTTATAATCCATTGCCAGTATCCAGATTTCGAAAACAAGGAAACATAGTTTTCAATCGTCAGTGAATTGGGTATTAGAGACTGATTCCGAACGAGCTCCATGTTTGGACGGAATGAAGCCAATAAAATCCACAAAAAAGGAGCTAACAGTATAAACATGATCAAAATGATCACGAAAAGTCGCATTAGTGAAAAAATCGAAAAATGTAACTTCATGATCTATTTTGATAAATCTTGGAAAGTTTCACTCGCAACAACGAACTGTTTCCGATTGGCAAAGATGAAGACAAAGGCGAAAATAATGAGGACAAATAGGAAGATAATCGCTCCAGCTGTAGCCTTTGAAATGTTGTATCCATAAAAGGCCATATCATACATTAAGACCGGCACCGTCGTAGTAGCCTCCCCTGGTCCACCACGTGTCATCATCCAAATAATATCAAACACATTTGAAGCCCAAAGGGTTCCTACCAGGCCAAGTACAGTCAGAGTTGGCAAAAGATTGGGGAAGGTGATCGACTTGAATTGTAACCAGGGGTTTGCTCCATCAACTCTTGCTGCTTCGTACTCTTCCTCAGGAACACTTGCTAAGGAAGCAAGGAAAATAATTGTCAAGAATGGGATGTATCTCCAGGAATTTACAAAGGTCAGACTCATTCCGGCAATGTCTGGATTAGCCAGAAAGAGAACGGGTTTTTGAACCAGATCCATTCCCTTTATTGTTGTGTTCACAATTCCTGAAGAAGCATCAAACATCCAGCGCCACAGAATAGCTGTCACTGCTGCAGGAACAGCCCATGGCAGGATGATCCAAGTACGAACAAAATTTTGCCCTCTGAATGGCTGATTGATCAATAATGCGATCAACAACGCCGCTAAAGTTTGGAAAAAACCATTTGCTAATACCCAGATCGCACTTTTGCCCAGTGAGGCAATAAATTGTTTGTCCTCAAAAAGTTCAAAATAATTTTTTAGACCAATAAATTCGTATTCACTACCAACTACTCTTTGGGAGGTAAAACTAATTTGAATCCCAGATATGATTGGCAATATTACAACAAGAATGACAAGAATTACAGCAGGCAAAACAAGGAGGAACCCCAGTTTAGCATCACGGCTACGAAAATCCTGCTTGGTCATTATTAAGATTTAGCGAAGTTCCAAAGTAGTAGGCTTTGGAAATATTGGAGCCCTTGACAGGCCATATTTTAAATACAGCCTGTCGTTAAACAATCACTTGGCGCTGAGCATCAACTCTTCAAGATAACCAACAGCTTCATCTGGAGAAATATCTTCAACGACCATTTTTTCCATAGCCTTGGCAGTGAAATTCTGGCCTTCAAACTGTCCTACCTTGGGACAATAATTGTTCTGCATGAACCCGTACATTCCAGTGTATGGAGCCTCATCCAAAGATGTTTGATGCTGGGCCTTAAATTGGCTTAAAACAGGCGCAGAAAACATAACTTCATTAGTTTTGGCGTCATCTGTTACTGGCAGAAATAAGCCTGGCTCTGATGTTCCCAACCATTCTCCATAGATTTCAGGACTTAACCAAAAAGACATGAACTTTGCTATACCTTCCTGTTTTTTTGGATCATCAGTCATGACCATGAATGCATTTGAATAGGCGAGGGAGAACCGCTCTCCACTTCCGTCCTTTGGAACAGGAATAGGCGCTGCCCCAAGGTCATTTGGGCCCAGACCTGAATCATTGATCCAAGCATTCATGAAGGCATTCTTAAAGGTTATCATTGAGGCCCGACCTGAGACGAGTGAGCCTTCCACCTCAGCCCACGCATAAGAACCAATGTCTGGAGGACTGTAAGAAGCGAGTTCTTTCAAAAAAGAATACGCACGTTTGTTTTGGGGATTGTTTACAATTGGTTTGCATGAATCATCAAAAATTTTCTTGCCACCAAATGCACCCATCCATGTGTAGATTGACTGTGTTCCAGCCAATGTATCGCTGGCTGGAAGAGCAAATCCGTACCTATCGTTTTCGGGATCATTCAACTTTTTGGCTGCAGCCAAAACGTCTTCAGTAGTTTTTGGTGGGTGAGGAATTCCTGCTTCTTCAAAGTGCTTTTTGTTATACATCAGTAGTTCCAGCATACCAAATGCGGGGATCGCCCATATTTCTCCATCGGCTCGATATTGATCCACGTAGGCATCAATGAATTTTACTTCTTTCGCCACCTGCTCATAAACGCTTGTCGCTGGCTTAACTCCTTTTGGTCCCATCTCCCTGACATATACAAAAAAACCAGGAATGGCTTGTTGCAAATCAACTCCAACACCAGCTTCGATCTGAGCAGGAACTCTAGTAAAGGCCTCTCCCCAGCCCACTACATTCTGTTTCATTCGATACTCTGGATATTTTTCATTGAATTTATCAACAACCACTTGCATTGCTTCTACACGGCTGGGCGGCTGTTCCATGTGCTGCATGGTTAATTCAATTGGTGCAGCATGAGCAATTGTTCCAAAAGCCAGAACAGAGGTTGTTAGTACAATGAACTTTTGGAAACTAGTGGATCGAACTTTTTTGATCATTTTCAACATCATGATTATCCTTATAAG
>JACLAC010003043.1_pt1 | contig 43471 bp, 30 predicted proteins | sample 8027881 | NCBI WGS metagenome assembly JACLAC01 (sample SAMN15725517, study PRJNA655200) | protist metagenome | isolation source: fluorescence activated cell sorting (FACS) single amplified genomes of... | place: Spain: Blaines Bay Microbial Observatory, Mediterranean Sea | collected 2016-01-19 | reverse complement strand
GTATCCAGTCATCCTGGTCATAAGCCGAACTTTTACTCCCGGTAATCAAGTAGGCATCGCATTCATCTATACGACTGGGGTATTGGCCTCGAATCACTGAGTAGGTGTTAAACTGATGCTCGGTGTTCACCTGCTGAAACAGTGTCGTCATCATGTGCGCATAGGAGCCATAGCTTGGCTGAAACTCTTCTCTTAGAATATCTGCATCTAAAATGCCTAAAATCATAACCCCTTTACACACTCCCTTTTCGTAGTTCAATACGGATCATATCATTAAACGCATTCACCCAATTCGGGTCAAATTGAGTATCGACCCGTGCGTTAATATCGGATACAGCACGAATTAATGAGCGCCGTTGAATTCTGTCGGCGCGCCCATTAGTGATGGAAAAAAAGGCGTCTATAATCGCCAGAATTTTGGCACCATCGTGAATAATTTTCCCCGAATTGCCATAAGGGTAGCCTTTACCATCGATGCGTTCGTGGTGCTCTAATATAATCGTCGCTGCTTCGTCCCAGCCTTGTACCCGAGTCAAATAATTGTAACCCCAAATGGGGTGTTGCTGCATTTCTTCCAACTCCGAGGAAGACAGCTCGCCCTCTTTGGTAATAATATGGTTGGGCAAAAAAGACATCCCGATGTCGTGCAGATAGATCGCGGCGGACAATTGGGAGGGGTTCACGGGTTGGCCCAATAAGTTGTTCATCCGTTGCGCCCAATCCACCAGTTGATCACTGCGCCCTTCCCAATATTGGCTTTGGCGATCGACCTGTAAAGCCAGCTCTCTAAAGAAGCGCAAGTCGAAGGCCTCTTTGGGATCGTCGGCATCTTTGGTGAAACAAGTAATGGGAGCCGTAGTATCTAAAGCAGGGGTATCCGCTGGCAAGGCCTGTTCGAGCTTGCCGTTATCCTCCTTCGCTGCGGGTTCTTTCGTGTGGACAAATCCGGCACCTAATAGCTCTATGATCTGATGGCACTTTTCCTCGACCTCGGCCCCATTGGCTATAGCTAACTCGGCAAACAACACTTGCAGCTCCATTTCGTGCAACTCGCCAAACTCTTGATCGAGCAGTTCCCGGTAATGCAGGTCTCGTAAACGGTCAAACCCCAGCTCGAGCACATCGAACATCATTTTCGAGGGGGCTAATAACTTTGCCCGTATCGAGGCCAAAACTTCTTCTAAACTGTGGGTAAAATCGACCAACGAGGTCAGGTTTAGCATAGCCGCGTCGCTTTTCACACTGCGAATGCATCGGAGGATGCCATTTAAATCATCAATATCCCCACGATCGATACGGTGAAGATAGGTCTCGATTTCTTTGGCAGAGTCCTTAAAACTATCAATAATGTGTTCTCGGGTATCGGTAAGCGGTTCCATGGGGTTCTCGAAGTGTTTTAACATGGCTTACAGTAAAAAGGGGTTCGGGTATTGGTTCTAATTATAGAAGATAGGCTTGGAACGCTCTCCTCGAAAATCCAAAATAGAGTCTTTTATGGTCAATATGATATACTCCACTCAGGCACATACGATGACCTAAAACAATAAAAGAAGTATAAGGAGTCTACCATTAAACGCTTTCGCCATTGGTTATACCGGAAACTTTGGGCCCCTATCCTCTCATTACTGCAACAAGGTTTAAGCCCCGAAAAACTGGCGCTTAGTCTGGCTATCGGTGCGGTGCTAGGCGTGATCCCCATGTTTGGCATTTCCACCACTTTAGGCGTCCTTATTGCCTTCGCACTGCGTCTAAACCAGGTGGCGATTCAAATCACCAACTACTTAATGTACCCCTTGCAGTTTTTATTATTGATACCGCTAGTACGCTTAGGCGAGACCCTATTAGACCGGCCCCCCACGCCCTTTCACCCCAGCACGATGATCGAGGCCTTCTCCAGTGATTTTGTTGGGGGGGTGCAAGTGTATGGCATAAGCCTGATGGTGGGCACCCTTGCTTGGCTCATACTCGCAGTACCGGCGGTGTTGGTGCTACAACGCAGCTTACTCCCCCCGTTGCGAGTATGGTCTAGCAAGGCTTAGGTTTGGTTTTAGATTAATGCACCCAATGATGGTGCTTGGCTTTTTCTGCCAACGCCTGTTCGGTGGCTTCCGGTAAAAAATGTGCCGCGTTACGCTCAAAGAAAAACGGCTGGCGCTCTCGTTTACCTGGTAGTTCATTCATGGTGGCGGCTTCATAGACTCGGCCGTTAAGCACGGTGTGAACCACGAATTCACTACGACGCAGATCTCTTAATACATCCCCTTCTATTACGACCAGATCCGCCAGTTTCCCCACTTCAATACTGCCAATGTGCTTGTCCATCCCTAAGTGAGTGGCCCCGTCGATAGTGCCACCGCGCAATGCCTCCCAAGCGCTAAACCCGCCTTGGTGCATCATCCACAGCTCCCAATGGGCGGCTAGGCCTTCGCGTTGCCCATGGCCACCAATCTGCACTCTCACCCCTTGGTCGCGTAACACTTTGGCATAGGTGGCCACATCAAAGTGGTTGTAGTGGTTCTCCGGGGCTTGGGGGCGTCGAATGGCTCGTTTGTCTACCAGAAAGTGGGGGGTGTAACGCATTAGGCGTTCGTTTTTCCAGACCTCGGTTTTATCGTACCAATACTCTTCGCCCATTAAACCGCCATAGGCCACGCCGAACGTGGGGGTGTAGCCAAAATCGCTGGCGGCCCACAAAGTGGTGAGATCCTGGTAGCCTCGGGCAATGGGGATGGCGTGCTCTAAACCGGTGTGACCATCGACTAACATGGTGATATTTTGCTGCAATTTACCGCCACCTTCGGGCACGACCATCATGTCGAGCGCTTTGGCCGCCGCCAACACTTGCTGGCGCTGGTCTCGTCGGGGTTGGTTATAGCTTTTGACGGCGATGGCGCCGGCGTCTTTCATCCGTTGCACATGGTAAAGAGCATCTTTGTAGCTGTTGATATTGGCCTTATACCCCGGTGCATGGGCGCCGTACAAAATGGTGCCCGTTGAATAAAGCCTAGGCCCCACCCGCAGGCCCGCGCGTTGTAACTCGGCCGCGCTAAACACCTCGGTGGTGTCGTTGGAGGGGTCGAACTGGGTGGTGACGCCAAAGGCTACGCCGGAGTAATTGAGCCAGTTTTGCTGGGGGATAATCTCGTCACTGCCCTGGGAACCATGCGCGTGAGCGTCGACCAAGCCGGGGATAACACTCTTGCCTTGAACGTTAAGCACCCATGTGCCTTTGGGGATGTGAACGTCTTCGGCTTTGCCCACGGCCACGATTTTGTTGTCTTTGATCAGTACTGTGCCATTGTCGATCACTTCCTGCTGCTGGTCGGCTTGGCGCATGGTGATCACCTTCGCTCCGACTAGGGCTTTGTAACCGCTGGGGGTATCCGTTTTGTGACTAAACGATAGGTTAAGGCCTTCGCTTAGCGGTTCTGGTAAAGTCTCGGGTGCTCCCGCTACAAAATCGAAGGCATCTTTGAGTTCACGTTCGAAAAAGTACGGGCCGTGAAACCAGCTTACGGCTTGGCTATCGGCTCGCCAAGTGAGGTATTCGCCTGCACGAGAAGAGATTTTCTTGACTGGCACAGAGGTCATGTCTGGGGCGAGGCTGATACGTTTGCCGGTATCGGTAAACGGCGCTACGTAGGCATTGTATTGGTGCACAAAGGCTACCCACTTTTTATCGTGAGAGAGGCGAAACTCGGTGACTTTGTCGCTGCCATGCAAGTGTTCGCGACGATCCTCGCCATTAAGATCCACACTCACCAGTTGGTGCTCGGGGTAATCGGTGCCGGGGACGCTTGTGGTAAAATAGACGCGGTCTTGTTTCCCCGCAAAATGAGGCTCGCTCCCCGTATCACTAATCCGTTTTTGCTTACCAGTGCGTAAGTCACTTAAGTAAATACCCGGCTCTACTGAATATTTAGGGTCGAGTAAGTAGCCACCAGTAAATTTACGGTATACCACTTTTTTCCCGTCTTGCGAAAAGCTCGGTTCGCTGTAATGCCCAGGGGTACGAGTAAGTACTTTCGCGCGCCCTCCGTTGGCCGATACGGTTCTTACGTGGCCTAAGTGCTGATCATGCCAAGTGGTATAAACAATCTTTTTACCATCATTGGAATAACGAGGATAGTATTCGTCGTGCTCATTTTGGCGGGTTAAACGTCGGGTTTTACCGGTTTTTAAGTTTTTAATATACAGTTTACCTAGCGCTTGAAAGAGCATGTGCTTGCCATCGGGGGATTTTTGCGTCCAGCGCAGCATTTTCACATCAAAGTGTTCGGGGGCGACGTCCACGTCCACGCGCAGGGCCTTGGCAACCTTCACTTCGGCTTCTATGCGCAAGGGTATGGTGCTGTGTTTACGGTCTTTTATCCGTAGCTTGTGAAAGTGTCCGCCACTCCAGAACACTAGGGATTTGGCATCGGGCGTCCAGTCGAAGCGGGCAAAGTAACCTTCGGTGCCAAAGCCTTCTTGCATATCACGCTCTAAGTCCAAGTACACGGGCTGTTCTAATCCGGTGGCTAGATCTTTAATGAACAAGGCGGTTTTTTCTTTCACTCTACGGATAAAGGCCAAATACTTTCCATCCGGCGAGGGCATAGGCACTATCGCGCCACCCGTGCCGCTTATGTAGCGCTCTTCTTTGCCTTCTTTAATGTCGTAGCGCATCACGCTAAATAGGCCTTCCAGGGGATCGCGGTTGTATTTAAAAGTATGCCCGGCGGTAGTATCGGTGGTGTAGTACAGGTAGTTACCGTCGTGAGAAAAGGCGGGGTCGGCGGTGTTTTTTTGCTCTTTTTTCCCTCCGGGGCGCTCTTTTATGGCCAGGCCTTTGCCGCCGCTGTGGTGGTAGAGCCAGATTTCACCCGCGCAAATGCTTCGCCTAGACACGATGCCCTTGGTGGCGGCTAGATATTGGCCGTCGGGGCGCCACGCGGGGGAATGGATGAGGTCTTCTTTCTCTTTGGTGATTTGCTTTAAGTTGGTGCCGTCTATGTCCATGACCCAGAGGTTAGAGGCGCCGTCTCGGTCGGAAATAAAGGCTATCTGGCGACCATCGGGGCTTATGGTGGGGTGGAGGTTCCAAGCGAAATCTTGGGTGAGGGCTTTGGCTTGGCCACCAGCAAGGTCGGCTAGGTAGATGTCACCGAGCATGTCGAACACGAACTGTTTGCCGTTGGGGGCCACATCCAGGCTCGACCATGTGGTTTGTTCAGTGTTTATGCTCACGGTTGACAGATCAAAGGGGGGGCTTAGTACTTCCCACTTGTCTTCTTTTGTTTCTTTTTTGTCGTCCTTTTTACCTTCTTCTCCATAACTGGGCAGCACGGCCCCCAGTAAGGCGGCTATCCCCACGTGTAGGAGCACACGTTTCACTTGTTTAGTCATCAATGTCATTATCCACCTGAAATACTTTCGATTAAATTCAGAATAGAATATTACGTCAACTCGCGGTACCATCCTACAGCGAATTCCAAATAAAGGTGAAGACGAAATAATGAACGCATTCATAAACCGCTGCTTGAACTACATCGAGGAGGTGGGCAACCGATTGCCCCACCCAACCCTATTGTTTATTATTTTGTGCGGTATCGTGCTGGCCATTTCCCTCCTGGCCAGTCTATTAGGCTTAGAAGCCTATCATCCGATCAACGGAAGTGTCATCAAAGCACAGAATTTACTCAGCCAAGAGGGCCTGCATAAAATTCTGGCTAATACCGTGAAGAACTTTGTGCAATTTGCCCCGGTAGGTACGGTGCTGGTGGCGGTGATGGGCATTGGTATTGCAGAGCATTCCGGGCTTTTAGGGACCGTAATCAAGGCCACGATTTTAAAAGCCCCTCGACAATTCCTCAGCTTTTTTGTGGTGATTATGGGGGTCATGTCGAGTTTGGCGGCCGATACCGGCTATGTGGTGTTGCTACCTTTAGCCGGGGTGATTTTTTGGGCGGCAGGGCGACACCCGGTTATTGGTATTGCGGCGGCCTTTGCCGGGGTTTCTGGGGGCTTTAGTGCCAACTTGATTATTGGCCCACTGGACGCTATTTTGGCGGGTATCTCTACAGAAGCGGCAAAACTGGTCACCGACGACTATTTTGTAACCGCCGCGGGCAATTATTATTTTATTTTCGTGTCGACCTTTCTTATTGGGATTGTGGGCACTTGGGTCACGGAAAAGGTGGTGGCGCCTCGCTTCCCCAGTATTGACAATTTAGATGCCGAGATCCCCCCCGAGTATGAGTACCCCGAGATCACGCCCGAGCAAAAACGTGCACTTAAAGCCGTAGGGCTATTCAGTCTGGCGTTTATTGGCTTAATACTGGCAGGCCTTATTCCCGAGCAAGGCTTTTTACGCGACCCCGAAACCCACAGTATTTTGCGCTCGCCCATGATCAAAGGCATCGTCACCATTATTGCGGTGTATGGAGGGCTTTGCGGGATTATTTTCGGCCATGTTAGTGGGCAATATAAATCCAATTCGGATTTCATTAAAGGCATGGAAGAGCACATGGCCACTATGGCCGGGTATCTGGTGTTAATGTTTTTTGCCGCCCAGTTGGTTAATTATTTTGCCTGGAGTAACCTCGGGGCAATTATGGCGATTAAAGGGGCTTTATTGCTGCAAGCGTTAGCCTTTCCACCGGCGATATTATTGGTTTGCTTTATTTTATTAGCGGCTGGGATTAATTTATTTATTGGCAGTGCTTCAGCAAAGTGGGCTTTACTCGCCCCCATTTTTGTCCCTATGTTATTGCTTGCGGGCATTTCACCGGAGGCGACGCAGGTGGCTTTTCGTATTGGTGACAGTGCGACCAATATTATTACCCCTTTAATGCCCTATTTTGGGGTGGCTGTGGCCTTTGCACAGCATTATAAAAAGGATATTGGTATCGGTTCGATTATTGCGATTATGCTGCCTTATTCCATAGCCTTTTTACTATCGTGGGCGTGTTTGTTGTTTATTTGGGTAAGCTTCGATTGGCCGCTTGGGCCTGGGGCGAATATTTTATTTGACTTACCCAGTAAATAATTAATCGCTCAAATACACTATATGATTTGGTTCCAATACAGAAAATAAGTGTCCCCGTTTAAAGCTGTCATCTAATCGATGGTTCAACAGGTAAAGATAAAAGTCTCCCCCTTGCTCTCGACGCTTTTTAGCTTCGTTAGCAAGGGCTTCTACTCCTAGCGCATCAATATCATGCAAGTAGTCCGCCGCCACCACTAACACGCGCTTGCGTGCTTTATGCTCGGCGATTTGAGCAAAGGCGGCGTTCAAAGCACTCACCGATCCAAAAAACAAACTGCCGGACACCCGTAGTACATCCACCGATCCCTTGATATCGTCTGGGTGATAATATTCGGCGGCTTCGTCAAACAGGACTTCTATATCGGGTTTGGACACCCGTCGTAAGTAAGCCGCCGTCGATAAAAATGCCCCCAGGAACACACCATTTTGTATACCACCGTAGAGGGTGGTCACCAGGGTTAATACAAACACGATGCGCGACTCCCCCGGTACACGTAAAATCAAACCAATATCTTGCCATTTTATCAGTCCTCCCCCGACCAAAAATAACACGCCCGCCATCACGGCGATGGGTAAATAAGCCACCAATGTTCCCAAAAAAACCATTAATAGAGCTAGGCTGATAGCAGAGATGAGCGCGGCCAAAGGGGTTTTAGCCCCCGCTTCCTGATTGGCGTTACTGCGATTAAACGAGCCACACGCAGGAAAGCAGGAGAAAAAACTCCCCACGATGTTCGACAGTCCCTGCCCTGCCACCTCTTGGTTTAAACTCAAATGCTGGCCATTTTTGCTGGCCATAGAACGGGCAATAATACTGGACTGTATAAGCCCCATTAAAGCAATAAGAAACGCGGAAGGAATTAGACCTTCTGCCGCTTCGGCAAAGTGGGTGGGGCTAAAGTCGGGGGCAGACAGGGGAAGAAAGTCCAAAGACATGCGCCCGAGTCGATTAATATTGGTGACGGAGGCTCCCCAGCACAAGTCCAGACATACCGCTACAAAACTCCCCGATAACATGGCGACAATATGATGAGGGAGCTTGGGCCAACGGCGCTTTACCCAGACTCCCGTCACCACGGTACTAACGCCCACAACCAAGGTGAAAGGGTTAGTGCGATCTAAGTTATGCAAGAGTTGATGCAAAGTAAAATCAATGTCTTCGGGGACGTTCATTAAAAAGCCCAGAAAATTCCCCACCTGTCGCACAATAATCAGCATGCCTACGGCTGTGACCAAAGCCACCATGACGGTTTGTGAGAAGTAATTGAAGATCACCCCCAGGCGCAGTCCGGCAACGCATAATTGCACCACCCCCACCATAAAGGTAAGCGTGATGGCATATAGGATGTAATCTGGTGTGCCGACACTGGCGTAAGGGGCTACGGCAACACCAATCATAATGGCTAAGGCCGTGTTGGGGCCAGACAGTGCCAACAAAGAAGAACCAAACAAGGCGGCGATCACCACCGGCACAATGGAAGTGTACAAACCAAACTCTGGAGGTAAGCCTGCCAGGGTTGCCAATGCAACGGCTTGGGGTACGACTAATAGCCCTGCGACAATACCGGCAGTCACATCTTTTTTTACCGTCCCCCGATCCAACTGAGGCAACCAATGTAAGAACGGTAAAAGCTGTATATCCAGATGAAAGCCTCGCATGGGATTACCATCCCCCTGGTTTGGAGCCCACGCGATTAAAGAACCAACTTTTGCGTGGGTCATCGGGTCGGGATTGTATCCAGATATAAAGTGCCACATCTAAGGCTTGGTCATCGGTGAGGGTATTGCCTGCCCCCAGTGGCATATTAGCTTTAATAAACCTTGCTGACGTTCGGACTTTGTTCATGCCTGCACCACGATTAAACGAATCAGGCCCCCATAATGGGGGAAACATATATCCCACCCCGTCTTTAAATTTCTGCCCTTTACCGTCTTGACCATGGCAAAGAGCGCATTGAGTTCTGTAAATAATGTCACCATTAATGGCGCTTGGTTCACGACTCGCCGTTATCGGGACAAACCCCCAACCGGGCATATTGACCCCAATAGGGGCCTTTTTGGACAACCAATGCATATAAGTCACGAGCGCTTCCAGCTCAGGCGTATCTAAGGTTGGGGCTATGCCGTTCATGCTGTATTTAAAGCAGTCTTGAATACGTTCGTGTAGCGTGACGACGCTGCGGTTTTTATTGCGATACATTGGGTATTTCCCGTAAGCCGCCCACATCGGGGCCGCGTAGGGTTGTCGCCCTTCCGCCAAGTGGCAGTTGCTGCAATTAAGCCCATTGCGCACATAGCGTTTGCCATACTCTTGGGTGTTGATAAAAATATTACGCCCCCAACGCACCATATCACCATATTTATCATCGGGAATGTCTTCCAGGTTGGGGGCAGTAAAATAATCACCGGGCATCGGCGGCTCCGCCCATACAGACCATGACAACAAGAATAAAATCATCCCCCCCACAAAACACATGCCCCTACCCTCCATTGGTTTGGTAATTAAGATTGTTGTAATAGGCGGCGATATTGGCTTTATCTTCATCGCTTAATAGCTTGGCAACGTTTTTCATCATGGCAAGATGATCATTGTCACGTTTGCCCTGCTGCCAACGGTTAATTTGTTGAATAATATATTGAGGAGGCTGTCCACTTAGAGGAGGGAAGATATGCCCAAACCCTTCTCCTTTTGGCCCATGACAGGCACTACACCTAGGCAATTGATATTGGGGTTTCCCTATGAGGGCTAAGTCTCGTCCACGTGAGAGTATTTGAAAGTCAGCTGATTGTGGTTTGGCTTTAAAGGCTAAGCGGGCATAATATTGGCTTATTTGCTGAATATCTTCTGGACTTAGTTGCTTTGCGATATCGCTCATCACTTCATCGGCTCGAGTTCTTGGCGAGTAGATGCTGAGGTCTTTATAGGCTCTTGGGGTTTCGGTGAAATCGCTGGCGATAGGAGCGACTTTGGCGGCAGTGTTAGTTTTATCACGAGCAAAATCTTGTAGTTGTTTTACCATGTAGCGGGCGTTTAGCCCCGCAAGGCGAGGAAATCCGGCGGCCCAATTCCCTTGGCCTTTATCCCCATGGCATAGCTGACACGCAGGTACGCCATTTTTTCCTGTGCTCACCAATGAGGGGACGGTATTTTGGGGGGGAGTGGTACTGGCAAGGCAATACAATGCCGGATTGTTCTCACAAGCGTGATATTGCCAATAGCCAACGACAACAAGCGATGTGAATGCGATAAATGCGGCGCAAAGCGCCGTTTTCTGGTTGAGCAAGGCGACGCTTCCTCTATTGTCTTGGGTATGCTTTTTAAGTGTAGCTAATATCCCCAATAACAAAAGGAAACGACAGACGGCTCCTTAAAAAGCATAGCGAAAGCTCAAACTAATGGTTTCGGTTTCTGTATCGGTATTCCATTCGTAGTTATCCAAGTTGGTTAATGAATACTTTTTAGCTTTTGCATCTTCTGTGTTACTTATATCTTTAGCCGCTTGGCTCTTGGCGGAATGGGTTTTCCATACAGCCAAAGCGCCCGATTTAATTAGATCGAGTAAAGCTTCGTTTCCCGTAGTGGTATTATCAAAGCTTTGCACCATCCACTGGCGATTCGCAACACGTTGATGCGCTTCCATGGAATTATCTCTATCCGCTTTAGCGGCTAAAAACAGGGTTTCGTTATTCATCAATTTTACAGGGGTAATTTGTTGGATCAGGTGTTTTTCCATATAGAAGTTTTCTTGCTCAAAGTTAAGCTCACCAAAACTGCTATGGCAAAATGAGCACACTACGGCACCAAGAAAAATAGTTAACGTTTGTTTTTTATCTGTTGTTCGGGTGTTCATAACGTTATCTCCTGTAAAGCTGTTAGGATAATCATCGTCTATTGCCCAAGCAAAGAAAACCCCCTGAATTAGACAGCTTTGGCCTTGAGGGGTAAAAAGCGAATGTAGACTGTGTCACAAACGGTGCTTGAGACTATTTGTGCCTAGACGCGATATGACATTTAAGGTTAGCGGACGCTTACGGCCAATAGCATTAACTCGGGTAATTTTGGCGCCATTATACGATCAAGATTCGTTCAAAAAGCATTCAATAACGAATCGATATAGCCATATTATTGGGGGATATAACTAAGAATGAGGGGGTTTTGACGTTTTTTACGCTTTCCCTTTTAAAAGGTTTGACATGCTGGGGCGGGAGGCTATATAGTCCTGCCCCCTAGCTAATGCTAGGCATCATCTCTTAGCCCAGGTGGTGAAATTGGTAGACACGCCAGCTTCAGGTGCTGGTGGCCTTACGGCCGTGGAGGTTCAAGTCCTCTCCTGGGCACCATATCTTTTGTAAGAACTTCACCTTTATAGCTACTCTTGAGATGCCACCGTCAAAACCGAACGATGCCGAGCCAAGCCCCCATCAAAAGAATACACATTCCCTTCGCCAATAGGCATATAATCCTCACCTGTAGGCTGAACAAAACGCTCAAACGCCTTATTAGCTCGCCGCCCCAAAAGCGGCGCCGGGTCACGTAAAAACACCTTCTCGTTCTCCAAATACTGCGACATCATAATCTCGGGCGCTTTACATTTAATATTAGCCACATGCGCAATCGTCGAGTCATTTTCCATAAGAACACGACTAATCACCGTCCCAGGCACACACTCCTGGCTCAGCGCCAACGCCAAGGCCTCCACCTTGCTCGATGCTGCCACAGAACGACTGTGCTCACTAGGGACAATATGCATAAACGTCGCTAATCCACCCTCGGGCATGACCGCACTTTCGCCATTAACAGGCAGCGTAGTCACAATCTGTGGGGTAGGTAGATTAAAGAACGAAGACCCCGCTAAGGGATAAAGCCCTGCGGTTAAAGCGACGGTTCCCACCTCAATCCCCCCGGTACTCGCCGTAGCGGTATTGAAAATATCGTGATCAACCGCATCCCCTACGGTTTTAATATCCACTTCGTAAGTACCGTTTTGCCCATCGGGGACATAACAGGCAAAAGCTTGCCCTATTAATGCCAGATTCTGGTCGGCAAAAGAATAACGAGCAATGCAAGAATAGGTCATGTCGTCTTGGAATATTCCACTGGAAAACGGAGTCCCACCGGTCGCTTCAAATTCTACCGAAAACGCTACACCAGCAGGGTGGAACGGTTTAGCATCACGCGGCGCACGGGTTTTAGTATCGTCAAACGCATAATTAACACCACTTTCAAAAATCCGTTTAACAATATTCGGTCTTGTGCCGTAAAGTTTCGCCACGTCTTCCTTAGGAATAAGATGCTCCGTCACTTTACTTAGCTCAGATGCAAATGCTTGCTCGGGTGTTTGATCGGGATTATGCCCCACCGAGTTAAATCTGTGTGCAAAGTCTGCCGGTGATTGCGTAGAAGCGTTAAGATAAAATGCATCGGCTTTTTCTAGCACCGGTGCATCGTTAACCGCGATTTGATAAGCCAGCGCTGCAGGGTAGGCGATTGCCGTTACTAGTGCGACCCTTTTCCCTATTGTGTTTAATTTTCCCATATACAATACCTCCCTTTTTCCATCTAGGGTCTTCCTGTGTAATGACCCCTTATTTCCATGGTGACTATATCCGTCACCTCAACTGGCAAACATTTTCGCATAAAAAAGGGCGTGTTACCACTCAGATTGCATAAAGCCCACCCCCACAGAATCTCTGTTGCCCCCCACCCGGCTACATATACCAACAGACGTACACTCCTGAAAATCCACAACCTGCCGCTATAGTTCTTTATAGCCACAACCGACATTGCGTCGATAATGTACAGATGGGTGCTATGCAAATGTGATTACATTTTATTTGTATCCTCCCCCTTCACTATAAACATAACCACCTATCATTTTAGCCATCTCTGGCAAGCCTCCCGCTCGACATCTATACTTTAAACGATTCCCATAACGCCTTTGGAGCTTTTAACCGTGGATACCTATTATTCTAAGGAGCAAGGCCTTACCATTACACCACCAGAGCACATGGACTTTCGGGCACCACTGGCCGTTCTCGAAGAGATTCCCAACCAGCTAGATAACGACCTTAGAATCACCGTAGACTTTTGCAGCACCACCCACATCGACAGCTCCGGCATTGGTGCCTTACTCAAACTACAACACTACCTGCCCAAAACCGCTCCCAGAATCCACTTTATTAACCTCAATGAGGACGTTTATCGGATTTTCTCCACATTCAATATGGAAACCGTATTTGATATCGAACATTAGAGCAACTCGGAATAAGGCCCCCAAAGGCGTATGCACAAAAAAGAAAACATCCATATCGAAAACGAAATCCTCCGCATCGGCCAGGATGACTACCCCATAGGTAAAATCACCACAATCCGAGTGGTGAATATGAAGAAAAAAGACCACCTCAAACGAGCGCTAACATCCATCATGGTCGGCGGCGATGGCTATTTCCTGATCGCATGGAAAGATCTGTGGCAAAACCAAAACCTCCAGCTAGAAGCTACCTTCAGAGGAAGCGACGAAACCGGCGATAACGTCGTCACTTTACTGCGATCAGACAACCCGAAAGATTTTAGCTACTATCAAGCCCTAGCCGAAGATATTTTTGAACAAATGGCACAAATTCAAAAATCAGGCTCCAAACGGGGCACCCTTCAAGCATAAGCCAGCGCCAAAAAATGGTTTTTGCGCCAACTTAAAGTCTTTGACGACAAGCCTTTCAACCCTTGAGGGCAAGTATCCCCTCGATAGACGACCGTGCTACCCATTAAACACGAACCGGTTTATCATAAATACGTTTTTCTAGGCTCTGTACGCCATATTACTCGCATTATTTGAAAGACGTCATTGTACATTTTCGCCGATTCCACCAAAATGGATGCCAGTGTATAATATGAACGATACGAGATTAAAAAGCTACCACACCCCGTCAAAAAAATGCGCCATAAAACGCAGATTGTTTAGAGGGAATTGCCCCTTATGATAGACGGAACTAGTGAAACGTTAATGAATCAAAGTATTTTTTGAGCCGTTTTAAACCAACCATTGGTGAATTTTCATGGACGCGAATGATGTGTCTACCCCTTTTTTGTCTGTCCTAGTGGGGCTTTGCGCTCTGCTATGTTGTGCTAATGCCACAGCCCTCGACGTTAATGAGTTCTTTCAACACGCTCACGTGAACAACGAGGCTTTTTATACCGATGCGCCTAGCTTTACCGTCGAACGTTACCTACAAACGCAAAACCAAGGGAACACCCAGAACGTCACTTGGTACACACTGACCGACACCCGCGCCAACTTTGGCTTCGACGATCACGCCTATTGGTTTCGCTTAAACATTGACAATAACACGAACAAGCCGCTTCCTCTTCTACTGTCCTTAGGGCTGCCCACACTCGACCATGTCGATTTTTATCTCATTCACAATAACACCATAATTGATCGCTACCTCACCGGTGACCACCACCCCTTTAACACCCGCCGGGTGAACCACCGCTACCCCGTCTATCCGATGGAAGTAAAGGCCAATAGTCACTATCAATTACTGTTTCGGGTACAAACAGCCGGGCACCTTCAAGTGACAATGGAAGCGTGGAACCCCAAGGCCTTTTGGTCATCCGACCAGAGTTTTATCCTGGCGCAAGGCCTTTTCTTTGGCGCCATGCTGGTGATGATGCTGTACAACCTGTTTTTGTTTTTCTCTCTGCGAGACATCAACTACCTGATTTATGTGTTTTTTGTCGGCAGTGCCATCTTGTTTGAAATTGGCTTGCAAGGCATCGGCACGCAGTTTTTATGGGGCGATACCATCATGACCTCCGAATGGGTAATTCGCACCACCAGCATTACTTTCGGTTTAACCGCTTCCCTGTTTAGCATGCGCTTTTTGGGCCTACGTGAGCATCTACCGGTGATGCACAAGGTGTTTTTACTTATTGTGGCTTTTTATTGCGCCTTTTTTATCTCCGATACTTTTTTATACTATGGCACTACGCTAAACATTCTGACGCTCATGGTCGCCGTGGTTTTTACCCTGTCGTTTGCCTGCGGTGGCATTCTTTGGATAAAAGGGTTTACGCACGCCCGCTTCTTTACCTTAGCTTGGGGGGGAATATTACTGGGCACCGTGTTACTGACATTAAGCAAAGTGGGCATTATTCCCACTAGCAATATTAGTGAATACTCGTCACAGGTAGGGGCCGTAATGGAGGTAGTGCTACTGTCTTTTGCGCTGGGCGACCGGATTAACCGCGACCGCCAGGAACGTGAATACGCCAAACAACAAGCCTTACGCCATGCCCAAAAGGCGCTCGAAAATGAACGCAAAGCCATGGAAAACGAAAAACTCGTACGCCTGGAACAAGAAAAAATCGCCGAAATGGCGTTCAATGCAGAAAAAGAAGAACTGCGAGCCAAAGAAGAAATTATCGCCGCCAAAGCCGAAAGTAAGGCCAAAAGCCTATTTTTAGCCACCATGAGCCACGAAATTCGTACCCCCATGAACGGCGTGCTAGGCATGGCCCAATTATTACAAACCACCGAACTGGAACCCTTACAACGCCAGTACGTCGATGTGATTAATAATTCAGGCAAAGGCCTGCTGAGCATTATTAACGATATTCTGGATTACTCCAAAATTGAAGCCGGTAAAATGGACATCGATTTACTCTCTTTTAATGTAAGGGAGCTGGCCAATGAGTGCACTTCTGTGTTTCTTTTAGCCGCAAAGGACAAGAATATTGAGCTTAAAACCACTATAGACCCTAGCATTAGCACACGACTGGTAAGCGACCCTACACGCGTTAAACAAATTATTTTAAACCTATTAAGCAACGCTTTTAAGTTTACCAATAAAGGCGTTATTACCCTGAGCATTCACAATGAAGCCTGCCTGCTGCCCAAAGGGGCTTCGCAAGGGGAGACCCCTATCCAACTGCGCATTAGCGTAGAGGATTCCGGCATTGGTATCGCGCAGAACACCTTACAAAGGCTGTTTAATGCGTTTAACCAAGCCGATACCTCGACCACGCGCAAGTACGGCGGCACCGGCCTTGGCTTAACCATTAGTAAAGAGTTATCACAATTGCTGGGTGGCACGATTGGTGTCGAAAGCAAGCTAGGGCAAGGCTCTACCTTTTGGGTAAGCCTTCCGTTTAAACCCAGCCTAGACAACGATTTAGATCCAAAGACCAATACAGTCTCTGACAATCATTCAAACGAACTCAATCACGAGAGCTTCTCTCACTTAAAAGTGCTGGTCGCCGAAGATAATTACGTGAATCGACTAGTGGTCGAAGGCATGCTGGGAAAACTGGGCATTACCCCAGTCTTTGCCGAAAACGGTGTTCAGGCGGTGGAGGCCGTATGCTCGGCCAATGAGCACTTCGATATTGTCTTAATGGATTGCGAGATGCCCCAAATGGACGGCTATGACGCCACTAAAGAAATACGGGCCATAGAAGCACAACACACGCTCAAACGCTGTACTATTATTGCCCTAACCGCTCACGCATTTGAAGAACATCAACACAACGCAGCGCTCGCAGGCATGGATCACCACCTGACCAAACCTTTAGACATGAAAAAGTTGGGCGCCTTGTTACAGCAAACATCACAACAAGAAGAAGAACCCTGCTAGAATACTGTCTTTTTAAACACCCAAAGGGCAAAAGGTGATTGAATTACCAGCGGGGTACTACCTCGACAATTTCACAGAGCTGGTCAGCTGTGTGGCAACACAGTACTGGGACTTACTCTCACACGACGAACAAGCGTTCGTCCATGATTTTCGTCAACTCGACAGTGGCGCGCAAAAGCTCTATGTGCGTATGCTCACCCGTAAAGGCGAGGTATTTCGTGCCGATAAATTGTACTACGACGAGATCTCCAGTACACAAGACGCCGCCTTAGCCCTGGCCAACGCCCAATTTATTCACATTAATCCCCCTATGGGCATCGCCGAGTATGCTGGGCTGTTCAGTAAAACCGAGTGGCTCCAGTTGCTCGACCGTGTGGATAAGCCGCAGGTTAAACACTTAAAGCTAAAACAAGCCAAACGCGCAGAGTTAGACCAAGCCCTTGAGGCACTGGCCGTGCAGTACGACTTTCTCGGTGAACATATCTCGGTAGCTATCTATCGATTAGCCAATGCACCACTGTTCGATACATTTAAGTTACTTTTCTTTAGTAACTTACACCAAGACCTAAGTGATTTTGTCTTGCGGGATTTGGGCTTATACCAGTTTTGTGACTACAAAATAGACGAAACTACTCGTATGTTTGAAAGCCGCCATCAAATCGAGCAACACTTGGTCTTTTACAGCGGCATTGAACCACTAGAACAGTGCCTGCAAGAAGACCACACCGCCATCATGGCATTACACCAAACGCTGCCTAAAGCCTGCCAACAAGACCCCCTACTAAAGCGTCGGGTGGATCGGGTGAATGTAAGCCTGGCCCGTCAATTGGAACGCTTAAACCAGCTAGACGAAGCCCTATCCATTTACCACACCGTGCACATTCCCCCCTCGCGGGAAAGACAAAGCCGTATTTACGCGAAACAAAACAACATAGAAGCCTCGTTTGCGCTGTGCCAAGACATTCATCAACACCCCATCAATGAAGAAGAAGCCGTGTTTGCCAGTGAGTTTGCTTACCGTACGGCTAAAAAACACAAAATCGATTGGCCTGCCCCGGCCAAGTATACCCCCACGACAGAAAAGCTCACCTTAAACGCCTCTGCGCAGGGTGTCGATAAGGGTGTCGAAATCTGCTGCGCCGACCATTACAGTGAGATAGGTGCTTGTTATTATGTCGAGAATGGCTTGTTTTCCAGCCTATTTGGCTTACTGTATTGGGATGTTTTATTCGCACCGGTAAGGGGGGCGTTTAGTCATCCTTTCCAGATAAGGCCGCATGATCTGTACGACCCCGAGTTTTCCTCTTCTCGTCAGACCTACATCCAACAAGCCAACGATGCACTAAGTGACTTTCCTTCGCTACCCGATCTCATCGTACAGCGGTGGCACCAACATTACGCCACCGCCAACCCTTTTGTGTACTGGGATGCTTTGGATGAGCCCTTAATACATTTAGCCTTCGAGCGTATTCCCCTGGCACACTGGCAGGCCATTTTTGCACGTTTATGGCGAGACCTTAAACACAACCGCAGTGGCTTTCCCGATTTAATTCTTTTCCCCCATACGGGCGACTATGAGTTAATTGAAGTCAAGGCCCCAGGTGACCGGCTGCAAAAAAACCAAAAACGCTGGATGGAATATTTTGGCCTGCACGCTATTGCTCACAAAGTGGTAAATGTTGAGTGGACGTAAGCGACAATACACTCAGCCTGTCGGTTAACGCTTTGGTGGGTTTTAGCGCTAAAGAGGGCGACCTGCACCCCAACGAGGTGAGTGGCCCGAACCACCTGGAAGGCATTCGCGGCCACCAGAAACTGCAAAAGCAAAAAAATGCCGATTGGGTCGCCGAGTATTCGGTGAAACAAAGTATTGTTTGGCAGGACTTTACTACCGTTTTAAAAGGACGTATCGATTTACTCAACCCAACCACGACACCCCCGGTGATCGAGGAAATTAAAACCACCTATTATCACCCGGATGATATTGCCCCTTGTAAAAAACAGTTACATTGGGCACAAGCCAAGGTCTATGCTTATTTATATTATTTGCAAGCCTTGCAGGATGAGCAAACGGTGGAGGCCGAAACAGTCTTATGCGTGCGAGTCACGTGGTTTAACTTAATTAAAAACCGACCGGTATCGCAAGACCAACGCCTGTCTGTGCAGGCATTAAAAGACTACACCTTAACGTTACTCACCCGCTATTTGACCTGGTACAGCCGTATCCAACAACGCAGGCAACGCTTAAGCGTCCAAGCCCAACAAGCCGACTTTCCTTTTGGGCAATATCGCCCAGGCCAATACCATTTTGCCAAAGAAGCTTATCGCACCATTCGGGACAAACAGGCTCTTTTAGTCGAAGCCCCCACGGGCATAGGTAAAACTATTAGCGCTCTGTTCCCGGCGGTAAAAAGCCTGGGAGAGAAGCTCATCACGCAAATAGTGTACCTCACGGCCAAAGGCTCGATTCAAGAAGGGGTAAAAGCCAGTGTTGCATTGTTTCAAAAAAATGAAGTCGCGATAGATTATTTAATTATTCAGGCCAAAGATAAAACCTGCCCTTGCCGCTCCAACGACGCTGAACAGCGCGCTAACTGCATCGAAGCCGGTGGAAAATGCCAACGTACCCTCGGGTTTTATGACCGCCTGCCCGAGGCTAGAGTCGCCTGCTTCGAGGCCAACGATTTAACCCCCGACACCCTTCGTGCCATTGCCGATGAGCATACCCTCTGTCCCTTTGAGCTTAGCCTGCACATGCTCCCTTGGTCCACACTGGTCGTGTGTGATTTTAACTACGCTTTCGACCCGATGATCCAACTAAGCCATTTTAAAGAAGGCCGGGTGAAACGTGCCTTGCTGGTGGACGAGATCCATAACCTGCCCGACCGAGGCAGGGATATGTACAGCGCCGAGCTGTCGCTGAGTGACACCCAGGCACTGGTGAAACACTTAGGTAAGCATAACCCTGTCTTATTAAAAGCGGTTAAGAAATTAGCCCGGTTTTTAAAAAACCTAAGCCCACAGGACTTCCCCTCGCAGAGTTTACCCGCAGCCACGTTAAGCACCGTAGAAAACCTAATACTGGCTTATCATCAAGCAGGCGAGGCTTTAAATGCTTCGGACTTATTCGATGAAATCAACGAAGTCTTTACCCAATGGATTCAACACCTGTATCGCTTTTACGTGGTCGCACAACTCTACAGCGAAGCGCATGTTTGTCTGCTTCCCCAAGGAAAGCACCTTAAACTCCAGTGCTTGGACGCAGCACAGTATTTGACCGAAAAATACACCTCGGCGCAGGCCGTGGTCGGCTTTTCCGCCACCCTTCAGCCTATGAGCTTTTATCAACGCTTACTCGGGCTAGAACACAACAGCCGCCTATTAGCCTTGCCAGCCGTGTTTCCCCCCCAGCACCAACTCACTTTACGCTGCGATTATATCGACACCCGCTGGCAGGCTCGCGAAAGCTCCGTTGCCCCTATTGTGGCCCTCGTCCACTCACTTACTCAGCACAAAGCAGGCAAATACATTGTTTTCTTTCCCTCGTATGAGTACCTTAACCGTGTCTACGACGCTTTTGTTCTGGCGCACCCCACTACCCATACGGTACAACAAACCAGCAATAGCAGTGTGCAAGAACGAAAAGCCTTTTTGGATACTTTCTTTGATGAACAACCCACTGCTTTGGGGTTTGCCATACTAGGTGGGATTTTTGGCGAAGCCGTAGATTACGCTGGGGATGCCCTACACGGGGCCGTAGTGATTGGCAGCGGCATGGGGCAACCGACCACAGAACGTAAGTTAATGCAGGCTTTGTTTGAACGCCAAGGCCTTAATGGTTTTCAATTTACCTACCAGTTTCCAGGCTTCTCTCGGGTGCAACAAACGGCGGGTCGGGTGATTCGCTCAGAGCGGGACAAAGGGGTAGTCATCTTAGTCGACCCACGGTTTCAACGCTTTGATTATCAACAGCTCATGCCGCCTCACTGGCAAGTGCTTGGCTGCCCCACCCAACAATGTGTGGACACCCAGTTGGCGCTTTTTTGGCATTAATCCTCTTCCATTCGCAGTGGTAAATACACCTTAATAGTCGTGCCGGTGCCCAGCTCCGATTTTACCTCAAAGTGCCCTTGGTGTTGATCGATCACCCCATAACAAATCGCCAACCCCAAACCGGTGCCTTCCCCCACGCCTTTGGTGGTAAAAAAAGGATCGAACATATGCTCTATGGTGTCTCTATCCATGCCGATACCTGTATCGGCAAAGGTGATCGTATAGTAACTATTATCCACTTCGCTACTGACCGATAGCCGACCTCCGTCTGGTTGACAGACAATGGCCTGACACGCATTGAGCATCAGGCTCATAAAGGCTTGATTCAATTGCGGCACATTGCAATAAAACTCGGGGTCATCAGGGAAGTCACTAACAAAATCCACCCGCTCATCATAGCTGACTTTAATCATATTCTCCGAAGACACCAACGCCGCTCGCGGGTGATCCACCTGATATTCGGCCTCATCCAAGTGAGAAAATAAACGAAAGCCCTCGACTAAGTCTTTAACGCGGGTAGTGCCCTGGCGCATAGAAGACAAATGCCCAAACAACACGGTAAACCTCCCCTCAAAGCTCTCCCAGACCTCCGTATCCTCGTCATCGCTCACGGTTAAATCATACAAAAATTGTTTAAATTCGTTTAAGCCCTTTTCTAGGTTATACAAACCCACATGCGCCATGTTAGTGGGGTTATTGATCTCATGCGCCATGCCAGCCACCAAGGTCGACAGGCTGGCCATTTTCTCGGACTGCACTAATTGACTTTGAGTCACTTGTAAATGCTCATGCTTTTCTTGCAGGCTTTGGGTACGCTCTTGCACTTTTTGCTCCAGCGTGCGGTTAACTTCCAATAGCTGCAAGTGCAGTTTTACCCGAGCTAATAGTTCTTCTTTAGCTACGGGCTTGGTGATAAAATCGTTGCCTCCCACATCAAAGCCCACCACCATGTCCGTCACCTGGTTCTTGGCGGTTAAAAATATCACCGGCAACTCCTGTGCGGGGTAGCGCTCTCTTAAACGTTCGCATACTTCATAGCCTGATATACGAGGCATCATGACATCTAGCAAGATCAAATCGAAAGGTAAAAGGGGCGTGTCTTGCTCGTGTGAGTCGGCGGGCTTATCAAATAAAGCCAAGGCCTCTGCACCACACGAGACTACCGACACATTGTAATTCAATAATCCCAGGTGGTTAATCAATACTTGACGATTCACGGGCTCATCGTCGACCACTAAAATCCGTAGCGCTTCGGAGTTCTCCTCACCCTTGTGCGACGTTCGCTCGTGCGTATCATCCGTGCCGTCCTGTCCATGACGGTCAAGATCCACTCCCTGTAGGCGATTTAAGGGCGAATGCCGATAGCGTTCCGCCATACTCGTGGTCGGCTTGTCAAAGTCTCGCTCTTGTTCCGTACAAGCGCCATCCCCGCAAGGCACCGTAAAGCTAAAGGCCGAACCTTCATTCACCTTAGACATCACCGCTAACTTCCCGCCATGCAACTCCACCAACTGCTTAGTGATGGTTAACCCCAAACCCGTGCCACCATAGGCTCGGCTAACCTCCCCTTGCGCTTGCTCAAAAGATTCAAATATAGAACTTTGCATAGTGTCGGGAATCCCTATTCCGGTATCCAACACCTTAATCATCACCTGCCCTTGTGCCGTTAACCCCTGCGCCTCCACCGTGATTAAACCATCGTCGGTGAATTTAATCGCGTTCCCCACCAAGTTATGTAAAATCTGTTGTAAACGATTTTCATCGGCCATCACTAAAGGTAAATCGAGGGCGACTTTATTCACCAAAACCAGCGGCTTGTCCCCCACTAAAGGTCGTGACAGGTTAAGCACCACATCCACCAGGCTGTGAAGCTCGACCGGCTGACTATTTAATACCAAGGTTTGGTTTTTTAATTTGGAAAAGTCAAGAATATCATTCACCAACGATCCCAAACGCTTACCGCTATAGGCGATCATTTGTAAATTACTTTTCACTGTATCCGACAAAGGCCCCGCCGCCCCATCCATTAACGACTCCGCCAAGCCGATAATCCCATGCAAGGGGGTACGCAACTCGTGGGAGGTGTTCGCTAGAAACTCGTCTTTGAGCTTATCTACTTGGGTTAAACGATGAATTAACACGTGCTTTTGCTTCACTTTTTCGCGCTCATAAAATACCTTTTGACGCTGCGTATACACAAACCAAGCCAGCATCACAAATACCGTTAAACTATATAAACTATAAGCCCACCAAGTGTGCCACCAAGGGGGTAACACACGAATCGCTAGCGCCGCACCACGCACACTCCAAACACCTTCCCCGTTGGAGGCTTTTACCCGAAAGACATAATCCCCTGCATCCAGGTTGGTATAAATCGCGGTACGACGTTTGCCCGCGTACACCCAATAGTTATCGAACCCTTCCAGCTTATAAGCATATTGGTTGGTTTCGGGCATACGATAGTCCAACGAGGAAAACTCAAACGAAAAGACCGATTGTTCATGAGTGAGGGTCACTTTTCTGGCTTCGAAGTCGTCAGCACTCATGCTCGAATCGCGGGCCAGTATTTGAATATAGCCACTAATGGGAACCGATTTATTGAGTATCTTAAAGTCACTGATCACCGTAGGTTTAGAGACATTAAGCTGCAGATCATCCGTGCGAAAAAACGTAAAACCATTCACTCCACCAAACACCAGTTTCCCATCTTTAGTTTTAAGGGTGGCATTAGTATTAAATTGCCCCCGTAGCCAACTCCCCCGGTTATAGTTATCAATAGTCCCCGTGTCAGGGGTATAACGAGATAAGCCCACTTGGGTGCCCAACCATAAACTGCCCTCGTCATCTTCTTGGATACTAAAAATTTTATCGTTCGCTAAACCGTTGCGCTTGCGAAGGGAGCTAAAGGTTTTCGTTTTTTTATGATAACGGTTTAACCCCGATTCGCTGCCAAACCACAATCGCCCCTGGCTATCTTCAAAAATCGATAAAATCGAAGGATGCGTTAAATTGAGCGGCTCACCATAGCGTGTCCCCATATGCGTAAACGTGCCTTTGTCTCGATCAAACACATCCAAGCCCCCGTTTGTGCCTACCCAAAAGGTCTGGTCACTGTCTTCAAATAAACGCCACACCATGTTGGCAGCGATACTATCGGGCTGGGCACTATCGTGCTCATAACGCGTAAAGGTGCCGGATCTTTCATCTAAACGATTTATGCCTCCATCATGCGTGCCCACCCAATAGTCCCCTCGGCTATCTTCCAGACCCGTCCATACATGGAGGCTGCTTAGGCTGTGAGGGTTGGTCCTGTCATGTTTAAAATGGCGAAACTGCTGTGTTTTAGGGTCATATATATTGAGGCCGCCCCCCCAGGTACCGGCCCATACCCTTCCTCGACGATCCCCCATCAAAAACAGCACCGCGTTAGCGCTTAAGCTATTGGCATTGTGGGGCTCATGACGAAAATCCATAAAACTCCCCGTACTAGGGTTGAAGTAGTTCATTCCCCCCCCGTCGGTGCCCAACCACCAGTTCCCCGAAGCCCCTTCCATCATCGACAACACCGACTTATGGTTCAAGCTATTGGCTCTTTTGGGGTCGTGCTGATAAATAGCAATATCACTGGCGGAACGATCGAAAAAATTGATCCCCGTAGGGAAATTCCCCACCCACAAATCGCCCACACTATCTTCCATAATATGACGTACCACATTACTACTAATACTGTGGGGTTGAATCGGGTCGTGTGTATAAGCTTTGGCCATACTCTGCTGAGTATCCAATAAGATCAGCCCCTCACCATCGGAGCCCAACCAAAGGTAACCATCACGGCCAACAAACACGTCTCGAATGTCAACCCCTTTTAGACTCGGCCCATGTTCAGGAGAATAGGCCCTATATTGCCCCGACTCGGGGTCGAAGGCCACCAGACCTCCTTGAGTGCCCAACCATAGTTTACCGTGTTGATCTTGTGCCATATCGTTAATATGATTAAATGCACGGTGGGAGTCGTCATCCATTGGCGGGTACTGATACCGACGAATATTCCCCGTGCTTAGCTCAAGAAGGTTTAAGCCTTTGTCACTGGGTACCCAGATCCTCAATTGACGGTCTTGATAAACATTTAATACCCTGTTACTGTTGAGACTATTTGTGTCATTTGGCAGGTGTTGATAGTGCCGAATAGCTTGTGTCACGGGATGGTAACTTAGTATCCCTTGGTTCTGTACATCTAACCAAAAAGTCCCGTCGTGTGCTTCGATCACGTGAGTAAAAGCACGCGCTATACGTAAATGCGCTACCTGTGGGTGCAGGGCTAAAGCGACGTTAAAAGGGTGGTCAAAGGTGTTATTGTCACGGTCATACCGGTTTAACCCACTTTTGGTCGCGACCCAAAGGGTGCCATCCTGGGCCTCAAAGATACTCGAAATATCATTGCCATTGATACTTTTAGAGTCTTCCGGATCGTGTTCATAGAGCACAAAGTTATAGCCATCGAAACGCGCCAGACCCGACAGCCCCCCCCACCCACATAAAGCCAAAACGGTCCTCCTTAAACACCTTGACTTCCCCTAAGGCGATATTTTTATTGGCCATTAAGTGGGTAAAGCGCACATTAGGGAAACGCCCTAGGGTAACATCCGAAGAAGAAGCCCCCCGTATGGCACCAAAAGCATTTTCCATTAGCAAGAGGCCTGCCAAAAGCAATAGCAACGCAGTGAAAATAGGAGCAGACAGCACGATGTTAACTTGGCAATGTATCCTTTTCGAGTCCTGCATTAATCCGCCAATAATACCTAAAGTGCTATAAATTCAAGCATTTATAGTGAAGACATCCTCTTGCAGTATAGCCAAAAATCCCAAACAAGCTAGCCGCCTTATAGCCACTTCATCTTGAAAAGGCCTTCACCATAACCAAGCCACATATACCCTTAACACCTATAGCTTGCATAAATTTCGTTGAAGCACAAGGGGTATACCCCACCTCTACTTATTCAAATTTGAGCCTAAACATTCACCAATGTAGCTATACCACTATAAGGCAAAATAAAGCCTAAAATCCTCCAAGATTTCCGTTAAAAAGGCTTTACCCCTTTCACTGTTACATGCAACAATCAAGAGCGTTAAATAAAAGCACGATAACAAAACATGTAAAACACAAGGGGGTCTACTATTAAAAGTCGCTGCTCTGTTAATAAGGCGAACTTAGGATAAACAACGTTAAGAATCGTAACACAGTCACTAATCCATTTAACGTCGAGTACTTTAAAACAACAGAGCCGTAAGATAGAGTATTAATAAGCAGCATTAGCAAGCATACAGTAGCCAAAGCAGTTGCAGTAAAAAGCAAGGTCAGTAACAAAAACGGTGTCGCAGCACAGGGCTTAGGCCTTCAGGCTGCACTAAACATTGAAGGACTATTCGTGGTGTTACACACTCAGTTTCGAATAAAGTTTAAACGTATTCCCTTAGCCATCACGCTAAGCATTGCCAGTGCTTTGCCCTGCGTGGTTCATACCGTACAAGCCGAGCCGATCTCCCCGATTCCCTTGGCGATAGAGGTCGATAAAAACAAAGTAGCCTTGGGGCGAAAACTGTTTCACGACACACGGTTATCCAAAGATAACAGCATCTCCTGCGCAACCTGCCATGACCTGGCCAATGGCGGTGATGATGGCAAACCCGTCTCTATGGGGGTTAAAAACGCTATGGGCTTAATTAATACCCCCACCGTATTCAACAGTGCGTACAATTTTAAGCACTTTTGGAATGGCCGCGCTTCTAGCTTGGAAGAACAAGTCGATGCCCCGGTGCAGGCGTCGAACGAGATGGACGAAATATGGCCAAGAGTTATCGCAAAGCTATATAAAGATAGCGCTTACCCGGCAGAGTTTGAAAAAACCTTCAACGACAAGATCACCCGCGAGCACATAAAGGCCTCTATTGCAGAGTTTCAGCGCTCATTGATCACGCCCAACTCTCGCTTTGATCAATACTTACGCGGCAATCATCAAGCCATGAACCAACAAGAGCTCCAAGGGTACCAGGCTTTTAAAGACTATGGCTGTATCTCTTGCCATCAGGGCATGAATGTCGGGGGGAATATGTTCCAGGTCTTTGGGGTAATTAACTCTTATTTTAAACACCGGGGTACCGAGTTAACCGATGCCGACAAAGGCCGTTACACCGTGACCGGACGCAAAGAAGACATGCACATGTTTAAAGTCCCTAGCTTACGTATGGTCGCCCATACAGCCCCTTATTTTCATGATGGCTCACAAGCGACTTTGCGCGATGCTGTGGATGCCATGTTTAAATTTCAGCTAGGCAGAGAAGCCCCCGACCAAGACAAGGATGCCATTGTCGCTTTTTTAAAAACTTTAGCAGGACAATACCCTGGAGCGCCTAAACCATGAGTAACCAAGACAAAATAAGTACCGCCGCCGGCCTTGCTATCCTTGGTGCCTTAATATGTGGAGCCAGCTATTTTTATCTCTACCTTTGGTCAAATAATACTGTCGCCCAAGACACACAATATATTTTGCGCCAACTACAACAAGTCGACAGTCAGCGTACTAAAGAGATTGTGAAAGTGCAAGCCAACCCACAATCCAACTTTGATCAACTGGCGACTTATTTATTACAAGATAAAACCCTTTTCCAACAATTAGACAAGAGCGATATTACTTCGACTAAAGTTCCCTCGTTTGTTAAAAATGAAGCCTTTGCTTTTATGCAGTTGTTAGAAGCCAAAAACGAGTTGGTCGAACGGTTTAAATCGGCCTTAGCCATTGCCCGCAATTCCGAGCGTTATTTACCCACGGGTAAAGACTTACTCATTCAAAACAGTAATGCTCATATTGATGATCCGGTGGTTCGTCAAGCTTTTCAAGACAACGTGACACGCCTTTATCACAAGATCAACCTGTACCTGCAACAACCCGACTCCGGTAAAAAAGTGCGCTTGCTATTAGCACTCGATCGACTGGAAGATGAGTATACTCCCCATGTCCCCGATTTTGAGGGCTTGTTCTCGGGCTTTCTCTCGCATTGCCGGGTATTGATCAAGCAAAAGGTCATTAAAGATGAGCTGTTTGAAAGTTTGTTATCCGATGAAATCCCTTCCGCTTTAAGCTCGTTAATGCGCATTTACCAAAGCCACATTAGCCAGCAGGCCCTCGCGGTAGACCAGCAGTTTCGTTGGGTACTGTTTGGTTACTTAAGCACCGCACTGGTACTGCTGGGTTTACTGATCACTTTTGGCCGTTCGTCGGCAGAAGGTGGGACTTCGTCGGCTCAAGTGCAAGCCATGGAAGAAGAACTCGAAGAGCTTAAGGTAAAAAACCAAACTTTAAATAACACCGCCTCAAGCGGGGTGATGGCAGCAGGCGCGAAGAACCAAGTCGATCAAATGGCCGGAACGCTGGCCCATGAAATTAACACACCGCTCGCTTGTATTCACTCCAACATCGAAGTAGCTGAAATCACTTTAAAGCATGTCGCGGAGATTCTCGAAGAAATCGATGTCGACGCCCCCGAACAAGGCATGCAAACCAACTTAAATTTGATTCAACAACTTAAAGACTCCAGCGCCCTAAAAGATGCCCCCTATGTGATTGAGGATATCACCGGGGCTTCTAACCAGATCCAATCCATTGTGGATGATATCAAAAGCTTTACCCGCAAGGATATGGCCACCCAAACCTTATTCGACATTAACGAGTCCGTCGCCGCCGCGTTGAATATGGCCAAAAGTGCCATTAGCACCCGTATTAATGTTCAAGAACAACTGTCCAAGCAATCCACCCAGATTATGGGGGCTCAATCGGAGCTTAACCAAATTGCCATGAACCTGATTATTAATGCCGCACATGCCATTGAAGATGCCGACAAACACGACGGCATGATCTACATTACTACCAAAGTCAAAGACAGTATGGTCAGCTTAACTATTCGCGATAATGGTGTTGGTATGGATAAAGCCACTCGCGACAAGATTTTCCAACCGTTTTTCACCACGAAAGAACCCCAACGGGGGACGGGTTTGGGAATGGCGGTGGTATTTAATAACGTATCGCGGCATAATGGTAAAATCAAACTGCGCTCGGAACTAGGTAAAGGCACAGCCATTCAGGTGTCCATCCCTGCGGCGTAAAGCATGATGCCCACAGTAACACCAACTCCATAGAGACACACAGCAATCAGAATACAAAGGTAACGCTATGACATCGGTCCCAAGCACCAAGCCCAGGTTACTACTGGTGGACGACGAACCCAGCATATTGCGCACCATTAACCGTGTTGTCGGCGATAAGTGCGAAACTTATACCGCCACCAACGCAGAAGATGCACTGGGCATTATCCGTACCAAAAATATTCATGTTATCGTCTCTGACCAGCGCATGCCGAAAGTCACGGGGGTAGAGCTGCTCAAAAAAGTGTCCGTATTGTCTCCCAATACTTTGCGATTACTGTTAACAGGTTATTCAGACCTAGATGCCGTAGAAGCTTCGATTAACAATGCCGAGGTATTTCGATTTATCAACAAGCCCTGGAAAAATGCCGATTTGGTGAGCACTATCACCGAGGCCGGTGAAATTGCCATGAAGTTGATGAGCGCCCCACGTGAACCCCAAGAAGCTGCGGGTCTAAAACAGAGCGTGTCCAAAGAGGCTTCCTCTAAGAGCCTTCTCCCTAAAGGCGCTTTGCTTAAAAGTGCATTGCCTAAAGTCCGGCGCCCAAAAGTGGTGGCATTTCATACAGACAGCCCACGCGACTTTCGCGATGCTATTAGTACCGCGAACACCAACCTGCAGCGTCAGGTATCGGTGGAACGCGTGCACAGTTGGCCACAATTAAACCAAATCTTAGACACCGAAGATGTGAGTGTACTATTGGTATATCTGAGCAGCAGCCATAATGAACGCTTAATTAGTCAACTAAGTGCCCTTAAAAGGGCCATGCCCTCACTGATGGTCGTCGCGTTGTCACCTGAGCAGGACAAAAACCAGCTACTCGAATTGATTAACCACTGCCAGGCTTATCGCTACCATTCTTTGCCTGTAAAACAAGGCGTGTTACGCCTGAGCTTATTATCGGCAGTAGAATATCACCGCAAGCTTAAGCTCAATACATCGTTACAACATAAACACGGTGTGTTACCTATGACGCAAGATCACAGCTATAACGGCGAAACCGGTTTTTTATCTTTTCTAAAAAAAGCGCTAGGGTTAGCCAAACAAACCTCTTAACCCTCCCGAGGCTCCTCTTATATGCACGGACGCTTGTTTTCCTCTTTCCTTTCTCTTTTTGAGCTGTATATCCCATTGGGTTTCTAGCATTCCTTTACAATGACCAAGAATCATCATAATAGGGAAGAATTATGCTCAACAAACATATCACCAAAAACATTATTTTGGCACAAAATTTGATTCAATTGCCTTTGATCCTTCAGATACCCCTCGACAGGTGTTGAGTGCCTAGATATTAACCACAATAGCCCTAAAGCAGCAGGCCAGCGAATTATAAGCTGATTGCCAATGCATTGTGACAAGTACTACAAAGCTCTATACTATGGCCAGAAAAAATAACAATAAAAAACAATTCATTATGGAAATAACAGCTTTACATTGGAGTTAGCATGAATAATTTTAGCAGCAATAGTTTTACTAATAGCAGTTTTAGCAGCGACCGTCTTAGCCCACCATTGAATGCGGAGCAAACCCGTAAAGAAGATCTCAATAGTATTGGTATTGATGATTTAGTCATCGAACCCGACATCAATCAATTAGCCAGTATTGTCGCCAAAAATGCCTCCGTAGTCTGTGTGGTGTCTGGTGAGACAGGGACAGGGAAAGAAGAGTTCGCCAAGTTGGTGCACCAACGACGCGAGTTTTTGAATGGGCCGAGCCCTTTGGTCTCGGTCAACTGTGCTCATATGAATGGCGATTTGGCACAGTCGCTTTTGTTTGGCCATACCAAAGGAGCTTTTTCCGGTGCCGATAAAAGCACAATAGGTCTGGTCGGGGAAGCCAACGGTGGGATTTTATTTTTAGATGAGATTCACACCCTGTCCATTGAAACCCAACAAAAGTTGTTACGTGTTTTAAACGATGGATGTTACTCGCGTTTAGGTGAAACCCACACACAAAAATCGTCTTTTCAGGTGATTGCCGCGACAACTAAAGATTTGGACGTGGAAGTAGAGAAGAACAACTTTTTAATCGACTTACGTGCTCGCCTTATTGGTCTGGACGTTAAAATAAAGCCGCTTAGAGAACGAAAAGACGACACCCCTAAGTTAGTGGCGCATTTTTTACGTAAAAAGAATATCCAGCTCGACGCTGCCATTATGGCCACATTAATAGACAAGTGTAACGAGTTTTACTGGCAGGCTAATATTCGTCAGTTATTTTCTACCTTAAATGCTTGGGTAGCGTTGTGCGATGGGGAATATACCTTAGATAAATTCCCAGTATATAAAAACATGTTGCCCCCTACAGACGATTATGAGCTGCATAAGGCTTCGTTTGTCGAGGAAATTGCTGCGAACATCTGTGATGCTATTCATCTAAAAGCACCGTTAGAAAAGACGATGGATGCGATTGAACGCTGTATTTTGCACAATTCGTTGGAGATTAACCGTAATATTACCGAAGTGTATCGTGGTTTGAAGATTAGCCGTAATAGCTTTTATGTCAAGCGTCGAAAATACAATATTGAGAGTGGTGTGGCTTAGAGCTCCCTCAAGTCTCACAGAGCTTCAAAGCGTTATCCCCGCACAGGCGGGGATTCGTTTTTTCTATAAAACAAAACCCATCCAACCAAGCCAATCAAATAAAACCCACCAAACTAGCTTTATCCACATCTGTGATGGGAGCGGCATCGTTTTGTGAAGCAAAGTGAGTATCTTGTATGAGCTTGGCCAAGCGATTGATCACCGCACTGGGTGTACGATGTTGAAACACCTTACGTCCCACACACAAACCCGCAGCCCCTTGCGACACCGCTAAGCGTGTATGATGATAAATCTCGGTAGACTCCTCAAAGTCTCCCCCAGCAAAAAATATCTTAGTGCTACCCAAAGCCGCCTGGATAATATCAGAGAAATCCTCACTATGGGCAGGCATACCCAGTTTTATCGCATCGCACCCTAACTCGCAAATCATACGAATAATATTACGAAGACGCTCTTTTTTCTCATCAGCATCCCCACGCTCGCTTTTATCATACGCCATAATTAAAATAGGCATACCAAAGCTGTGAGCTTGCTCCACCACCTGCGCCAAACCATCGATATTACGCTGAAAATTAGTGTCGCCAAAATTAAACTGCGCCGAGACCCCGTCGGCCCCGATACGCACAGCAGTTTCCACGGTGGTGAGCATGCATTTCTCGTCGCCCTCGCCCGAGACATTAGGCATACCATTAAGGTGTACCACCACGCCCGTAGACGGGTGCAGACACTGCTCCACCAAAAGGTTTTCGATCATGCCTTTGTGGGCAATCACCGCGCTGATATTATCATTGTAAATCCAGCGTTTAATACTGTCGACACTATCGATGCCTTTTAACGGCCCCACGGTAACCCCGTGGTCAATCGGCATCATTAGCCCCGTTTGTGAGTGTTTAAACAATAAATGTCTGAAGCGGTTTTTACGTCCAATATAGTTCATTGACCATTCTCCATTAATAGTCTCCCGCAGCTTCACGCTGCGGGACGTTCTCTAGGTTCACGAAGACGGTTTAGCATTATTTCTCAATAATGTTTTCGTCAATTTTAATGCCCACATGGCGCCCGGATTCGGTCGTATAGCCCAACACTTTATCTCCCTCTTTTAACTCGGAGATGTTCAGCGGGGTGCCCTTGTCTGAGAAGATACGTACATGCCAGTCGTCTTGCATCATCACGTTGACGGTTTTGCCACTATCGAATGCCACTTCAATCAAACGAAGCGGACGTTTTTCAATCTTCATGCGGCCCACAGGTACGGTTCTCACACTTCCGTCCTTTTTAACCAGCATGACTGGCGAGCCGGCTTTCAGCTCCGACATATAGTCGGTTTTATCCTCAACATTATAAACATAGCTATGCACCGCACCGGCATTCACACGGAAAGGTCTCAATTCCATATAAGGCAAAAAGTAAACCTCTGGGCAGCATAAAATGCCCCCTTCGGAGGTAGAGCCCACAAGAATGCCTTCATCGTCGTCAAACAAAGTCGCCGTATCGATACACGCCCGATACCCCATACCCACCGAACTGGTCGACACCACACGCCCCACTTCAAGGTTCATATTGGGGTATTGTCGGCCATTAATACCCGTCACAAAAGCATCCAGATGCTGCTGGTCGTTAGGGGAAAACACCACCCCTTCGGCGCCATATTCCATCACCCCTAGGGTCACCAATGCATCATCGGTGTCACAAGGGTCAGTGATCTCTTTCATTAAGATAGTGCCTGTTTTTTGTAAGGAGGCAATCACTAGCTCTAAAGGGATATTGGTGGGGTCTTTAAACTTAACACTCAAGTAATCGGCGTCTAAACCTTCGTAAATCGAGTCGTGTAGACTCGCGTTATCGTCGACGTACTTAGAATAACACGTGAGGTGACCGGCTTCTTTTAATTGCTTAATACCTGCGGTATCCCCGTACCAAATGATAAAACGCTCGCTATCTTCTTTTAAGATAGTGCTGGAATGCTCGGAGATGAACGCATTAAATTCCTTCTCATCGCGCAATTTAACAATCACTTTCATCCGCGCGGGGACGGTTTTCACGAAGGTGGCGTAATGCTCCAAATACAAGATGATACCCGAGTATTGCAAATTGATAATGCGGGCGTAAATATCGTCGGCGGGGCTCATTTCATGCAGGGTTGCCGTGTCGAACCATAGTACCGGCCCGTTTAAATCGTTTCGTTTATCATTACTTTGCGTTTGAATATTTTCTAACTTGATGGCCTTTCTTTTAGAGACATTCTCTTGTGTAACAAAGGCTTCCTTGACAATTTCCTTTGTCGCGTTTTTGCTTACTTTTTTAGCAGAAGGGCTAATCGCAGATGTTTTTTTACTTGCTTCCATAATTCCTCGTTTCCTGTGTTTTCTGTGTTTTTATAGTGATCTTGTTTTAGGTAGTGCAAGCTCTGTGCCAAACACGATAGCCCGTCCCTCACTGCCTGCCAGCAGCCCATTTTACGGGCTTTGTACTGTTATTGGTACGCTTGTATCCGGCCAAGTACACTCGCAAAACAAGGCTTATTACCACTAGCGCTAGCCACTAGCATATTATCAATAAATTGATTAGTATGGTGCCCCACATCATTATACTAAACGGAGTACCAAACAAGGAGAATAGTGTGTCTAATAATAGTAACGATAAAAACCACATCAATATGGGCCTGGAGAACAATATAGCTCATGTCATATACGACAGTTGTAAAACTTTAGATAAAACTGCGTATTTTTTTAAAGACACCACGATGAGCTATCGTGAGTTATTTGAAAAATCCGCTTGTCTCACTCAGGCATTCCAACGTTTGGGCATTGAGCAAAACGACAGAATTATCGTTTGTTTAAACGATTCCCCCGCCATTCCCATCACGTTACTGGCCGCAATGGCCATGGGAGCTATCCCTGTAGTCATTAATCCAACCTTATCCGAAGAAGGCTATGCCCATATCTTCACCGATAGCAACGCCAAGTTAACCGTTTGCGAACAAGGTAATTTGATATCGGTGTACAAGGTTAATCATGATATTACCCTAGCCAGTGATCGCAATATTGTGGTACAGGATATTTACCCCGTGTCCGACGAGGCGCCACAGCCCAGACAAGAAAATCTTTTTTTATTTGATGAAAAACTATCGACCTGTGTTCAGGGCAAGCAAGACTTTACCCCCGTCCCTCTCGCCGCCGATCATGCTGCGTTATGGCAGTATACCTCCGGCACTACGGGGCAACCAAAAGCGGTGAAACACGTTGCAAAAACGTTTGTTTATGGTAATGAGTTCTTTGCTATCGATACCTACGGACTTAACGAAGAAGACGTTATTTACTCCTGTGCTAAAATGTTTTTTGGCTATGGTTTAGGGGCCAGCTTTTTTACACCGTTATTGTGCAATGCAGCGGCAGTATTAGAACCTGCCCTGCCAGCCAATGATGGTTTAATCGCTAAGAACATTTTAAAATATCAACCTACTTTTTTCTATGCCGTCCCCTCGATTTATCAAGCACTGCTAGAAAATGCGGCCAAGCTAAAGGCCATTATTTCTAAAACCATGACGTGTATTTCCGCTGGTGCCCACCTGCCGGCAGAACTCATTTATCGTTGGCGCGACGCCTTTGGGCATTATATATACAATGGCATTGGCGCCTCGGAGGTAGGCTATACCTTTGTCTGTAATTCCCCTTCAAGTATTAAACCCGGTACCACCGGAAAGCCCGTCGCCGGTTACACCACACGGTTAATCGAGTCCAATACTCCCGATGCTTATATCCTGTGTGTTAAGGGCCCTTATTTAACCTTGGGCTACCACAACCATCCGGAGCAAACGCAAGAGAAGTTCGATAACGGTTGGTATATTACCGGCGATGTCTTTACCGTGGATGAAGACGGTTACTACACTTACCAAGGGCGCGAGGACGATCTCTTCAAAATTAATGGGCTTTGGGTCTCGCCACTAAATATTGAACAGAACTTAGCTAATGCCGTGAAGGCGGTGAAAGAGTGTGCCTTAGTACCTACGCTCGACACTAATGGTTTGGGGATTACTCATCTTCAGTTGGTGATCGAGGACACCGCTGTGCAAGGCTGGGAGGAGGATACTTCAGCCGTGATTGAGGAGGTTAAAACCTGGCTACACAACCATTGTGCCCACCATGAAATCCCCTCAAACATCGACATTATCGACACCATGCCAAGAAATGCCAATGGAAAAGTTTTGCGTAATAAGTTAAAAAATGACTGTTTATGAAGCAACAAAAATGACAAAGAGTAAACTCCCCGTAGGATGCGGGGATTGACCTATTCAGATGGGTGAATATTAAACGCTCAACAGATCCGCTACAGAATCTATAAGGTCTTGGCTTTTAAACGGCTTTTTAAAAACAGCATCGGCTTTAGTGATATACCGGGAGTCTTCTAAAAGGCTGTCGACACCTGCGGACGTTTTCCCCACCAGCGTGCCGCCCCCCGAGATAATAATGGTTTTAGTATCAGGAAAAAACTCATTCATATACAAAGACAACTCAATACCATCCATATCCGGCATTAAAATATCGCTAATAACTAAATCGACGGTTTCTTGTTGCAATACATATTGCGCTTTTCGACCGTTCTCTGCTTGGAACACCGTATAGCCTTCATCTTCCAGCAAATACATAAGCTCTCGTCGTACACCGACCACATCATCGACGACTAAAATGGATTTTGCCATGGCTATATGTTCCTCTTTTTGTCTATTAAGTACTTTGATACTGAGGTATACTCAGCACAAAACAAGTATTTTGGGCGTGACTCTCGTAAGTTAATTCACCGCCATGTTTTTTCGCAATCGCGGACGAAATGCTTAAGCCTAAGCCCGTCCCTTCACCAATCTCTTTAGTGGTAAACATAGGTTCAAAGATCTTATCGAGGACATCCGGCGCCACACCCGAGCCACTGTCCATCACGGCTATATCAATATTCTCCGCATTTTTTCTCACAATCACCTTGACCCACCGTTGTTCAAGTGCACAAACAGCATCGTGCGCGTTATTAATCAGGTTTACCAACACTTGAGATATTTGTAAACGCTGACATTCCACCTCAATACTTTCATCCGCCCCAATAAACTCTGTGCTTAAAGCAATACGTTTTAACAGATACCGCTGCTGGCTAAGATTCACCACGTCATTAATAATCGACTTCACGGCCACCCTTTCGATCGGATCGTCATCGGAGGTGCGTGAAATTTTACGCAAGCTCTCGATGATACTGGAAATATGCCCCACACAACTGACAATTTGTTCCATAGCTTCTTCCACATCTTTGGTATTGCCTTTTTTAGCCCGACGTATCACGCGCTCGGCCACCATGCTCACCTCTAAAATGGGGCTATTGATTTCATGTGCCATACCACTGGCCATTTCCCCTAACGAAGCCATTTTGTTGGCATGATGCGCCTCCGCTTGTGATTTTAATAATGCTTGTTCTTTTTCTTCGAGTTGACACTTCATATAGTCAAATGACCGAGCCAGATGGCCTATTTCGTCTTTAGCTTGAATGGGTAGGTCATCCACTTGTCGCCCTTCGGCCAGATCCTCCGAGGCTTGTGCTATTTTACGCAAAGGTTTCATTAATTGTGTCGCCAAGGCAGACGAGAGTAAAAAACTACAAAACACCAAGACCATCACCACCAGCAAAGCGTAATTACGTAGAGCATTAGACTCCGACTGTAAGTTAACATTCGACGTCGCCAGTGCAACGCCTAAAAACCGTTTGGGGTCAAGCGGGTCGAAGGACGCTTTAACAATATGAATCACATTAGTGCCATTGTGTTCATCCTCAAAAAACGTAAACGCCTTATCACGTAAATCCTCGGTGGGGTTCAAATCGACACTGGGATAATCGTCCGTTATCTTCGCCTGATGTGCCAGCTCAAAACCAAAAGTTTTGTTGGAGTTCGGATGCGCAAGAAAATACCCAGCTTCGTTTGTAACATAAGGGATAAGTGCACGAGGCGTAGTGTTGATAAGCGTATCAAAAATACGTCCAAAATCCATATTAATCACCACCATGCCAAATAATTCATCGTCAAAATAAATCGGAGCGGCCGCCTCCATCACTGGCAAGTGAGGCTGTAAGATATTACCTTTCTCTCGGCTTAAAGCAACATCCGACAAATATACCTCCCCTGGGTGAATCTCAAAAGTCCCTTTTAAATATATAGCCTTCTGTTTACGCTGGAGCTTTCTGGTCGGTACCGGCTTAATAAGTGTTCCCGAACGATCCACCCTAACCAACTCCATTGCGCCGTCTTCCACCCTCATCAAGCGAATTTGGCGATAGTTGGATTTTGCTCGAATCAACTCGGAAAAGATAATTTCTAGCCGGCTTTTCCATACTTCAATGGTTGAATTGTCAAAAGGGTCGATACCTTCGTTGAAGGTAGCGCGGGGTATTCCAGAAATTGGAGGCGTGCCCACCAAGTATAATACGTCATGCCTGAGCGTATCAATATCATTGATCAATGCCATCGCACGACTATTGGTTTCGTACTTCACCCGTTCTAGGGATTGATCAAAGATGATGCCCGTTGAACCATAATGCAGCAACAAGCCAATGGTGATGGAGACAACGCCAGATAACATCCCTACGAGTACTGAAATCTTGGTAGAAATGTTGAGCTTCATACGTAGGCTCGATGCTCTGGTCGACGTGCTTGTTTTTAGTATAGGTGTCACGGAGCATTTCGCGACAAAATCCAGGAAAAATCACCGCTAAAACGGCTGATCAAACCCAATATAAAGGGCGGTTACAACTTAGAAGTAAACAATCTAAGCCCTCGATATTTCGACCTACGAGCTTGTCTTAAAAAGGGTATAATTGGGATTTTCACCACCAAGCTCCGATAAAAACTCAGATAGGAACGTCACGATGGATATCGCACCACGCCTTGAAAATTACCTCACCCGTACCCATACCCATTATCACTTAATTCACCACCCCCATTCCAATACGGCGTACGACTCTGCCCGCTTAGCTCGCTTGCCCAGTTTTAGCGTGGTTAAAGGTGTTATGTTACAAGACCAAAGCGACGACCAGTACTTTATTGCTGCCCTACCATCGGATCATAAATTAAACTTGCCTAGGGTGTGCAGTCTCTTACACCGCAAACTAACACTGGCCGAGGAAAACGCCTCCCACCGCTTATTCCCCGACTGCATTTGCGGCGCAATTCCTGGCTTTGCACAAGCCTATGGGATCGAACTCATCTGGGATGAAGAACTTAAAATGATGACCAACTTGTTTTTTGAAGCAGGTAATCATGAAGACCTTATTCACATTAACCATAAGCAATTCATGGCTTTATTCGAGCAACACCCCTACGGGACGATCAGCTCTATTCAGGCGTATAGCGCGGCTTATCATTAGGAAGAAAACGTTTGGGTACCTCAGCGAGACTTAATGCATTTGCTTCATAATATCCCCTGCCCACTGTGCACTCTCATAATAAGCGTTCTGGATATCATCCGGTTGGAACCCTAACCGACGTAAACCATGCCAGTTAATACGGCCAAACTCCGCCGTCTCATACAAAATGGCCGTATCCAACAGTAACCCCATGTTGCCTTTGCGCTCAATGATTGTCTCCGCCAACCAAGTGGACAAGCCTAAGCTCTTGACAATCGCTTCCATCTTCATATCTAAAAATGCGTCCATTAACGACAACAAACCGGCTGTGAACAAGCTATCCCCGTCCAACTCGTTGGATTTCGATACTGATTCCGCCAGTAGCTTACACATTTGTGCTCGAATTAGCGCATGGGCACACAACACTTTTGGCTTTGAGGACAGTTCACTTAAAGCTAACATACTACCCCAGGTGCGAATTTTTGCTAGGCCCAATAAGGTAAGCGCTTGTTTGATGGAGTCAATAGAGCGGCTGAAGGAAAAAGCCGATGAATTAATTAGGCTTAATAGTTTGAAGGTAAGCGACGGACTGGATGCAACCGCCATTTCCAATTCACCAAACCCTGACTTTCGGTCTTGCAATACTTGTAAAAATCGCATAACACCTTGTTCATCGCCCGCAATTCTCTTACCCTTAATCACATTCGGTTTAGACAAGAAAAACCCTTGAAAAAATGAAAACCCCATTTGCTGACACTGCTCAAAGACTTCTTTTGTTTCAATTTTTTCTGCGAGAAAATCAACGTGATAATCTTTAAGCACCCGCAACTCATCACCAATCGTGCTTTCACTTTTCCCTAATACGTCAATTTTGATGATATCCGCCAGCTCGAGTAATTTATGATGCCCTTCATCATAAACATAATCATCCAAGGCAATGGTGTAGCCCGATTTCTTTAAGTTCTTTACATCGGAAACCACCGAATCATCCACATCAATCCCCTCCAATACCTCAATCACAATTTGATCACCGCTGACAGGTGGTGTATCACGTAATAGTGGTCGTGTAAAATTAATGAAGCCCTTTTTGCCCTCTAATACATTTTCATAAGGAGATTCAGTAAATGAGTTCAAAATCACTTTAGCGGAAGCGGCATCACCATCACTAACATTCGCACAGTTATCATCCCCTTGGCGAAATAACAACTCGTAAGCAAACACATCTAAGTGACGATCAAATATCGGCTGACGGGCGCACAGGGTTACTGGCATCTGGGAACTCATTCATCCACCTCACATCTTTGTTGATTTCAAGAACGTGCTGAATCATACTCGACTTGAATAAAGTCTAGATATAACTCGCATGCAGAGGAAAGAATTGGACGACAGTTTTTATATGAAATTGAACTAAGATCACACCGTTATTCCCCATCAGGCGTGCTTTTCGTTGTCGTATGGTATTGATAGAAACGCAACACTACGCGCCGGTGTCGATAACTGTCACTACGGTATTCCCCCGTTACCGGACGAGTATCGGCAAACCCTACCGCCGATAAGCGCTCGGGGGCCATCTCGCTTGCGATAAACTGTTTCACTACCTGGGTCGCTCTAGCGGTGGATAATTCCCAGTTAGAATCAAAGCGCTCAGTGTTAATCGGTACACTATCGGTATGTCCTTCCACTTGAACATGCAAGGGCTTATCGTTGACTAAGGCAGCTACCTTCCCGATAAAGTTTAGAGCTTCCGAGCGCAGTTGGTCACTACCACTGGCAAATAACAACTTGCTCGGTGCCACCAGAATCACCCCGTCGTCTCGCTCACTTAACATATATTGCGACGACAAGTGCTCTTGGGTTAACATCTGTTGAATATCTTCACGTAAGTCCTGCAGGGCCATACGAGGGGAACTGACCTGTTCAGATGAGAACTCCCGAAACATCGATTGCTCTATTTGCGCAGCTTGCATGGGTGTCCCGGTAGAGAAGGCATAAGATATAGCAAAAAATGCCATGAGGAGCACCACCATATCCGTAAAAGGTAATAACCACCCCCCTAGATCCTCTTCATGTGACTTCTTATGCTGAACGTTATACGGCATTAGGCAGCTTCTTCAAAGTTGGAGGCATCTGTCTTTTTCTTGGTAAACCCCTTGGTAGGGGTGTGCAGGGTACACCAAGTGCGCATGGGTAAAAAGGCTTTGAGCTCATCCTGTATAATTTCCGGTGGAGTGCGTTTGCTAATAAGAATTAACCCTTCGACCAATAAGCGCATCAACACTTCGCGCTGCTCCACATGACGCTCCATTTTTATGGCAATAGGGGTAAAAATGAGATTGGCCGCTATTAAGCCATAGAAAGTGCTCATCATCGCGATGGAGATATTGGCGCCCACCGCCGAGGGGACAGCGGCAATGTTTTGAAACAACACAATCAACCCGATTAAGGTTCCCACCATGCCAAACGCGGGTGAAAGCTTGGCCATAGTACGAAAGATTTCGGCTTCGGCTAAGTCCCGCTGGCGAGTATTTTCGATGGTCGTTTCCATTATTTTTCGAAAACGCTCCGTAGGATAACTGTCCACGATCATACGAATGCCATCTTGGATAAAAAAGTTATCAATCTGATGATTAAGCGATTCGAGTTTTAACAGATTATTCCCTAAGGCCTGTTTGGATATTTGGGTAATTTCATTAATATAGTGCGCCTCGGAGAGATCCTCGCGTTTAAACACTTTCACGCAAGATTTCAACATATTGCTCACATCTTTCATTGGGTAGCAGATAAACGTCGACGCTATCACCCCACCGAGTACGACCGACAACCCCATAGGGTTCCAAAAAACAGAAGCATCACTGGCGGAGCTCATAATAGCCCCCACCAATACGGCCAAACCCGACAGTAAACCAATGAATGTGGCTATATTCATAACTCTTACTCTTGTTTGTTTGGATCATCCACGTGACTGGTATGTGATATCGAAAGTTCTGTCACGTGATCATGTTTAACGTCTTCGATCACCGATTCGGCAATGGCTTCGAGTTCGGTCGGGTCTTGCAGACCCAATTGCTCGCTCATATTTTGTAAGATCTTCCTGCGCCGTGCTGACATCATCGCCACCATACGGGTAGCCGTACTTTCATCGAGCATACGCAATAATGCCGCTAAGATATAAGGTTCCTGTTTACTGACGATATCTTGCAAAATATGGTTATTGGCAAAACACAAATCCGCAACACCAGCCCACTGTTCTATCGGTTTAGCCTGACGTTTTTTAAAGGCATCTTTGCCTTCAAGTTTTAGCAAGGCCAGTACCGCAGGCTTGTTAAATAACAGCACACTATCGGGCAGTTCACCTTCAACTACCTTGCCAAGAATCTGCTCACGGTCTGTGTCGACCAGATCCACCATTTGGGTCATATCCAACGATTGAACCTCTGCTCGCAAGGCGTCTTTTTCTGGATAGGTTAAATGTTTGGACAGCCTCCGTGCACGCTCGACCAAATCTTGGGCATTCACAAACAACTGCTTGCTTTTATGCTCGCCGACACTATGAAACAGCTCCAGATCTTCCATACACTGGAGTAGATCATCCACCTGCGCTGCAAACAACCCACATACTCGCGCAATGGATGCGGCGATGGCATGGTAATCCAGTACCACATGGGTATCGACATGCCCATTCACTCGAATATCGGGGTTCATCCCTGCTCGTGCGTGCAGCTCTAACATCTCGGCCCCAGACATAAAGGGATTGGTGTTTAACTCACATTGTTCTACCCACCGTAGAGAATCGTCTAGCCGCTGAGCGACTTCAACCAGCATTTCTTTAATAATAGGGGGGGTTTCATCCATAAACCCGCCAAATTCACGCATAGAAACCACCAACACTTCCGTGTAACAAGTGGTTGTCGCCGTGGCATGGCGATTTGTGCCTAGCAATAAGGATTGTTCACCAAAATAGGCCCCACTAGTAATGGTGCCAATTACGATATTGGTGTTACCTCGTGCAATGGACAACTCCACAGAACCGTTCACGATATAATAAGCTACACCGCCTGACTGCCCTTCTTTGTAGATGACCTCGCCAGCAAAAAAATGCGACACCTGATGTTTATTGGAAATGGACATCAACATGTGCTTCTCCTAGTTATATCTATACACTTTAAAACTGTCGGCCTCTTTTACATTTATAGCTAAAAACGGTACTAGTAATGCGCTAATATGAGCACAATCTACTTTCCATTTTAGTTCAAAATACGATCAAGCCTCGAACTACTATCGATTTAAAAAAAACTTGTTTATAACATTAGGCAACACTACAGACACGCCTCGCACTAACCACACCACCGATATAAAGGGTATCGGCAGGCAGCCATATTTCGCCACAATTGGTCTTGGCTTTACCACTTTACCCCTATAAAAATGCCCAATGGCGCTGGTTAAATAGCTTTAAAGTCATCTTATGTGCAATTTTTCCGGAGCTAAAGCTATGTCTGTTTTTAACCAGCGCAACGTTAACCAGCGTAACCCAGCCAAACACCTGATACTCACCCCGCCGGATAATTCACGCGGCTCTTATCCACAAGAGCACAGTACCGCTTGGATCGTCTTGGCCTTAATCATTCTAAGCTTAA
>JACLAC010008300.1_pt1 | contig 43563 bp, 35 predicted proteins | sample 8027881 | NCBI WGS metagenome assembly JACLAC01 (sample SAMN15725517, study PRJNA655200) | protist metagenome | isolation source: fluorescence activated cell sorting (FACS) single amplified genomes of... | place: Spain: Blaines Bay Microbial Observatory, Mediterranean Sea | collected 2016-01-19 | reverse complement strand
ATCAAAAAGCGGAGGAGTTCGATGATAGGTCTCCCATTTATCCATGGTTAAGGGGCATTGTAAGGTTTAAGTGCTTCGAAATGATTCGCGAAGAAGATAAACTGAAAAATGTCGGCGTTGATGAAGAATTATCTAATTTAATGGATGAACGTATGAGTGAGCGTTGGGATGACGCTTACGTGGAAGAAAAAGAAAATAATGAATTAGCTTTAAAGCATTGTCTAGAAAAGCTGAAGCCTAAATCCTTAGATTTATTAATGAAATATTATCGGGATGCCATACCTGGTGAAGAATTGGCGAAACGATTGGGAAGAAGTTTGAATGCTTTTTATGTTTCATTAAGTCGAACGCGAAAAATAGTCAGAGATTGCTGTGATCAGTTCTTAAAGGACCAGACTCATGAAGTTTGAAGAAGAAAGTTTAAGTGATGCTTTATTCAAGAAGGATTTAAGCGAAGCTGAAGCAGAAAAGCTAAAAACGATTCTTCGCAAAGGAGGCAAAGAATGTGATCACTTACTAGATGATTTTTATGATCATCATCAAATGGTACAGGTCGGAAGTCAGTTACAGAATGGTTTTTCTGAAAAGCCACCGATTAAAAAGAATATCATAAGGTTTAGAGTTATTGTGGCTGCAGCCTTGGTCGCTTGTGGGATCTATTACATTTTTAAACCTAGTTTAGATCAATACTCGGCCTTGGAAAGAGAGCCTGTTTTGGCAAAGTGGATAAAACTATCAGACGACCCAACTCAACAAACAGAAGTAGAGCGTTATGTTCATTCTGGCACACAAAAATTACCAGAAGGGAATTATCAGCTCATCTTTTCAAATGGGACGAAAGTTAATTTGAATAATAGGGCCGAGATTGAGTTGCTCAACGAAGAAAGTATGGTTTTGCATTATGGTAACTTGTTGGTCGAAGTATCGGAAGAAACGAGTTCTTTTAAAGTGAGAACTCCCAGCGCAGAAGTTTTAGATTTAGGCACTGTTTTTGGGGTTCGTGTTAATAAAGAAAAAGATTCTAATATTTATGTTCAACAAGGTGTTGTTTCGGTGACGTCCCTTTTATTAGATCGTAAAAAGGTATTGCGCATCCATGATCAGTTAGATGTAAACTCAAAGGGGGAGTTCAGCCCTATAAGAAAGTATCGTCGACCCATAAATGAAACCATGCCGGATATTGAGGACAGTCCGAATCGTGAATTTTTAAATTGGCAGCACTGGTCTTTCGAGGATGACTTTATGGCGACGAACCAAATAAATATGAAAGATCCACTCAGTGAAGTTTTGCCTTTTAAAAATAATAGCGAGGCATTGCCAAAAGTATGTGAAAGTCCTTATGGAAAAGGTATTCGTTTTGATGGCGTAAACGACGGTTTAGTTTCTACTAAAGTTGCTATGCCAACTTCTGAAATGAGTTTGAGTTTCTGGTTGAGGGTTCCCTCAACACTAAGAGACAGCTTAGGCTCTTCTGTTTTATGTTTTCAGAATTCTAAAGGAGCTGAGGGTGGGTTAGATATGGTATTGAACCCGTTCCAGAATGAGGGACTTACTGGAGCACTAAAAATTCAGTTCAATGAAGGTTACCTTACCACACAAACAGATTTAAGGGATGGAAGGTGGCATCATATTGTTGTTAATTTTGTGAAGGGAGAGCAAGCCGATGTTTCTGTTCATGCGACAGTTTATGTAGATGGTGTTTTGGAAAAAGTATCAGGGTTTAGTAAGTCTCGTGTAAAAATGAAAGCAGGTTTGGATGAGGTTCTTCACCTTGGAACCAATGCTGATAATGGCCAGTCCTCATTTGGAGGTGACATCGATGAGTTATGGCTGTTTGAACAAGCTTTATTACCCGAAGAGGTGATGCGACTTAGAGATAACAATTCTCCTTTTAACCAATAGTGTTAAGACCTTTCCAAAAGTTTAAATCACCCCAATTCTCATTGATTGAGTTGCTCATTGTTTTAGCCATATTTTTAGCCTTGGCCTCTATTTTAATGCCCTCTTTAAAAAGAGTGGAGGATAAATCTAAACAAACACTATGTTTGAATAATTTAAGGAAAGTGAGTCATGGTTTCTCTTTTTTTTCACTAGATCATAATAACCAATTACCTTTAGCCTCATGGGGTAATAATGATCGCAGGGTGATTTGGGGTTGGGACGATTACATTCAGCCTTATTTCAATAAAGCACCCTTAACTCAGTTAGAAATAGATAAGCTGATTATAAGGCCAGAAAAGAGTATCGACGAACTTCATTGTCCTTCTAGTTTGGTGGGCAAGCACCAAGAAGGTTATTATGGAATGAACCTTAACTATGTCATGCCATTGGCTGGTTGGAAAGGGACAGGAGGAACATTTGTCGGTAATGGAACAACGGGAAGGCATTCTGAACCACCTTCACATAGACCGTTAATTGAAATACAAGATCCTTCGCATACTTTGTTATTGGTTGAAATAGATGTTCGCCATCCACATTTTATTCAAGGCGCGGGGAGGCTTGTGTCTTCACCTTCAAAGCAGGTTCATGAAAAGTCTAGTGGATTAAGTTTGAGTGCCCTTGAAAATACGACTTTGTTGTTGCATCCAAACTTTGAATTAAGTTATTTGTTTGTCGATGGTCATGTCGAGCATGACTTTTATGGCTCTCCGTCTTTGATTGGCAAGGGAACGACTGATCGCCCTAAGGGTGCTTGGACAGCAGAGCAGTTTGATTAGCTTTTTTATTTAACTATGCCAATCTTATGACTTTCTACCCAGCCTCTGGGACCTTGTTCCCAAAGAACTTGTATCCAACCCTGTTCTTCGCGAATGATTTTTCCAGAACTTCCAGGTTTTAGAAAGTCATCTTTTAATAGACCTGGGTAACTCAAACCTAAACCGCTTCGTGGGTTTTCCTTTTCGAGTAAAACGGCCATTTTAGGTGTCCATTGGCTGTTAGCTCTTGCATTAGCTAGAAAAATAAAAACAGAACAGATAAGTAAGCTTGCGATGAGGTTTACGGCAAAGGGTCCAAGGCCTTTTTTGAGTAACCCAAAAGTGCATAGTAATCCAAAGAGTATGGCTATGCTTTGTAATAGTTTTGGACTAAGCTCTGACCAAGTAGAGGTGAAGACTTGGCTAAGTTGTGCCTCCTCTTCTTTTTGACCTTTGATCCCAGCCAAAAGTCTGGCTCTTTGTAAGTTGCCGACGATACGTTGGTCGTCTCCATTTAAGTTATAAGCTTGTTGAAGGTGGTAGATACTTGGCCCGAAGTCTTTTAGTTTGAGTAAGATCGTGCCCAAGTTGTAATGGAGGTAGGCATGATCAGGAGATGATTGGACGGCCTCTAAATAGATACCTTTGGCTTTCTTGAGATTGGTCGCAACTTCCTTTGCGTTGTCATTGTTTAAAGATGCCTCATACAATTGCTGAGCTTCTTTTAAAGCTAAGCCAGAAGGTTGAGCTAATAGAAAGCCAACTTGAATGGATAATATCCATAAAAGGGTAGAAAATGTCTTCATGATACTTTCTCTCCTTTCATCATTTGAATCAATTCTAAGGCCTGTGTTTTTAGTGTGTCTTGATTGCTACCTTCGGGAGCATAGCTAGCTGCCTCTAAAGAGGCGAGCAAGGTTTCTAGTTGGTTCATAGCTTCGCTAGATAATTTAGCCTTGCGAGGGTCTGTAACATTGAATTCCTTACTGATAAACTTATTGATCGCTTCAAGAATTTCACTACTTGATTGAGAAGCTTGAATGGTTTTAATGGTTCCAGATGCTTTAAAGCGTTGAGAGTGTTGTTTGTTTGATTTATGTGAACTAAAGGTTCTTAAGCAATGTAAAAGAGTGACTAATAAAATCGGACCAAAGCTGGCTATGACAATCCATAGGATCGGCCAAGATTTTTCAGAGCGTTCGAATAGTTTACTCGAATTGACCTCTAGTCCTTCAATACGACCGATTGTTTTTGTTTTTTGTTTTTCTTTCTTTAATTCAAGTAAAGCAAGAGGCTGATCTTCTAGTTGAAGGCTTTCATCTACAGCTTGTACTTTAATAGGGAAAGGTTTTGTCTTTGCGACCTTATAGGCTTTTTTTATAGGATCAAAATAAGAAAACTCTATGGAAGGGATCGCTGTTAAACTGGTGTCTTTAGGTCTAAAAACTATTTCTGAAAATAAACAGTGATCTTTCTCATCATCTCGTGTCATGGATTGAGCTGAAATTTCAAATGCTTTTAAGAGTTCACTTTGGGCATTCCAGTGGGGCATTAAAATAGAAGCTGGATTGATATTACTGGAGAGTTTGAATTGTACGGGTATAGGTGCATGTAATTGAACCTCTTGTCCTGAAATTAAATCTGGCACGAGAAGCTCTGCACTTAATACGGTACATACTTGACCTTTGTAGGATGTTGGCTGCCCAGCACTAGGAGGTGTAAGAACTTTAAGTGTGATGGCTTTTGAACTAGCGGCGATAGGAAGCTTGGTTTTTTGAGCTTCAACTCCAAAAAGTGACCTTCTAAAATTGATCTTATAAAATTGCTGTTGTATGGCGGGTATGGTAAGGGTTCCCGTTTTTTTAGGCTCAAGGGTGAAGGTCAGTTGGTGACGACGATAGTAAAAGTCTCCCACTTTTACAGAGGGAGTATTTTCGCCGACATAGGAATTGGTTCCTCTGATCTGTCGGTATTTCTTAGGTGTTATGTGATAGTCTTTTGTCCATTCTCTATTTAATTTAATAGCATTGTAGTGGTAGTTGGCTAACTCATATTTTTTTTTGAATGTTTGTTCGTACTTTTGAATTTCTTGTTCTGCCATTAAGAAGTCAAAACTCAATTCTAAGCTTTGGCCGACAAAACATTCTTTTGCAGACAGAGATGTTTGGAATAAGTAAAAAGCACTTGTCTGTTGTGTCATGACATTGAAAGGCAAGCTTTTTGAGGTGAGTCTTTTTCCATCTACCTGAAGGATCATGGGGCTGATGGTATGATTCCCTTTTTTGTTGGCTCTTCCTTTCCAGGTATAGGTGAGGGTGACTTTTTGGCCTGTACGGCTATCAAAGCTCATGGAGCGAGAGGTGCTGGGCTGTGTTTGCCAGTTTATACTTAAGCCTGGACTTTTTGGGAAGGCAATCACATTTGGGTTTGATTTTGCGCCAGTTAAAGTGAGGGTATAGCTCACGGTTTCACCTTCACTTGGGTTTGCGGGTGTTACGTTAACTGAAATAGAGGCCGCATATAAAAAATGGGTTAAAACGAAAAGGAAGCTAAACGTTCTTAAACACACAGACATGGTTTAGTAGTCCTTGTCTGTATGAAGAATGACGCCGTCCACTTTTTGCTTTTCTTTTGCTTCTTCGTTTTTCTTTTTAATTTTCTGCATGATGTTTCTAACCGAGCGAGACTCTCTTTCTTGAGGTTCTTCTGGCTGGTCTTGTGGCTGTTGCTGATCATCTTGTGGTTCTTGTTGATCTTCATTTTCTTGAGGATCTTGCTTTTCGTGTCGATCTTCATAAACCTCAATTTCATGAAAGCTCATGCGTTTTCCCTTGCTTCGAGAAAAACTGAACATAAGTTGCTTATAGTCTTTGTGGACAAAAGGTTCACTTTTCCATTCCGCTAAACCAGATTGAGTACTTTGAATAATATCTGAATAAAGTTTCGTTGGTTTCTCCTCGCCTTCTTTCATACCAAAGACACTAATTTTTTCTGGGAAGTGTACGTCCTTAAAGTCTTGGAACCCTTTAAGAGTCACTTGGTAAGTAGGAGGAGGGGTTGGCTCAGTACTTTGCTGCGCACCTTGTTGGGGCGGCTGTTGAGGTTGTTCTTGAACGGTGGGCATGGCCATCGCTAATTGAAGGTTAGCAACATCGAAAGCGACATAGCCCTGATGGAAGTCATTGTCCTCCGGTAAAGTTGCTATAGGTCGACCATCAACGAGTTCTCCCCAGTCAGTTGAGGAAACAATACTTTGACTACCTGTAAATCTCAAATGATCGTCCCAGGGTGTTTCCAAGCTAGGGCTTTGTGATTGATAAGGCATGGCCAAGGTCATGGCTCCTTTGATTTCAAGGTCATGGTTGTCTGTTTCAAAGGAAGGTAGCTTGATGTCTTCACCCCAATCTAATCTTTCGGCCTGATCTTCTTCATAGAGAACAGAAGCAAGTTGATACTTCCCAACTTCTAAGTCGGGGAACTTGAATCCACCACCTTCATCGCTTCGAGTTGTGGCATAGATACTATCTTCCCATTTACTTTTTAAGTAAATAAAAGCATGCGGAGCAGGGCGACCATTTACGTTAACTTTGCCCTGTATAACTTTCGTTTTACGACCTTTCGATTTCGCGAGTTGATCTTCGTGATAAATATACTTTGCGGCAATGAGCTTGGTATTTTCTTCCGCTTTTTTGACGATATCTAACGATTCAGAGTTCAGTTTTCCTTTGTACCTTCTAGCCAGTTCAATCACATCTCTAAAAGCAAAACTGGCGGCCTCTAGTTTGGCGATATCGTAGTTAGGCAATGTCGTTGGTTCTGCCTGAGGCTCTCCCTCAGTTGGAACTTTGATACATTGTAAAAAGTGCAAATGGCCCAGGTTATAATGAGCCTTAACCTGCATGTTAGGGTCTTGAGAGGCCAAGACTTTATTGAACATCTCTTCCGATGTTTCATATTCCATGAGGGCTAAGTGGCAGAGGCCACGGTTGAATCGCAATCGGTCGAGGTCTTTACTTTCTAGTTCGGCACGTTCAAAGCTTTCTAGGGCTTTTGTGTACTCTGAAGCTTGGAAGTTGAGCAAGCCTTCATTAAAATGTTCTTCTGATGTTTTTAAGTGTTCTGTTTTAGCTGGCTCTTCTTCTGCTATTAGTGAGCCAATACACAGGGTTGCAATGGTGAGTAACTTCATCATGAGGCTTTCCTTCTGGTTGGAATAAGGAAAGAAATACCAATAAAGCAAAAAGCTAAGGATAAAAAATAATAGTAACGAGGGATCTTTCTTTCTTGTACGTCCATCTCTCTTTCAGCATATTCTTTTTGTTCTAGATATTCTAAGATACTTCCCATCCAGTTAGGGCTGGCGATCAGGTTTTGGTAAAAGCCTTCTTGGCTTAACTCGCTAATAAGACGCAAAGGCTCTGGGTTTAAGGCCGTTTTTACGACATCGCCTTCACTTTTTAGGTAGCCACCATCCGCTAAACGAATACTGGTTGGGTTGGCTTGTCCAATACCTAGGGTATAAATGGAAATACCCATTTTTCCAGCTTGCTTAGCCGCTTCTTCAAAATAACCCGTTAAGTCCTGTCCATCTGTGATAAGAATAATATCGCGATGGTTGCCCAAGTTGGCTCCTGCATCTATTAAATCGATGGCTCTTCTTAAGGCATCACCAATATTCGTTCCACCTTTTGAAATAGAGTGAGGTCCTACATCGCGTAGTCTTTGAATAAAGTGATAAGCATCGTAAGTTAGCGGGCAAATTTCTTTAGGGTCGCCTGCAAAGGCAATGAGCCCTAAACGATGTCCCTGCATATTTTGTAAACTATCAATAATGTCGGCTTTAGCACGCTTAAGTCTGTTTAGCGTAATATCTGTTGCAAGCATACTTTTGGAAACATCTAAAATAAAAACGATGTCACGACCTTTGTGGGAAACCTCCTTTAGTTCTACGCCACGTCTTGGTTCTGCTAAAGCCAGTGCGATTAAGGTTAGGCCTATGCTCCAAAGTAACCAAACCCAAAAACGACGAATTCTAGAAGGTTCGCTATAATTTAGGGAGCCCGTTGAAAATAAACGTAAAAGCTTGGTGCGTTGCATTTCAAAAAAATGAGCCGCTCCCATCAAAGCAAATGGTAGGACGAGGGCTATAAATAGCCAATGAGATTCAGTCCATTCAAACATTTAGGGCAACTCCCGATATAGAGTTTCTCTAAAAAAGACATGTAGAAAAAAGAAAATAAAGCTAGCTAATACCCAAGGGCGATGCCAAGGGGCATAGTCCATACTGACTTGTCTTGAAATTTTTGTGCGTTCTAGTTCATCAATCGTTTTATAAATATTTAATAAACTTTCAGGGTCCGTTGCTTCAAAAAACTTTCCGCCTGTTTCTTTGGCAATGCTTTTCATAGGGCCATCGTCATAATCTTTTCCACCTTTAGAAAAAATGAGTCCGGCAATACCTTGTTGTAATTGACGGCCATGAATGGCGATAGAGTAAACTTTAACGCCAAATTCTTGAGCGACTTGAATGGCATCTTCCAAAGTGATCGTGCTTCCCGTATCTTCCCCATCGCTTAATAGGATGAGGATTTTTGATTTGATGGCATAGTTACCTTGAGCTTTCTTTTGTGCTTCATTTAAATTTTCATTAGAGCTGTGCAGCATGTCTGCTCCCATTGCGATGCCTTCATAGATCGCAGTACTACTCCAGATAGGGTTGGTTCGCTGTATATGTTGTCGACTCCCGTTGGATTTAACGATGTCTGTTTGAACAGCGTCGATATAGTTTTTCATGAGGTCTAATAGAAAGTCATGATCTAATGTAAGAGGGCATAGATCATCGACATAACTTCCAAAAGCCACGAGAGAGATCATATCATTACTACGTCCTTCTAGTTCATTGCCTTCTTTTCCTTGAACGAAATCTTTGAAAACATTTTTTACCATTTCAAAGCGGTTGATTTTTTGACCTTCAAAAGGCATGTCTTCTGCAGTCATGGAACCTGAAACATCTAAGACCATTGAGATAGCTATGCCTTCGGTGGTGACTTTGGTTTCTTCGTGCCCAAGTCGTGGTCCCATCAAAGCTATAACCGTGCTGAGCCAAGCCAAGCATAGAAGAAGCGGAGGAATGAAGAGCGTATTGGTTCTCCAAGTTCCCTGACTAGAGATGAGTCGTAAGTCAGAAAATATAACTGCGGGAGATGAACCAGTAAACGTTCTTTTAGCCCAGTAAGCAAGAGGGACTAATAGGATTAAAACTGCGATCCATGGTCGGCTAAAGTCTAGGTTGGATAGCATCAGTCGTTTGCCTCCAACTGAGTTTGTTGTATGAAAGACTTGATGAAATCGAAGCCTTGCTGAACGTCTTCGTCTTCTACTTTTTTAGCTGCAAACTTAACCAAATCAGTGAACTCTAAGAAACGTGCAAGAACCTCTTTTTGAGCTTGTAACTCTCCACCATTTTTAGTTAGTTGATTTAGAAATTCTTCCGTCGTTGATTCTGGGGCTTTGATGTTGAAGCGCCTTTCAATATACCTTCTTAAAACATTAGATATTTCAGAAACAAACACTTCAGGTTCGAGCTGACCTTCTTTTTGTCTTTCAACCAAGGCCTCTAATTCTTTCCAGGCTAAAATATGAGCTGGAATAGGAGGTGGAGGAGGAATGACTTTTTCTTTTGAATAACGCTTGGCTAACTTGATGATGAGAAAGATAACGAGTATTGCCGCTACGACAGCTAAAACAACAAGTCCCCAAGGGAAAGGTTTTGGTTTAACTAATCCTAAAATAGGCTCAAGGTCACGTTCGACCATGCTTAAATCTTTCACTGGAGTTAAGTTAAAATTTAAGGTCGGTGTTTTTAATTTAAGTTGAGTCTGCTCATTGCCTGAGCTGATGTAAGTTCGAACTTCTAAGGGTGGGATAACTTGCTCACCACTTTCAAAGTTTTGTAAAGCAAAGTATTTAGTGATAAACTGATGTGTTTCTGTATTTTCGCGTTTGTCGGAACGCCAAGGGATCTGTCGGTAATCTTCCAATCTTTCTAATAACCCTGGCGTTTCTATATCGAGACCTTTCTCAGCCTGAATTTCTAGAACGAGGTGTTGAGTATCTAAGACAGAAAGAGTTTCTTTTTGTAATTTAACTTTAATTTTGAGAGGGCCTCTCTCGATCCAATCTTTCTCGATATCCCATGGGAGGTCTTTTTGTCCTTGATCACCACAACCTAGAAAGGCTAGTAGTGGGAGTAAAAGCAGAATGATGCGTAGGTTCATCATTGTGGATACTTTAGTTCGCTCCTTCACTAAAAGCTTCACGTTTAATTTCAACTTTGTGGCGTTTCATCATTTCTGTTTGAAAAGCTTGTTGAAGTTCTTGTGACTTTTCTTTCTGGTAGGCGGCGACAATTTTATCTTTTGCAGCATCAATTTCAGCTTGAGGTAAATTACCTGCTTCAGTTGATAGTCCCAATGTCGCACGGTTGGCTTCTGCGTAGTTTTTTAAGTCTAAGTCACTGACATTGCCAACACTCACTTTATCACGCATGAGAAGTTGACCTAAGAAACCTTTTTTGAAATCATCCATCGCAGCTTCATATTCGTGATGTTGGTCTAACTTCCACTCCAATGCTTCACGGTATAGCAATTCACGACTAACCCATTGTTGTAAGAATTGCATTTGTTCGTAAGGAGCAGAGTATTGTTTGCGTATGCTCTCAGCCATCTCTTTTTCTTTTTCGGCATCTAGGCCTTGGGCTTTTAGAGAGAGAATTCTTTGTTGAATCATCTTTTCTACTTTTGTTCTGAAGTCGCTCATTTTTAGTTCGACACCATCTACAACTGCGACGGTTGGGTCTTGAACAGCGCCATTGCCACCTTGTCGTTTACGGTTTTTTCTCGCTAATTCATCACTCACTGCTGCATACTGCCCCATTTGACGAAGAGTCTCGATGATATTTTGTGATAGATCGCGTGCTAAAGTTTTTTCTTCTTCATTGCCTTCTATCATGACTTCTGCTAAATAAAAGTCCGATAAAGCTTGTTCGCGTTCACGAGCTAAAAGGTAAAAGTCGCCACGTTCTTTTAGGAGCTTTGCTTGGCGAGCAGGTGTTAAGCCTTCTTTAACTAGAGCTAAACTTAAATGCTCTGCCGCTTTTTTATAGGCACCCGCATTTTTAAGTTTGAGTAAGAGCGCTTCTTTAAATTCGCCATGTGTTGCTTTTGAATCTACTTGAACTTCAACGCTAGTTGAAGGCTTGCCTCCCTCTTTGGGTAGCCATGCGCCAACGGCGGCAACTATAGCTATGATTAGAATGACGACTTGTAGTGGAGAACCACCTTTTTTGGGAGGAGGTGTTGGGTTTTCCACAGGGGGTAAGTTTAAATCAAGCTGGCTCAACGTTTCTTTTCCCTTTTCTTAAAAAGCATTTTTAATGGTAGTAAATAATCTTCATTGGTCGTGACGTTCACACTATCAATTTTTCTTTGTTTAAAGACACTATCTAATTGTTCATCTAATTTAGCGGAACGAGCTTTTAACTGAGCTCGACCTTTGGCGCTAGAGGTATCGACCACCATTTGGCGACCTGTTTCGGCATCTTCTAAGCGGATCAGACCTAGGTTTGGTAATTCTTTTTCACGTTGATCACCAATTTTTACGGCAATGAGGTCGTGTCTATTAGAGGTGGTAGATAGTTGGGAGTTGAAGTCTTCATCTAAAAAGTCAGAGACTAAAAAAGCGACACTGCGTCTTTTTTGAACTTTAGATAAAAACTCGAGGGCTCCCTTCAAATTTGTTTCTGCTTTAGTAGGCTTGAAGCTGAGTAGTTCGCGAATAACACGTAATACGTGGTCACGTCCTTTGGCAGGGGGGAGATAAACCTCGATCCCTTCTGTAAAAATGATGAGCCCAACTTTATCTCCATTGGCAATGGCTGAGAAAGCTAACACCGCAGACATTTCACTGGCGAGTTCCATTTTATTTTGTTGGCCGGAACCAAATGCAACGGAAGAACTTCCATCGACCATGAGCATCACGGTCATTTCGCGTTCTTCGATAAAGCTTTTTATATGAGGCGAGCCGCTTCGCGCAGTGACATTCCAGTCGATATTACGTACGTCATCGCCAACTTGGTACTCGCGTACCTTGTCGAATTCCATACCGCTGCCACGAAATGCAGAAACGTAGTTGCCGGCTAAAGTCTCGCTAACGAGGTGGCTACTAAGAATCTGGAGTCGGCGAACCTTCTTTATAAGTTCGGCTGTTTCCAAAGTTAGTGCCTTAGTTAAGGAACGGGAAGTTGATCGAGAAGTCTTGAAACGAGGGCGTCTTCATCTAAACCTTCTGCCTCTGCTTCGTAAGTGATGTGCATACGGTGACGCAACACATCGTGGGCAATGTTTTTAACATCTTGTGGAGTCACATAACCTCTGCCTCTTAGAAAGGCCATGCCTTTAGCTGCTTGGCTCAAAGCAATTGTTGCACGAGGGGAAGCCCCGTAGTCGATTAAGCCTTCTAAGTCTAAGTTGAAGTCTTTCGGGTTTCTTGTGGCGAAAATGATGTCTAAAATGTAGTTCTTAACTTTGTCGTCCATATAAATGTGCTGAACAAGCTCAGCCGCTTCTTCAATTTCTTTTGGATTGAAAACAGGCTTGATATCTTGAGTTTTGGTTTCGGTAACCTTTTCTAGAATGGCTTGTTCTGCTTCGCGATCTGGGTAGCCAATTTTGACCTTCAGCATAAAACGGTCGACTTGTGCTTCGGGAAGAGGGTAAGTTCCTTCTTGTTCAACAGGGTTTTGAGTGGCCATCACCATGAAAGGTCTTTGCAATGGAAAAGTTTCGTCACCAATGGTAACTTGTTTTTCTTGCATGGCTTCGAGTAGAGCAGATTGCACTTTTGCGGGAGCACGGTTGATTTCGTCAGCTAAAATGATGTTGGCGAAAATAGGCCCTTTTTTGACTGAGAAGTTACCATCTTTTGGGTTGTAAACGAGGGTTCCAAGTACGTCAGCTGGCAAAAGGTCAGGTGTGAACTGAATTCTGTGAAACAGCGTGTCCATGCTGTCGCTTAGGGCTTGAATAGTGCTTGTTTTGGCCAAACCAGGTAAACCTTCGACTAATACGTGCCCGCCACAAAGCATTCCTATAAGAAGGCGTTCAATGAGCTCTTTTTGACCGACAATCTTTTTAGAGATCTCATTGTGGACAGCTTGAATAAACTGACTTTTTTCTTGGATGGCTTCGGCTATTTGAGAGACGTCCATTTTAAACTTGCAAAATGTAGTAGTAAAAAATAAATCTTGATAGCGATTTAAAATCTAAGATCATTTTTCAAGAGAGCGACCCTTTAAAGTTCCAAACTTGGAAAAGCTAGGGCTTTCTGTGAAGTTGACGATTTGACAACTATATAGGGGGGAATAAAAGGGCGCTGCAAGAAATCGGTTTAAATACCGGAACTCTACTCTCTTTAATTATTTTTTAATGTCTGATACTTTAGTCATTGTCGAGTCACCGACAAAAGCAAAAATCCTAAAGAAGATCTTAGGTAAAAAGTATAAAGTAGAGAGTTCTGCTGGTCATATTCGCGACCTTCCTGAAAAGAAGGATCACTTAACAGCTGCTCAACAGAAGCTACCGCATGCCCGTCTTGGTATCGATGTAGAGAACGATTTTGAACCTCTTTATTGCTCTTCCCCAGCAAAATTAAAACGCTTAAAAAAATTAAGAGATTTAGTTGGAAAAGACACAAAACTCATTCTCGCAACCGATGAGGACCGCGAGGGTGAAGCCATTGCCTGGCATTTAAATCAAGTTTTAAACCCAGAAAACAAACTCGATGCAAGCCGAGTTGTGTTTCACGAAATTACACCTGTCGCGATATTAAATGCTTTTAATAAACCGCGCCCACTAGACCTTGAAATGATCGAAGCACAACAAGCTCGAAGAATTTTAGATAGATTAGTTGGGTACAAATTATCTCCTTTGATCTGGAAGAAAATCCGCTTTGGGCTTTCAGCGGGCCGTGTTCAGTCAGCTGCTGTGAGAATTATTGTCGATCGCGAAAAGGAAATAGAAGCTTTCAACCCAGAAGAGTACTGGTCTATCGTAGCCCAGCTAACTCATGAAGGTCAATCTTTTGAAGCTAACTTAACTAAAAAGAACGGCGAAAAATTTGTTCCTAAAAACCAAGAAGAAGCTGATGAGGTCTTAAAAGTCGTTTCTAACACTGTTTGGCCAATCGCTAAAATAGATTCAAGAACGGTTAAAAAGAACCCGGCTCCTCCATTTATTACCTCAACCTTACAACAAGACGCTTCGAGAAAGTTAGGCTTTTCAGTGAAGAAAACCATGCAAATGGCTCAAAAGCTGTATGAAGGTGTCGACTTAAAAGACGAAGGTGGCGCAACAGGTTTGATCACTTATATGAGAACCGATAGCGTTAACCTTTCTAAGACAGCTTTAGAGCAAGCTCATTATGTATTAGGTGAGCTGTATGGAAAAGAGTATCAGCTGGATGAACCTCGAGTTTTCAAAACAAAAGCCAAAGGTGCTCAAGAAGCTCACGAAGCGATTCGCCCAACAGATATTTCTAGAAAACCAGAATCGTTAAAAGATATTTTGGATCCAGATATGTTAAAAGTTTATGACCTCATTTGGAAAAGAACTTTAGCAACTCAAGCCCCTAAAGCAGAGTTTGAGGGTGTAAGTGCCGATTTTATTATGGGCGACTACACATTCCGCTCAACAGGTCAAACGCTTAAGTTTCCTGGTTACATTAGAATATATGTCGAAGGCTCGGATAACCCAGAGCAAGCCATTGAAGACCGTGATAAGCTAATGCCAAAACTGACTCAAGGTCAAGAACTGACGCCCGAAAAGATTGACCCTAAGCAGCATTTCACTAAGCCACCTGCTCGTTATACAGAAGCTTCGATGGTTAGAAAAATGGAAGATATTGGTATTGGTCGTCCATCTACTTACGCTCCGACGATTTCGACAATTATCTCCAGAGGTTATGTCGACATGGAGAATAAATCACTTCATCCAACGGATACAGCTGATGTTGTGAATCGTTTTTTGATGAATCACTTCCCAGACATTGTGGATTTAAACTTTACCGCTGAAATGGAAAATAAGCTCGACAGCATTGCTGAGGGTAAGATCAAGTATGCACCATTTCTACATGACTTTTTCGATCCATTCCAAATTAGAATAGATGAAAAAGACAAGTCGGTTAATAAAGACGATGTCGTAAATGAGCCTTCAGATAAGAAATGTGAAGAGTGTGGGAAAAACATGGTCATCAAATTAGGCCGTTCAGGTAAGTTTTTATCTTGTTCTGATTACCCAACTTGTACTTATGCAGAAGCTATTGGTGAAGAAAGCGAAGAGATCAAAGCCTTAAAAGAAGAGTATAAAGATGTCACTTGTGATAACTGTGAACGTCCAATGGAAGTTAAATCAAGTCGCTTCGGTAACTTTTTAGCATGTACTGGTTATCCAAAATGTAAGAGCACGAAGCCTATTGTTGTTTCTACAGGTGTGACTTGTCCATTATGTCGCAAGAATGATTTAGTAGAAAAGAAAGCCAGAAGAGGTCGTCCTTTTTACGGTTGTGATGGCTACCCTGAGTGTGACTATATTTCTAATTACAAGCCTGTTCGTGGTCCAGAGGATGACAAGAATGGTTTTTTCATCGAGAAAAAAGGTGAAGAAGTCTTCATGGAATTCGATTTAGAAAAATACACAGAGCAAAAAAAGAAATACCAAGAAAGAAAAGATAAGAAAGCAGCTAAAGAGGCTGCCGAAGCTGCCGCAAGAGCAGCGGAAGAAGACGAGTAAAGTTCTAGATAGCTTCAAGGGGAAATAGGAAATAACTAACCATGAAGCTATCCATTTTTTTACGCGGCTTTCTAATGGGGTGCGCAGATATTGTCCCCGGAGTCAGTGGCGGAACTGTTGCTCTGGTCACAGGCATTTATGAAAGACTGATCGATTCAATACGCAAAGTAACTCAAGCTTTTGTGCTTTGTTTAGGTGGGCAATTTAAAAAAGGTTTTTCTTATATAGACTTTTCATTTTTGATTCCCCTGATTTGTGGTGTGGGTTTAGCTATTGTTTTGATGGCAAAGCTAATCACTCAGGCCATGGAGGATATTCCAGAATTGACATTGGCCTTATTTTTCGGTTTGATGATGGGAAGTATTACCATTGTCGGAAAAATGATTCATGAGAAAAGCTTTTTGCGTTTCACACTTTTGTTTGTGAGTGCGATGTTTGCTTTGATTTTGACCTCCAGTACCCCTTTAGAAACAGAGGCCTCACCTCTGTATTTCTTTTTCTCAGGGATGGTGGCAATTGTCGCGATGATATTACCTGGCGTGTCTGGTTCTTTCTTATTGTTGATCATGGGAAAGTACATGCAGGTCATGACAGCTATAAAATCGATGATTAGCTTGTGTAAGGATGCTATTCAGGCACTTTTAAATAAAGGCCCTGTATTATCGGAAGTATGGCTTCAAATGCAGGAGGTGTTATTGGGAACGATTGTCCCTTTTGGTTTAGGCTGTGTTTTGGGGTTAGCCTCATTTAGTTGGGTTTTGACTTACTTTTTAAAGCATCACAAAAGTTTAACATTAACGGTGTTACTAGGTTTGATGCTTGGGTCCATGCACAAACTTTGGCCTTTCAGAATTACAGATATGTACCTTCATAGGGAAGGCAAGCCAGATAAAGTTTTATCAGATACGACGATAGCCCCTTATTTAGATGAGCCCATGCATTTAGGTGCTTTAGCTTTAATCGTTGCCGGCTTCTTCTTTGTACTTTGGATTGATAAGAAGGCTGGAGTTTCTAAGCTGGAGAGCTAATCGTTTTAAGTTTAGTTTAAACTTTTCAGGCTTACGTTAAATAAAAATTTTTAAGGTATTGCTGATATTCCTTAGGAAATATTTTTATTTATTTTCTGGATCTAGAGTGAACGAGAAAGTGCTGCCTTCTCCTACTTTACTTTGAACAGATATTTTATGATCTTTGCCATGAGCTTTGATAAGTTCTTGAGCTAAGGGTAGTCCAAAGCCTGTGCCTTGCTCTCCGTTAGTACCCGTAGAAAAAGTTCGTTCTAACTTATTAAAAAGTTGAGCGATGACGCTTTCTTCAATTCCAACCCCATGGTCTGTCACATGAAGGGATACATTCGTGTTTGAAGTGGTTGACGTCAGATCAATCGAAAGGCCTTCAGCTGAAAATTTGATGGCATTTGAGATTAAATTATTGATAACTTGGCAGATTCGCTTTTGATCTGCATGTGCGATAATACTAGAGTCGATGTTTAGCTTTAGGGTAATATTTTTCCTTTTGGCTAAATGGTCTAATTCATCAAGAACTTCCTTACAGGCTTCGGCAAGAGAAAAGTTTCCTTTTTCAAGTTGAATCTCGCCAGTTTCAAGAGCCGTTAAATCTAGTAAGTCATTCACAAGAGAGTAAGCTAACTCGCCACTATTTTCAATGAGCTCTAAGCATTCTAATTGGTCTTCGTTTAAAGGGCTCTCTTTGATAAATTCAGCAGAGAGGTTGATGTTATGCAAAGGGTTTCTTAGATCGTGAGCAGCAATGCCAACTAACTTTTTCATTTGCATGTTAGACGTTTGAAGTTTTTCAATTAAAACCTCTCTCTCTTTTTCAGACTTAATGAGTTCATTGGCCAGCTTTGATTTTTCTAAAGCATTTTCAATGGTTCTTTTTAAGCTGATAGGGTTCAGTTTGCTTTTAGGAAGGTAATCATAAAAACCTTCTTTGAGGGCTTGTGCGGGAAGCATGTTGTCTTGAGTGGCGGAGCATAAGATGAAAGCTGACTCATGCTGTTGAGTCTTTTGATTTTCATATTGATGGGATAGCTCAAGGCAACTCATTTCAGAGATGTTGTCATCTATAAAAACGAGGTCGATTTTTTCTTTAAGAAGAATATCTAGGGCGAGAGCAGAACTATTTGCTGTAAAGGTATGAATGTAATCTAGAGGTTTTAGGTGCTCTACTGTCGATTCAATGAAGGTTGAGTCTTCATCAATGATTAAAAATGAGGTAGGATGGGCGAGCATTTTAATTCTTGGGAGCGACTATTATTCTGAAACTAAATTTTAGATGACTAGTCCAACTTTAAGATGATCTTTATTTTTTGAAAATATGAGTTTCTTTACCGTCTAGACTGACTTGGTTTTTCTCTTCCCAATATTTTTTTACTCCATCGGGTCCAATTTTTTCTGCCCAGTCTTTTAACTGTTCTCTTTCTTCTACATAGTCATAGTAGGGGACAGCCATGCCACAAGAGGTTTGAACTAGGTCGACTTTTAAGTGAAAGATTTGTCGAGCACCTGCCGTGATAGGAAATGCTTGAATATGCTCTTGCCACTCTGGGTCACGAGGGTGATAAACTTGAGCTTCGCCGTAGAGTCTCATGATCATGGGGTTGCCTTCAAAAGCTGTGAACATGAGAGTCATTCTTTTGTTTTCTAATAAATGAGTGGCGGTTTCATTGCCACTTCCAGTCATGTTCAGCCAAATAACGTTGTTGCTGTCTAGGACCCTTAGGCTATCCATGCCTTTGGGGGAGATATTGACTCGGCCTTCAGATGCGGCTGTTCCTACAAAGTATATCTTTTGAGCTTCAATAAAAGCCCTAAACTTTTCAGATATTTCAGTAAATCTTTTGCCCATAACTTTATGACCTTATTGATGTCCTAGATATTAAAGCTATTTTAATATTGGAAATCTAAGTTATTGGACGTATTGGAGACGGTCCATTTTAATTCAGATGCTGATCAAAGGGGGAGTTAAAGTCTCTCAATCGAATGATTTCTTCATTCATGAGTGCTTGTTGGAAGATCCATAATTCATCTATATCACCATGATGTGCAGACGTGGACTCTCCATGATACATGCCTAAACTCATAGGGTCGGATTGGCTTGAGTCGATATCTGTGTCGACAACTTTGTGACGATAGCTTGTAATAGGTTCTAAAACTCCATCAACATACATCATCACATGTGTGGCGACATCTGAGGTGTAGCCACCGATAAAGACAACAGCAATGTGATGCCATCTGCCATCGTATAAATCAGTGCTGCCTGTGACATGACCTTGGCGAAGTTCTAATCGAAGGGCTCCTTTAGCTCCTTCACCAGAGCGTTGATTGGTGGTGATTTGCCATTTACGACCATCGATATGGTTGTTTCCCCAATAAATAAAGCAAGTACCTCTTTGGTTGGGCTGTTTGAAGGGAAGTCGAGCCCAAAGAGAAATAGTTCTTGGGTTATTTCCACCTATGCCGCGATACTTGGTGCGTAAGCCATCATCTACTCCATCAAAACGAATGCCTTTACCAAATGGACTTTCGCAAACTTTTGGCAAAGAGTTATTGTGAAGATGGTTGGGGACTAAGTTTGTCTTTGCATTGTGTTTTTGTTTATGATTCAAGGCATTGAAGTCTTGCTCAAAATTCCAGTGATGCCAGGTGAGTTCATGACGGTTCTTAATTTTTTCGGGAAGTGGCTCTTTTAAATTGAAGACACGTTCAAGGTTTTCTAACCTTTCGAATTGACCATTCTCTAAAACTTTGATAGATTCATGTAGGCCCAACACTCTAGATTCCTTCAAAGGTAATGAGGTGACTTTCACACTCCCTTCTCTTACAAGAACATTGGAATGGTCGATCCTGTTGACCTTTACCATAAAAACGGTGCCTAAGTCTACAATTTCTGCACTGGGTGTGATAACGGTAAATGTTTGAGCTTCTTTGGTGACATGTGCAATGATACTTCCTTTATGGAGTTTCATTTTTGTTTCATGTATGAGTTCAAAGTTGGCTTCTTTTTGAAGGTTTACTTTGGTCCCATTCGTAAAAGCTAATTGATACTTCCCAGGTTCTAATTGGTACTGACCAGCTTGTATCCACCGGTCAGAACTTAATTCTTGACCCTTTTGAGAATTCAAGTGAATGAGTTTGGCTAAGAGAGGTTTGCGTTTAACGACTTCTACTTGTGAGGGTGTTGGAAGTAGAAAAAATGAGAAAAATCCAAAAAGAAGTAGAGCAGCAATCGCGATAAGAACTTTTATGTTTGTTTTTTTGCGAGGGTTTTCTTTTAGAGAAGCTTGAACTTGTTTTGTAACGAGGACAACTTGGTTGGTTTCGTAGATATAGTTTAGGAAATCCTTACCATCTTGATGGTTGAGTTGTAAAAGAAGCTCCACCTCTTTTGCTTCTAGGGAGCTTAATTCATCTCGGTAGTAGCGATCTGCTAAGTAATGTAAACGTTCTTTTTCCACTTTGACTAAGCTTCGCTTAAGTATCTGGTGCAACACTCGCGAACTTTTTGTCGAGTTCTGCTAAGTGTTACATAAAGGGAGTTGAGCGGACGACCAAACTTTTTTGCCAATGCTTCTCCAGGGACTTTATCGTGATAATATTGCATCATCATGTCCAGTGCTTTAGGGCGAAGCTTTTGTAGGCAGTGACGTAGAGCTTGCTCTTGAGACTGCTTACTTTCGACATAGTCTTGGGTCCATTGTTCATTCATTCTCTGATCGATTAAGTCAGATAAATGGTCGTCGGGTGCTGCTTGTAAGCGTGAGCGTTCACGGATAAGCTCTAAGCACTTCAGGCGAACGATGCCTCGAAGCCATGGGAAGACTGGAGCGCCTTTTTCAAAGCTCTCTGCTCGTTGGTAAGCTGTTAAATAAGCTTTTTGCACAGCGTCTTCAGCTAAATTCCAGTCGCGCAACATGCCTTGGGCGTAACCGATGAGGGCATTTTGCCATTTTAACCCTTCGACAATCAGTTCTTCTTTGGTCATGTACCATATTTATGAATCTCAATAGGGTAAAAATAGGCTACTATTCATTAAAGTCAATTAAGCCTTTTTCTTTTTGGGCTTTTTACTTGAGGTTGGTTTTTCAGCTTCGACATTTACTTTAGGAAAACTTTTAGAGAGTTTGGTTTTAATGGGAGCCATCTCAGGGTTGCTGGCGAGATTGGTGTACTCGAGAGGGTCAGATTTATGATCGTATAACTCTTCACTGCCATCAGCATAACGTGTGTACCTCCAACGACTGGTTCTCACGCTGTGGTTCATGTAGCCGTGTGTGGTTAAGGCAACATGCTTCCACTCTGACTTTGCATCTTTGAGTAAACTGACCATGCTTTCGCCTTCGCAATGCTCTGGTATGGCTGTTCCAGTAATATCACAAAGAGTGGGGAAGATATTCATAAAGTCGACAGGCTTGTTACAGATGGTTCCAGCTTTCGTCATGCCAGGTACAGCCCAAATCATAGGAGCTCGCGTAGCCTCTTCCCAGAGGGAAAATTTTCTCCAATGAGATTTTTCACCTAAATGCCAACCGTGGTCTCCCCAAAGAACGACCATTGTGTTATCTTTGTTAGGGCTTTTTTCTAGGGCATCTAAAAGTCTGCCAATATTCATGTCACAATAAGCAATGGTAGCGAGGTAGGACTGAACAGCGTGTTTCCAACGGTCTAGTTCTAGAAACTTTGCATGGTCTTTATCGGGCTTGGCCATTTTTACGGCTGCTGGAGGGACGTCGTCTAAATCGTCTTTACGGTGAGGAGGCAACTCGATGGAATCTAATGGGAACATATCATAATATTTTTTAGGTACGGCCCAAGCTAGGTGAGGTTTAATGAACCCACAAGCTAAAAAGAAAGGCTGGTCATGCTTTTGATTGAGTTTTTCTTCACAATAATCGACCATTTGCCAGTCGGGTAAATCTTGATCTTTCAAATCTAAGGGAAGTGGCTCGAAATAGCCTTGATATTTAGTCGGTTGTTTTGCTCCAGTAGATTTTAGGTCTGGGTATTCATCCCAGCCAGACTCGTAACCACCATTTTTATGACCATGATAAATTTTCCCAATGCCAAATGTTTTATAGCCAGATTTTCTCAAGGTATGGTTGAGGCTGATGCCCTCTGGTACGTATTTCGTCCATTTATTGCCATTCATATAACAACCAGAAGTGCTGGCGCGTCTACCCGACATAAGAGCTGCTCTAGATGGTTCACAAGCTGGCACAGCACAGTGGGCATTGGTAAAAGACATGCCCATTTTAGATAGGCGATCAATATTGGGTGTTTTAGTTTGTAAGTTCCTTTTGAAGTAACCCACCCAGTGGTTGAGGTCATCTACTGCAATGAATAGAACATTTGGACGCTCAGCACTAAAAAGTTGAGATGTTATAATAAAAAGAAGTAAAAGGGGATTTCTTAAAAAGGTCATTTTGAATACTTTAAACAGGTGGTTTATTAGAGTTGATGAGAAATGACAAAAACTTAACTTATTTTTTATAAAAAAATAAAAAATAATGTTTTATTATAAGGATGTGTAAAATGGTCGTTCATGAGTGAGATAAAAAACTCTTCGGTCATCACATTCAAAAAGTTTTCACTGATAGAACTTTTAGTGGTGATCTCAGTTTTTGCCATTTTGGCCTCTTTGTTTTCACCCTCTTTAAATAATGCAAAAAAACAAGTCCAGGCTCAAGAGTGTCGTAATAATTTATCTAATATTTACAATGCCATTTTAGTTTATGTGGATGATAATGACAGTATTTTAATGGGGCCGACTTGGGGTTCACAAAGGCCACATATTAAGCATAGAAAAGGTTGGAAATATAGCCATTTCCCAAGGTATTTAGAAGACTATATGTCCGAGTTTACATTGGTGGGTGAAGATCAATCAACTTATAACAAAGCTTTTGTATGCCCAGCGAATGCGGAGCTTGAGATGCAAGGTTATGAGCAAGTACAGCACAGGTCACATTACAGAGGTACCATAGATGGCTGGGTAGATGGTGGTCCTATTTTTGGCCGTCCAGCTTTTAAAGGAAGGCCTGCGCTCGTGCCTAAAAGTATTTATGTTATTCCGAATCCTACGAGTCGTGAGATCATGGTTGATTCAGATTTAGATAATACGAACTGGCTAGACGATAAAAACTGGGACCACAGCACTGTGCCAGTACATGAAGGTAAGTATAGGAATAATTTATTTTTTGATGGCAGTGTTAAAACGATAGAATGGGTGCCTTAAATAAACTTTAGGGCTAGTTTTTTGGAAAACGTTTATCTTAACAAATGTCTCATTATATATTGAGGCGAAATCTATTTTTCGTATAGTAAATATTAAAGATAAAAAACAGACGGGATTACGCGATGGTACAGGATAGAAGTAAGTTCTTTTTTTGACTGTTATCAATCCTGTTTTTTCCAGTTAATCCTGTCTAACTTTTTTAATCAACCAAGCTAAATGCGTTCGTTTTCTGGCCAAAACTCTTCGTGCACAACATTGCTTAAATCTTCTCTATTGAGCCAACCTACTTTTTCTAGTTCAGGTTTTTCATGAAAGAATGATACGTATCCCATGCAAAGGTAGGCAATAGGTGTGATGTGGTCAGGGATATTGATAATTTTCTTTAAAGCATCGTGATGAATGATGCTGACCCAGCCAACCCCTAAGTTTTCTGCACGAGCTGCTAGCCATAAATTTTGAACAGCACAGACAGAGCTGTAAAGATCCATCTCAGGGTTAGCTGTTTTTCCTAAAACAACGGGACCATTTCTCGTTCTATCACAGGTGATGCAGATTCCAATTGGGGCCTCCATGATGCCTTCTAGTTTTAGACCTTTATATTGCTCGCTTTTTGCTTCATCGAACATATCAGCGGCTTCTTTATGAGCTTCGAGAAAAGCTTGCTTGATGGCAGCTCTCGTTTTTGTGCTTTTAATGGTAATGAAGTCCCAAGGTTGCATAAAGCCAACGCTAGGAGCATGGTGAGCTGCCGTTAGGACTCTTTTTAGAACTTCATCAGGAATAGGGTTAGGTAAATATTCATTTCGAACATCTCTTCTAGAGAAAATCGTTTTATAAACGGCCTCTCTTTCTTCTTTTGTGATGTCCAAAGGTCTAGGTGGTGGTTTTCTTGATAGGAGCTGGAATAAAACCATATCTTTTTCTAACTTATAGCAATAGGGCGATTAAAAGGAGCTAGTAGGCAAGAAGTGGTAAAAACCTTTCAATAATGCTTCTTTTTCGTAAAAAGTGTTGAAAATTTCGTATTTAAGCTTACATATTTACTAAATAAGTTTTGAATTTACAAAAAATAGTAGATGAAGTACAAATTTATAGTTTTATTCTTTTTATCATTTCTTAGCCAATTTTCCTATGCATCAAAGTTAACTATTGAAGATAAAGGTTTAAGACAGGTTTTTAATGCTTACTGCTTTGAGTGTCATGATGATACGGCAGAAGGTGGTTTAGACTTAGATAAATTAGAAAGTGACTTAAGTGATCCGAAAGCCTTGGCTAAGTGGGTGACTATTTTTGATATGGTAGATCAAGGTGAAATGCCTCCTAAAAAGAAGGATCAACCAACGAAATTAGAAAAACAAAACTTTTTAAAGACGATTGAAGCTAAGTTAGATGTTTCTCATTCAATTAAAAAAGGAACTGTTTTAAGGCGATTAAACCGCAGTGAGTATGAAAATACCATGAATGATTTATTTGGAACTAACTTAGAGCTAGCACAAAAGTTCCCTGAGGATGGTAAGTCTCACGAGTTTGAAAATATTGGCGAAGCACTTTCTGTTTCGATGACTCAAGTTCAGCGTTATTTAGAATGTGCTGATGAAGTGATGGACACCGCGATAGCAAGAGAATTGGAGAAACCAGCTTCTGCTTTAAAGGTGCTAAGGTATTCAGATGATGAAAGAAATGAAAAATTTTATGGTAATCAATGGATAAAAACACCTGAAGGTGCAACAGTTTTTTATAGGAGGTTGGGTTATCCAACTGGAATGATGAGAAAAACTAGTGCAAAAAAGAGCGGCTATTATAAAGTTAGAGTAAAAGGGTATGCGACCCAATCAAAAAAGGCGATTACTTTTGGATTGAGTGGTGCGACATACGAAAGAGGTGCAGCTCCTATAAATTTTGGGTACTTTGATATGCCTGTAGGCGATGCTAAAAATATTAAAATAATTGAAACCGAAATTTGGGTTAAGAAGAACTATATGTTAAAAGTTGAACCCTGTGGTCTCAATGACATAGATAACCTTATTAAAAAGCATGGTATAGAAAGCTATAAAGGAGCAGGTTTAGTCATCGATAGTATTGAAATGGAAGGTCCTATTATTAGCGAGTACCCAAGCCGTGGTCATGAACTTATCTTTAGTGGAATAGATCGAGTAGAGATAGAACCTAGAAACCCTAAGGATAAAATGAAACCTTGGTATGTACCAAAGTTTGAAATAAAATTAGAGAATCCTAAAGAGAAAGCAGCGGGGGTTTTGCTTAGAGTCGCAAATAAAGCTTTTAGGCGTCCAGTTGAATCCGTGCAAATAGAATCTTATCTAGAGCTTTTTGAGAAGGAGTTTTCTGCTCATGACTCTTTTGAGAAAGCCATCAAAACAGCTATCGCTTCACTTTTATGTTCTGCAGATTTTTTATATTTTAAGGAAAAAGTGGGGCAGCTAGATGATTATGCTTTGGCAAATAGGTTGTCTTATTTCTTAACGCGAACGGCACCAGATGCGATATTGATGAAGCTGGCATCTGGAGGAAAATTATCACAGAATAATAAAACGTTACTCGCTGAAGTAGAGCGTTTATTAAGCTCAAAGTTTTCTTCCCGTTTCTATGAAGATTTTACAGATGCATGGTTAGAACTGAGAAGTATTGATTTTACAAGCCCAGATAAAAAGTTATTTCCTGAGTTTGATACTTACTTAAAACATTCTATGGTAGATGAGACGAGAGCTTACTTAAAAGAGCTGATCGATCAGAATTATTCGGTGACCAATATTGTTAAATCTAATTTTTCTATGTTAAACAATAGGTTAGCTGAGCATTATGAGTTGGCTCCAGTAGAAGGAGCAGAAATTAGAAAAGTAGCCTTAGAAAAAGAGAGTGTGAGAGGTGGTTTTATCACTCAGGGAAGTGTCTTGAAAGTTTCATCGAATGGGACAAATACTTCTCCTGTTGTGAGAGGGGTATGGTTGAATGAACGGATTTTAGGCCTAACCACTCGTCCTCCTCCTCCCGGAGTTCCGGGAGTTGAACCGGATATTAGAGGAGCAACAACCCTGAGAGAAATATTAGATAAACACCGTGATAAAAACAGTTGTAGAGCTTGTCATCAAATCATCGACCCTCCTGGTTTTGCTTTGGAAAGTTTTAATCCCGTTGGAAGTTGGCGTGAAAAATTTAGAGTATCTGGAAAAGGAAGTATAGGAGAGCGTGTTAGAAAAGTTGTATACGGTAAGAGGGTGCAGTTTAAAGTTGGGTTAGATGTCGATGCTGCGAGTGAGTTGCCGAATGGAAAAACTTTTGATGGTTTTAAAGGTTTTCGAGATGATTTGAGTACTCAAAAAGAACAGTTGGCCAAAGCTTTTGTCACAAAACTCATGACCTTTGCGACTGGTAGAGATATGGGCTTTTCTGATAGAAAAGAAATTGAGCGTATTGCGAAAGATCATGCTCCAAATTATGGCTTAAAAGATTTATTGAAATCGGTCATCACCAGTAAAATATTTAAACATAAATAAGGCTTTAAAAAAATGTCTAATATTGTTTCAGCAAAACCTTTAAAGCGCCGACATGTACTAAGAGGTTTAGGTGGTATAAGTATTGCATTGCCCCTCATGGATGCGATGCAGCCTATTTTAGGTGATGCCAAGCAAATAAAGTCTCCACAAAGGTTTGTCGCTATTTGTACGACTTTGGGGATTCATACTCCCTTTTTATTCCCTGAGACAGAAGAAGAGAGCTTTAAGTTAACGCCTTATTTAGAGGTGGTGAAAAGGCATCGTAAAAAGTGGACGGCTTTATCGGGGGTTTGTCACCCTGAGCAGCAGGGTAGTAATGGACATACCTCTGAATTGACTTGGTTAACATCAGCACAACGCCCAGGTTTAGCTGGTTTTAAAAACACGATATCAATCGATCAACTGATCGCGAATAAAATAGGTGTTCAAACTCGTTTCCCCTATATGGCATTATCGACGTCTGGCAGGTCGATCTCGTGGACTTCTAATGGTGTTGAAGTGCCAGGGGAAAGATCGCCTTCCAAAATTTTTAAAGCCATGTTTGTAAAAGGAACGAAGGAGGAGGTGGAAAAGGAGATGCAAAAACTTCAAAGGGGCCGTTCTATTATGGACACGCTTTTGGGAGAAGCTAAAAAACTAAACCATTCCTTAACACATGAAGATAAACATAAACTTCAAGAGTATTTAGCCGCCATTAGAGATTTTGAGTTAAGGTTAAAGCAAACTCAAGATTGGTCACATAAGCCGAAACCTAAAACAGATGCTAAGATAATGGAGGATGAAAAAGATAAAAATAAGATCATAGAAAAACAAAACCAATTTTATGATATTATTTCACTAGCTTTTAAGTCGGATTCAACGAGGACCATTACATTTCAAATAAGTGGATCAAATTCTGTTGTCGATATACCAGGCGTCGAAACCGATTGGCATAATTTATCACACCACGGTAAAGACCCGAAGAAAATAAAAGAACTGGCTATCATAGAAAAAGCCCATTTTAAGTCATTAAATGGACTATTAGATAACTTAGCTTCCGATTCCGAAAACGGTCAGCCTTTGTTAGATAAAACAAGCGTCCTTTTTGGTTCTAATTTAGGTAACGCGAGTTCGCATAGTTGGAGGAATATACCTTTATTACTAGCAGGAGGCGGCTTTAAACACAAAGGCCATATAGCAGGTGATCAAGAGAATAATACGCCTTATGCGAATTTATTTGTCAGCATTGCTCAAAAAATGGGTTTAAATATCGACTCTTTTGGTAGCAGTACTCGAGCTGGAATTAAAGGCTTAGTTAGTTAGCTTTATAGTAAGGGTTGGGGCGTGCCATGTTGGCATCTACCTTTTTTAGCCATGAGGTCAGCTCTTTCTTCATAGATTGGGCTCGTTCTATTTGTTTAGAGGCTAAGTTATTAGCTTCGCCAATATCTTTTTTAAGGTTGAATAGCTCTAATCGATCCGCTTCATGCCACCAAATGAGTTTCCAGTCTCCTGTTCGTATGGTAGAAGATCCATTGAACTCATCTCCCTCTCTATGGTGAGGGAAATGTTGAAATAAAGAGCGAGGTGCGATGGAGTTTTCCCCTCTTAGTATTGGGGCATATGAAATGCCATCTAACTCTGTTTTTTGAACAGGATTATCAATATTTAAATAATCTAAAAGGGTTGGAAAGAAATCTTCACAAGCTACAGGTGTTGCGATAGTTTTATTTTCTCGAATTTTACTAGGCCATGAATAAAGTAGAGGGACTCGTATGCCACCTTCATAAGCTTTGCCTTTATTTCCTCTTAAAGGGAGTCTTTTTTTCATGCCGCCATTGTCTGACGTAAAAACAATCAAGGTATTTTTTCTAAGCTTTAGTTTGTTTAAATGTTGGATGACTTTCCCTACGGCATCATCCATACAGTAGATCATTCCATCGTATTTATCGGTTGTTCTTGACTTAACGCTAGGCTTAGGGTTTAGAGGTGTATGAATGGAGTAAAAGCTTAAGTAAGCAAAAAAAGGTGTGTCCTTGTGGTCAGAGATAAAGTCGATGGTTTCTTGTGCTAAGCGGTCTGTTAGATACTCTCCTTTTGGTCCATCGCTCATTTCGCCATTAAAGTAAGGTGAAAAATAGCCTTTTTTAGGCTGACCGTAAGCACATCCTCCTATATTTATATCAAAGCCTTGAGCTTGAGGGTGCCAATCGGCATTCACGACCCCATTTTTTGCAAAAACGGACCCTTCTCCGGATAAATGCCATTTACCAAAAAAAGCTGTTTTGTATCCAGCTGATTTAAATGCTTCGGCTATAGTGATTTCCTCGAGAGGTAAATGATCTTTCATTTCTGCTTCATAAAGCTTTTTTGTGGTGCTTTTCTTCCTTTCATAGTATTTCTCAAAACCAATCCCTGGGATATGCGAGGTTATTTTTAGTCTAGCTGGTGAACGACCTGTTAAGATGGCTGCGCGAGAAGGCGTGCAGACTGTCGCTGAATAAGCATCACTGAAGATGAGGCTTTCTTTGGCTAGTTGATTGATGTGGGGCGTATCAAGGGAAGGGGTGACATAACCTACGTCACGAGAGCCTAAGTCATCGACTAAAATGAATAGAACATTGGGTTTTGTCGATGCATGACCCAAGATCCCTAAAGTGAGTAAAATGAAAGCTATATGTTTGAAAAATGTAGGCATATCAAAATTTAAATGAGGCTTGTTTACTAGGTATACCATCTACCCATTACCAATCTTAACAGAGTGGATCAAAAACTTGATTTTCCTTAGATTGCTTCATGATGTAATTAATTTACTCATGAACTTAAAATGAAAGAAATATCTGCCCTTATCCCATTAGCCGAAGGTTTTGAAGAAGTCGAAGCGATAACGCTCATTGATTTGTTGAGAAGAGCAGAGTTTAAAGTCATCACTGTATCAATTAGCGGTGAAAAGTCGGTAAAGGGAGCCCATGATATTGTGGTTGAATCTGATAAGCTTTTATCAGAGGTCACGAGCGATAAATTTGATGCCATAATTTTACCGGGTGGTATGCCAGGAACCTTAAATTTAAAGGCTTCTGAGTCTTTAAAAACGGCAACGCTAGCTTGGGTTCTAGAAGGTTCTGCTTATGGTGCTATTTGTGCTGCCCCGACCGTCTTATCAGAATGGGGTTTGATGGATGATATAAACTGTACTTGTTACCCTGCTTTCAAAGACCAATTAGGTAAGGCTAAATATAGCTCGGATAAAGTTGTTGTTGATGGAAAGGTTATTACAAGCCAAGGTGTGGGTACAGCGATAGACTATGCCTGTGCTTGGGTTAAATATTTTAAAACTCCAGAAGATGCTGAAGTTTTAAAAAGACAGGTTTTAGCTAATTAAGTTATTTTTGTAAGGGAGATCTGCTCACCATCAGCTTTGATTAGAGTTGGCCCTTTAATTTTTTCACCAACAATTTTTTCAGTTCCACAGATAATAACCGTTGTGCCTGGGTAGATGGTGTCCGTCACAACGAGAGATGCATTTGGGTTTTGCTCTTTCATATTGCTCTGATTGTAGTCAATCTCTGCCTCACGACTTTCAATTTCATTTGTGAGTTCTTCTACGCTATTTTGAAGCGACTCTCTATTCAGGTGAGTGGCTCCTTTCAGTAAGTCTTTTGAGCGAACTAACCTTTCACGTAGGCTTTCAATTTCAGGTAATAATTTGTTTTCAATTTCATACTCACGTTTGTCGATACCTAAAACGACTAGGGTTTTTAAACCCAATTCAGAGCCAATAGAATTGATCTCAAATTTATCCTGTGCGAAATGGGTTCCACCAACAATTGTTGCATTGGGTGAAATTAAACTCGCCTGAGTCCAAGTATGACTATTTAAAATTTCTTTTTCGATATGGATGAAAGATTCACAGTCAAGGTGAGTTTCATTCATGTAGATACAATGAATATTACCTTGAACGGAAATTTTACAGTCGCCTTTCCCAAAAATGCCTTTGTCAATTTCTAGCTCTCCTGCAACTTGAATTTGCGCTTGGCTGACCAGTCCTTTAACTCGCATGTTCCCACCAATGCTCATGGATACTTTTTCGCAGATATTACCGTTGATAATCGTATCGTAGCCATAAATCAGAGCCCCCCTGTGTACAGTGACATCACCAGAAACGATCAATTCTCTATTGATCGCAATTTCATCATTGTATTTAGATAAATAGCCACCTGTTAAAGCGACAAGTGAAATTCGGTCTCCCGTTGTTAATTTTTTGATATTTGGGTTTAAGCGGAAGTCAACTGAACGAGATGCCGGGCAAGGTTGTTCTTCGCCTAATATATTAGTGCCAGACGTCCCCTTAATAGGTGGGTTAACTGTCGCAACTTCCTCTTCTTGGGCAACTTCATCAAAGCTCTCAAGGTCCTCAGGGTTTGAGCTGTTATAAGGGCGTTTGTAAAGGTCTATACTGCCAGGTTTTCCTAATTGAATCGGAGTGCCTTTGGCAACTTCTATACCAATAAAGGTTTTTGAGATTCGATCCCCATCTAATTGTGGCTCGAGAGCTTCTAATTGAATACCATGTACGATACCAACTTGGGAAAGCAAGATAGAGAGCCTTCTTAAGTCGATATCTACTTCAGCTCTTAAGTAAATAGAAAGAAATGCAGAGTTTAAGCCAGGAGCTGTACTGATTTGAACGTAATGTGTGAGTATAATCCCATCGAATAGAACTTTTAGGCGATTGGTTCTGTTGAAGTCATCTAAACGGCCTTTAAAACCAGAAGGTAGGTCGTTATAGCTGATGTCAGCTAACTTTTGAGAGCTAGCTTTCTGGTTGAGTTTTTCTTTTAATCCCATTTTTTTGACCTAGGCATGAGCTTGAAGCTTAGCTAGAATATTTTTAGCATAGACTTGGTAATAACCTAGATTCTTGGCTGTAATATATTTCTTCAAGAAACTTAATGCTTCTTCTTTGTGATTGAGCTCTAATAACACTTTTACGAGGGGTAGTTCTATTTCAGGTTTGTTAGGCTCAATCGAAGCTAATTTTTTTAACAATAGTGCAGATTCTTTAAGTTTTTTCTCAGAAAAGAAAACCCCAGCGATGGTATTTAAGTTGTTGGTGGTTAGGTTGCCAGACTTCCAATTGGAGATCATTTTTTCTTTTTTATAACCATCAATAAAGAAGTCTTCGTCTCTTAAAAAAAGTGTTTGTAAGGAAGGGGCAACATGTTTTAAAAGAAAAGTTTGTTCAATTTTTGGTAAATCAAAAAACTTTTCGTTATCGCCATTTTCTAACCAAGAAGAGTAGATATTAAAAAATGTTTCCTGAATTTTTCCCTCTGGTTTTAATTGTTTTAAATCATTTAAGAAGGTGGAGTTGCTTTTGAGGGTTTCTATGGTGAAGCGGTATTGAACTAAGGCCGTCGTCCATTGAAATTTAGCATCGTTAGAACATATTGGAAAAATAAGTGTCCCGCGATCAAATTCGTAGAAACCGTTAAATTTACCTGGTGCAAGGAGGATTTCATTTTCTGAATTAAAGCTTTTGTCTAATTTTAGGGTTCTATCTCTGTAATGATCTAGTTCTTTAAATTTAATGGGCTCTGGCCAACGTTTCAATAGGGGGTTATGTGAGCCAAATTTACTTTTCATGGAGGAGATATTTAAATTGTTTTTAATCATCTGAACATCTCTTGTAAGGCGTCTAAATGAATTTCCCTCATCTAAATAAAGCTCACGTGCTGCTTTGAATACTTCGTTGAAGTCTATTTTTTCTTCGTTGGCGATTGTGATGATATCATCGCTTAATTTGTGAATATCGGCGACTGTGTCTAAGGTCTCCGGATCTTTAAAAATTGTGGCTAACTGTTTTTCTACGCTACTCCAGATCCCGATTAGTTTTTGTAGGCTTTCTTTATCATCACCCGTCATAAAAGACTGAAGTTTTAAAGCATCTATCCTTTCGTGTAAACTACCAGAAATAATAAGGTTTTGAAGCTTTGCGTGAAGTCCCGGAACAATTTTTATTTTAGGGCTTAAACTATCTAGTTTTTTTTGTCTGATATCTCTAGCTTTTAGGTAGCCTCTTGCATTTTCAGGTAATTGTCTCAGAACTTCATTGGGTATTTTAAACCTTTCAACTTCTGCCATGAGCTGGTAAGTTTTGTCTCTACATTTTAACCACTCTATTAAGGTCAAAAAATGGCTGGAAGGTTTGTAATCAAAAAGTTCTTCGATAAGTGTCTCAAAAACGTTGTGATAAAATTTACTTTTACTTATGTCTAAACTTTCGGCTTTTGCGGCGATAACTTCAGGGTGGTTTTTAAATTGTTCGCCACACCAAGCTCCAAAATTATAATAAACTTCTTCTATTGGATCTATATTTAGTGAGCCATTTTGAGGTCTAGGTTTTGAAATACAGGACTCTAATAAGTGCCAATGAGCTTTGATAACATCGCGTTCAAAGTCCTTGTCTTCTAAGTCGAGAGACTTTTTGAAGATCTGGGTTGGAGGCAACCCTTCAAAGTTTGGAACTACTGGCTCCACAGTTGTCGTGGGCTCATCTTTTAAGCCTTGCTCCAAAAAAAACCTTGTTGTAATAAATTACACTTATTATATCCTTAAGTTAAGACTAAAAAGCAGGAACTTGAAGAAGGGACAATTGGAAGTAACAACACTTTTTGAAGATCTATCGGACAGGGAACTTTCACTTTTGTTAGATCACTGCGGATCTATGGTGACTTACCAAGTGGGAGATACCGTTTTAAGGCAGGGAGAAGTCGACGATAGTAACCTTTTTATCATTATGGTTGGGAAGGTTAGAGTTTTAATGGATCCTCAAAATGGGGCTCCGGTCGTTCTTTCTGAGCTTAAAAATGGCGATATGTTTGGTGAATTTGCATTATTTACTAGAGAGGCCCGTTCAGCTAGTGTAATTATCGTTGAGTACACGGAGGTGTTAAAGATCGACATGGGTAAACTGGATGAAATGTTCGAAATTGATGCGAAAACAGCCTTCAAACTTGTTAAATATATAGCAAAAGAATCAGCTCGAAAGCTGTATCAAAGAGTTAGAAGGTAAGAATATGTTCACTCGACCATAATTGGTGAGTGACGCCTAGTTTTTTGGCTTTAGGAGTGAGCCAATCAATAAGTAAGGAGGGGGTAGAATTCTCTTTGAAATCATTTTTTAATTGAAGAGGACTTAGAGAAAAAACTAAGCCATTTTCAAATTGAATCCAATTGTCGCTATTTGATTGTTCGATATTCCAGTTTTCTTGACCCAAAATAACAAGTTTATTTTTGTAATTAGGTAAGAACGCAAACAAAATTAAAAGGAAAAGAGGTAGTAAGGCTTTTATTTTATTTTTGAATAGGGTGCTGAATAACAAGATAGGTAAGCATAGGGAAGCCAATAAAAATAATCTTGTTGTTGGAACTTTTTTCCATAAGATATTTTTTGAGTTTGAGGCAGCTTGGAACCAGAGTTGAAAAATATCTGACTTAATAGGGTGAGCTATAGAGCTACTTTTCAGGGACCATATTTTTTGGCCTTGTGTTAATTGAAGCTCTGTGTTAATGGGCAAAGGTACGGTACATGCCATGTTTGGCATAGTCCACAGCATTTTAAATGTAGGTTTAGAAAAAGTATGAACTTGAAAAGGAAGCTTTTTATTGAGGTCGTTAGGTAACTGAATCGTACTTATTTCACTATTAGCATATACCGAGATAGAGAAATAAAGTAAGGTTAGAGCAATTTTTTTCCAAAGAAAAAATGAGTGTCTCATCCCGAAAGTGACGATTTATTTTGCCAACTCATTTAAAATTTCAGCACCACGCATCAGTGTATCATCACTTGCTGCAAAAGAAATTCTAAAATGAGTGTCTTGTTCGGAGAAAACTTCGCCAGGAATGATCAGTAAGTTTTTAGAGATAGCTTCTTTTACAAAATCCTGAGCTGTGGCATATTTAGGTGGGGTTTTTATAAAAACATAAAAAGTCCCATCAGAGACATTAAATTCGTAATGGTCTTGCAGTGCATTACAAATGAAGTCTCGTTTGTTTTGATAAATCTTACGTAAGGCATCCATGTTGAGGTCTAAAGCATTGACGCAGGCAACTTGGGCTGGAGCAGGTGAGCAAACAAAGGTGAATTGCTGTAGTTTTGCCATTTGTTGTAAGATATGTTTAGGACCTGCAGCCCACCCGACTCGCCACCCTGTGACAGCATGAGATTTTGAAAAGCCATCTAGTGTTATTACACGGTCCATCAATGAGCCTAAAGAAACAAAAGTACCATTGTAATGGAAAAGGCGATAAATTTCATCACTGATAATATGAACATCTGGGAAACGTTTTAATAAATCAGCTAAATCTTTCATCTCTTCTAAAGTTAAGCCAATTCCTGTGGGGTTTCCAGGGAAGTTTAAGACGAGTAGTTTTGTTTTAGAAGTTAAGAATGGTTCAATTTTTTCAGCTGTAGGTTTGAAGTCTGGGTAAATATTAACATACTTTGGGGTTGCTCCTAAAAAGGTAGCTAATTGTTTGTACATTAAAAAGTAAGGGTCTGTCATAACGACCTCTTCACCTGGGTTTAGCAAAGCGCTGAATGCAAGGAATAGCCCACCCGAAACACCACTTGTTACAATGAGGTCTTCAAATTGAATACCGCGTTTTTCATTGTCTTTTTTTAATGCATCAATAAGGTCTTGGCGTCCTTGTGTAGGAGTGTAAGCATTGATATTATGGGATATCGCTGTTTGAGCTGATTCTTTTATTTGCTCGGGTACATCAAAGTGAGGTTGTCCGATACTTAAGTTCACTGGGTTTTTGAGGTCTCTCGCGAGGTCAAAAACTTTTCGAATGCCCGATAAATCTAAGGCGGAAACTCTATTTGAAATGGGGTCTGACATGACTTTATGGATAGCGTGGTGTCGTTTCGAGTCCAGTTGTTTCTGGAAAACCTAACATCGTGTTCATGACTTGAACGGCGTTGCCAGATTGGCCTTTTTGTAAGTTGTCGATAATAGATACTACGACAAGGCTATGGGTTCTTTCAACATAGTAGATTCCTAAGCGACACTGATTTGTGCCTTTAACTTGAGATAGGTCAATTTTGGCCCCTTGGCTTTCTATATCGACGAAGGGTTCGCTGTCGTATTTTTGATGATAGCTTTTGATAATAGCATTCGAATCTATACCTGCTTTGAGTTTTAGGGTACAGGTGCTCAAAATCCCACGAGTCAGTGGTATGACATGAGGTGTAAAGTTGACGGCAACTTTGGTATCACTCCACAGTTCAATATGTTTTTCAATTTCGTAAAGGTGTTGGTGTTGTCCAACTTTATAAGCGAATGCATTCCCATCAGCTGCCGGAAAGTGGAAGTTAGCATTAGGCTTTTTGCCGGCGCCACTAATTCCAGTTTTGACATCGAGAACAATTTGGTTTAACTCAACAGCATCAGCTTTAATAGCAGGGTAAAGAGCTAATAAACAACTGATCGCCATACATCCTGGGTTGCCGACAATTCTTGCCTGGCTAAGAGCTTCACGGTTCCATTCTGGAGAACCATATACGGCTTCAGGTAACAGGTCTGGACTCAAGTGGTCTATCTCCCCTTGCTGCCAGCTTGAGTAAGCTTTGAATAAACTTGGGCTATTGAATCTAAAGTCTCCGCTGAAGTCAATAATTTTATAGCCCAAGTTTAAATAAGTTGAGGCTAAAGATTGTCCAATGCCATCTGGAGTAGAAAAGAACACGAATTCACCTTTACCTTTTGGGTCAAAGGTTTCTGCATGCTCTACAACGAGATCAATGCGGCCTTTTAAGTGAGGGTAAAGCTTTGTGTAAGCTTCACCTGCACCTTCGCGACTCACAAGTGCTGTTATTTCTACATGGGGGTGTTGGAGTAGGTTTTCAACTAAGCCCACTCCGCCATAACCACCGGCACCATAAATGACAATCTTTGTTTTAGACATGACTAGAAGTTAACGAGCTCTACATCAAAAACTAAAAATGCATTTGGAGGAATTACACCACCAGCACCACTAGCACCATAAGCTAACTCAGGTGGTAAAATGATGGTTCTTTTTTCACCTTTTTTCATGCCTAAAAATGTGATGTCCCAACCTTGAATCACTTGTCCTCCACCCACGGTGAAGTTGAAAGTTTGACCACGATCAACAGAGCTATCAAATTTAGTTCCGTCTAATAAATAGCCACTATAGTGTGCTTCGATATTGCTACCTTTTGGTGGGCAATCGCCTTCACCTTCAGCTGTAACAATGTTGCGAATACCGTTGTCATCTAATTTAGCATCTGGCCATTTTGATTCAATTAAAGCTAACTCTCCAGCTTGAGCCGCTTTCTGTGCTTCAGCTTCTTTTGCGCCAAGGCCGTCTAGTAAGGCTTTGAATGTTTCGTCATTTGCTACAAAGGCTTCAGCAGCAGAGCCTACTTTTAAAATGTTCAAGCTTTCAATAGAGTCACCTTGAGCGATAGCATTCACGACGTCTTGACCTTCTAGAACTTTTCCAAAAACAGTGTGTTTGTTATCGAGCCATGGAGTGGCAACGTGAGTGATGAAGAACTGTGAACCATTCGTGCCTGGCCCAGCATTTGCCATACTTAGTACTCCAGGAACATCGTGCTTTAAACTGGCATCAAACTCGTCTGGGAATTGATAGCCTGGACCACCACGACCACTACCTTCAGGGTCACCACCTTGAACCATGAAGTCGGGGATCACTCTGTGAAACGATAGTCCATCATAGTATCTCTCACCAGCGCCTTTTGCTTGGTTTTGGATGAGGCCTTCAGCTAGACCGACAAAGTTTGTCACAGTTAGAGGTGTTTTTTCAAACTCGAGGTCGATGAGAATCGTCCCTTTGTTTGTGTTCATTTGAGCATATAGCCCGTCTTTTTCTGGTTGACTCATTGTTTTATTTCTCTTAAGTTTCTATAAATTAGAAGTTGAGCATTTCAACTTCGAAGATTAAAAATGCATTAGGTGGAATAACTCCGCCAGCGCCTCGTGCTCCATAGCCTAGTTCTGGAGGGATGATAAGTGTTCTCTTTTCGCCTTTTCCCATATCTAGAAAAGCTTCGTCCCAGCCTTTGATAACACGCCCCATACCGACAGCAAATTCGAAAGGTTGGCCACGATCGAGAGAGCTATCGAATTTTCTTCCACTTAGTAGGGTACCTGTGTAGTGAGCTGTTACTTGGTCTCCTCTTTTAGGTTTACCAGGTTTATCAGCTTTTCTTGTGACGATATATCTCAGTCCGGATTTTGTGGTTGTTGCATTAGGGTATTTTTTTTCTATGTCAGTTAAGACAGATTCTTGAGCTTTTTTCTGAGCCGCCATTTTCTCTTCAGCCATTTTTTTCTTACGGTCAGCACTACTAGACTTTAAACTATTGAAAGTCGTGTCATTTGCAACAAAGGCCGTTGCTTTTGCACCTACACGTACAATTTTTAGGGAGTTGATTTTGTCATCTTTAACAATTTTATTAACAACATCCATGCCGCTGACGACATGTCCAAAAACACTGTGTTTGTTATCAAGCCAAGGAGTGGGGACGTGTGTGATGAAAAACTGTGAGCCATTTGTTCCTGGGCCGGCATTCGCCATAGATAAAATACCAGGTTTATCGTGTTTTAAGCTCGTGTGAAACTCATCCTGAAATTTATAACCAGGGCCTCCACGACCAGAACCTTGTGGGTCACCACCTTGTACCATGAAATTAGGGATGACACGATGGAAAATAAGACCATCATAATATTTAACGCCTGCAGCTTTCGCTTCATTTTTAATTTTTCCTTCAGCCAAACCAACAAAATTGGTAACCGTTAGAGGGCACTTTTCATACTCTAATGATACGACAATTTCGCCTTTAGTGGTATTAAATTTTGCATAAAGGCCATCTGTTAAATCAGCAGAAAACCCCAGGGAGCTTAAAATGCCGAAAATGAGCAATAATGTCAGACTTCGCATGTAAATTTCCTATAAATAAAGCAATGGAAAGTTAGTCCAAATCTTCAATTGTCGATCCCTTCAGATGCTGTAGAAATATTGGATTATTAAAAAAATTAAGTTTGTTTTTCTTTATCAGTAGAATTGAGGCTGACATCTAGCACAACTTGAGTGCCGAGGAGCCAATCGTGTAAGGATCTTCTCGCTTTTACGAAAATTCCGGCAAAAAGGTCTGCGAAGAACAAACTTGTAACCACAATTAGCAATAATTGTCCTATTTGCTCGGGACCTAATAGCCTAAAAAATATGGGGATATTAAATATGATGAGAGGTAGCATCTGCATGGCCATGCGAGCTTCTAGTTTTGACCGATCTAACTCTTTGCCATGACGGTCCATGATACATAGCTGGAATAGTTTTTTTCCAGGCGTCGTTTTCCAGTAGCCTTGTAGAAAACAGACAGAATAGGGGACAATCAATGTTAAAGCTAAAGCAGGCAAACGCAGGACGGGGTGTTCCTCAAAAAACTTGACATTTAAATATAGTGGGAGAACAAAAATGGAGTTGAGTCCAAGGCTGATACTTAAATCGACTAACCAAGCAAAGCCTCTCGAAACACGCCCAGCAATAGGAAATTGGTTAGGTCGCAACTTTTTTAGGGCAAGTGTTAGGTCGTCGTAATTAGAGTACCTACCTTCTGGTTCTTTTGAAAGTAACTTTTCAATAACCTCTTTCCATGCTACTGGGATACTCTCTGGCCATTTTGAGGGGAAGTTGATCTCTGCTGTTTGATGAGCTGCTAAGTAATTTTCTAAGTTTTTTCTTCTAATTTTATAGGGCATTCTGCTGAAGCTCATTTGATATAACATGATGCCTAGTGAGTACATGTCAGCCCTAAAATCACTTGATTTCCCCTGTATTATTTCAGGCGGCATGTAAGCAGGGGTTCCTCCAAAAGAACTAGCTTGTCCGTCGTTTTCGCTAACTTTTCGAGATAGTCCAAAATCAGCCAGTTTTATCGTATCTTCCGAAGAAAATAAGATGTTGTTGGGCTTGATATCACCGTGAATGGTATCGAAAGCACGTGCGTGATTTAGAGCGCTCACGATTTGAAGTGCAATATCAATTGTTTGGGTGAAGCTCATGGACTCTCGTGCGAGCCTTTTCTCTAGAGTTTCGCCTTGAACCAACTCCATCGCAAAATAGGGGATCTTTTCTTGGTGTTTATGCTGAACATAAAAAATTTGAACAACATTAGGGTGGTTGAGCCTTGCCTGTGCGCGTGCTTCCTGAAGTAAATTTTCATAATCGGCTCTCATAGAGCCATCTTTATGTTTATCTATCACCTTTAAGGCGACATAGCGTTCAAGAGATTCGTCGATGGCGCGGTAGACAGCTCCCATTCCTCCTCGTCCAAGAACATCGACAATTTTAAAGTGTTCTAATTGGTCTCCTGTATGGAGCTCCGATGAAACTTGCTCTTGAGAGATGGTCGTTGCCAGCGAAGGTGTGATAGATCTGACAGATTGAGTGGCAATAGAGTCGCCTAAGTTCTTTTTGAAAGCATGAGGATTATACTTTCTTTTGCATTTGGGGCACTTATAAATTTTAGATGTTAGGTCAATATGAAATTCGGTACCGCAAACACATCGGTACTGAAGGTTTTGGGTGGTTTCCGACCACCATTTATTTTGATCCTTCATAAAAAACTATTAATTATCTAAATTAAATTTTCAGAGTCTCTTTCTGACTTCAAGAAAAAAGTCACACGCATGAAGGCTGAGGCAACTTTTTATAAAAAAAGTCAACTCAAATGTAGTACGAAAGTCTAAGCTTTTGGGGTATAATTGACATTATTTGAAGTTTTAAAACTTTTTTATGAAAAGCTTCTATTTAGAAGCCTTTCCAAAGCTTTACTTAAATTACTTTGCACCGCATGAGCACAAAAGAACACATTAGAAATATCGCTATCATTGCCCACGTTGACCACGGCAAAACAACATTGGTAGACCAATTGTTTCGTCAGTCGGGGACATTCCGTGAGAATGAACAAGTTGTCGAAAGAGCCATGGATTCCATGGATCAAGAAATGGAGCGTGGTATTACTATCACGGCTAAAAGTACTTCTGTTTCTTACGAAGGCAAAACCATCAACATTATTGACACACCTGGTCACGCCGACTTTGGTGGAGAAGTAGAGCGTGTTTTAAACATGGCAGATGGCGTGCTATTACTAGTGGATTCTGTAGAAGGCACGATGCCTCAAACACGTTATGTTCTTGGCAAAGCTCTTTCGCATGGCTTAAACCCTATTGTTGTTGTAAACAAGGTGGACCGTGCCAACGCACGAGTGGACGAGGTGATTAACATGACATTTGACTTATTTGTTGAATTAGGAGCAAATGACGAACAGTGTGATTTTCCTGTTGTTTTCGCTTCAGCTTTAGAAGGTCGTGCTTCAGTCACAGACCAACAAGGTGGAACTGACTTAGTTCCTCTTTTCGAAACAATTGTTGAGAAAGTTCCTTCTCCTGAAGTAGAAGAAGGTGAACCAAGACTCATGGTCACAAGTTTAGGTTATGATGACTTTTTAGGTGTTTTGATTGTAGGCAAACTTAAAAGTGGTAGCTTGAAGCAAGGTGATGACGTAAAAGTTTTCACTCAAGAAGGTGAGAAAAAAGGCTTCAGAGTCACGAAAATTTTAAAGAGAATTGGCCTGAAAGACGAAGAGATCGAAACATTTGAATCAGGTGATATCGCAACGATCGCGGGTGTTAAAGCTACTATTGGTGACACGATTTCATCTTTAGCTGTAACAGAACCGTTTGAAAGAATTGAAATTGACCCACCTACCTTAACGATGACTTTTGGTATCAATGATTCTCCATTTGCTGGTCAAGAAGGTAAATTTGTAACAAGTCGTCACTTACGTGAACGTTTGATGAAAGAAATCGAATACAATGTGAGTTTAAGAGTAGAAGATACTGAATCTCCAGAGCGTTTTAAGGTTTCTGGTCGTGGTGAATTACACTTGTCAGTTTTGATGGAAACCATGCGTCGTGAAGGTTATGAGCTTCAAGTTTCTCAGCCTGAAGTAATTTTATTACGTGACGATGATGACAAAGTAACAGAGCCTATCGAGCAACTTTTTGTTGAAGTACCTGAAGATTGTTCTGGAACCGTCATTGAAAGTTTAAGTAAGAGAAAAGGCGAAATGCAAAACATGACACCTGTTGGTGACCGTGTTGAAATTGAATTTTACATCCCATCACGTGGATTATTAGGTTATAGAGGTCAGTTTTTAACTGAAACTCGTGGCGAAGGCATTATGAATAGCTTATTTTATAAGTACGACCTTCATAAAGGTGAGATCACTCGTCGTAGTAAAGGTTCACTCATTTCATCTGTTCAGGGTGATGCTGTGGCTTATGCTATTTTTAACCTTCAGCCAAGAGGTGTCTTTTTCATCTCTCCACAAACTCCATGTTATGAAGGCATGGTTGTAGGTGAGCACGCAAAAGAAAATGACATTGAAGTAAATATCACAAAAGGTAAGAAGCTTTCTAACGTTCGTTCATCAGGTACAGATGAAGCGATTAGAATTACTCCTCCTCGTCAAATGACTCTAGAAAGCATCTTAGAATTCATGGGTTCTGATGAATTGATGGAAGTTACTCCTACGTCGTTAAGATTACGTAAGAAGCACCTAACTGAAAACGAAAGAAAGGCAGCGAGTCGCCGTAAACAAGCTTGATATTACTAAGGATCATTATCTCTTTTGCCATGGTTGGCTTTGCCGGCCTGTTAATGATCCAAGATCTTGAAAAAACAAATAACTATCAATACGAGCTCAATTTGGGCTCGTATCGAGCACAAAACTTAAAAGATTGGTCCCGTGAACGTGAATGGGAAGCTTGGATAGAGCGCCAATTTTTTCAAAATCAACAAAATTTTAATCGAAAAGATAAAAGCTTTGTCGTTGAAGGTTCTCAAGATAAAAAAATAGAACTAGAAGCTTTAACGGGTAACTGGAATCAACTTGAAGGTGAGCGAGTTAAATTAAAAACGAAAGCTGCTCAGCTTTCGAAGAGTAAATTAAATAAAGAGCTAACTGAACTAAAGGCTCAAGCAACGGCATTAGATCAATTACTTATGAGGCTAGCAAGTCTAAAACCTGGTACAGTAGAGGTGCCTCGTTTATCAGCTGTTTCTAAAAAGCCTGCTCCAGAGGTGAAGCCTTTGAAGCTTGGTCGTAGTAAAACCACGACTAAAGAAGCGAGTGCGACTAAATCAGATGTCACTCCTTCTCCTATTGGAAAGAGTGAAGACTATTTGGTTCAAACAGCTATTGCTGATATGAGCGAGATGGTTTTAAATAAATTAGATAATTTAGATCGCGAAATTGATAGCTTGAAGACGAGCGGAACAGGTGGCGAGGGTTTCAATAATTTAAGGCTAGAAGAAAGTCACGTGGCTAACCAAAGCTTAAAAATCATATTTTCAGAATTGCGTTCTTTTCAAACAGCTTTAAAGAATGACCTTTCTAAAACGCATCAATTTATTGCTAAAATGGGTGGTCATCAAACAGAACTGTGGTTCCATGAGAAAAATATGCTGATGGAAAGTTTGGGTTTGCAACGTTCTGTTTTATCTAGAAAAATGAATCGATTGAATAGTGAAACTACGACGACTAAAGTCAGCCCACTTTATGCTAAAATTACAGAAACCTCTCTAGAGTTAAATCAAAAACAAGTCGCTGCTAGCTTTAAATTTTTATTGGGTGGTTTTTTATTAAGCTTGTTATTTAATTTGATATGGGAAGTGATCGCTCAAAGAAAAGCGGTTTAATTTCCATTTTTTAGGGTTATTCTAACCTAGTTTTATTTAAGCATTTATATAAACTTTAGAGCATGTTTATAAGATATGTGCTTTCATTTTTAAGTTTCTATACATCTTTATTCGCAAGTTCTGATTTAGCCTCAGCTAGGGCTTATCTTGCTAAATATCAGCTGGAGAGTGAGTTGAAAATAAGTTTGGATAGAAGTTCTGAGTGTTACGAAAAAATAAGTCAGTTACGTGATCCAGAAACTAAAATGTGGGTTTATATTTTTGGGTTATCTAACCCGAAAAAGAAGATTTTGACAGAAGATCAGTGCCAAAGCATTAAAAAAATTATTGAAGAAAGAAAAGAATTAGAGGTCAATTGGCATGATGTAAGAAATATCATTCGTGTGAAGGCTAATCTATGCCTGTGGGAGCTAATTTTGGCGGAGAATGAAGTAGAGAGTGCTCAACTGAAAATTGAGT
>JACLAC010003226.1_pt1 | contig 43575 bp, 46 predicted proteins | sample 8027881 | NCBI WGS metagenome assembly JACLAC01 (sample SAMN15725517, study PRJNA655200) | protist metagenome | isolation source: fluorescence activated cell sorting (FACS) single amplified genomes of... | place: Spain: Blaines Bay Microbial Observatory, Mediterranean Sea | collected 2016-01-19 | reverse complement strand
ACCTTGCGACTATCCAACCATTCAAGTGCGTAATCCGTAAGCTCATCGGTAATGTAACCAAGCTGATCTTGGGGTTGTCCGTTGACGTTCAGTCGATAACCGGGAACAGGGTTGTATACTCCCTGCCCTTTAAAGCTCACCCAATGATCGAAGCCTGGGCGCGGCGCATCACTCGCTCGCCCCATATGCCATTTGCCAATAAAGCTCGTCTCGTATCCTGCCTCCTGCAGATAACTTGGAAAAAAAGTGAGGCCCGCTTCCGATCCGTCGTTGTTGTCCACGATACGATGATTGCGCGCCGACTGACCCGTCAGGATCGTGGCACGACTAGGCGAGCATAGAGAGGTCGTGACTACGGCGTTGGGCAAATACAACCCACCCGCCGCAAGCGCGTCTAGATTTGGCGTTTGCACATCCGGATTTACAAAGCCAAGCGCGTCGTAGCGCAGATCGTCGACCAAGACAAAGATGAGGTTTGGTTGCGATTGGGCGGACACTAACGTACACGTCACCATTATTGCGATGGCCCCAACAGCTCTGGCCCAATGTAACATCACGACCTCGTGCAAAAAGAAATTGAATAACCCACCTACACCGAAAAAGCAAAACATCGCGTCTTTCGTGACGAGAGACCGGCACATCGCCAGTGCTGGATTATGAGTACTCGATTGGCCGGCCGCTTAACGTTGCTAAACGGGGTTGCCACGCTCCTGGTCTGTATCCCGGCGGCCGGCTCTACGACGCACGCAGTGTGAAAGGAGACTAAACCTAACGTAGGACCCACGTCTGATGACCCTATTTCGGCGAGATCTTCAAGAACGCGCCGTGTCGACCGCTGACAGTAGAGAATTTACACAACGATTCGCCACTAAGATTAAGCGTCTGAACCGACACACAAATCAGCGACGGTTACTCATCCGGTTAGTCGCATATATGCTCTTGATGAATTTAGTGGGTCTTGGCGTGTTTACCCTTGCAGCAACGCCGATCAATGAAGCTATCGCCAGCGCTGCCGATATTCTCGCCACGCCGGTGGCAATTCTTTGCCTTTCAGAGTGGATCTTACAGAGAAAAATCTTTACTTAACCCGTCAGCCCTCTGCCGGGAGTGCGGCCGACTCGAGCAACCTTAGCAACCGGTCTGGAGATTCATCGGCCTGCAGTATTTCTCTATGTACCGATTTCACGAAACCTTCGGTAACGCTACGATCCAGGAACCTGAGCAAGTCATCATAATATCCTTGCACGTTCAGGAGACCGAGCGGTTTTTGATGTAAGCCAAGTTGCGTCCAGGTCCATACTTCAAAGAGCTCTTCTAAACTGCCCAATCCTCCAGGAAGCGCGACAAAGGCGTCTGCATATTCGGCCATGGTCGCTTTACGGGTATGCATGCTGTCCACAATGATCAACTCTGTGAGGTGCATATGTACGAGCTCAACGCGCTGTAAATACTCAGGCAAAACACCGATCACTTCCCCACCATTGGCAAGCGCAGCATCCGCCACCTCACCCATCAAGCCCACCGATGCGCCACCAAAAACCAACCGAGACCCACGTCCCGCGATGGCCTTTCCTAACGTTCGCGCGGCGTTCGCGTATGCCTTGCGTAGCCCAAAACTGGATCCTGCGAAAACACATATCGTATTAATTTGGCCGATCTCCCATGGTCTACCCTACATTCAACACCGCCTCATCATGCGTTTCCACAAAAGGTGCCGATACAACGCATCACGGCAACGACAACCGCGATCGCACGTGGGGCTTCACAACAAAGGACTTCGCCATGTAACCTTTAGGTCCAATTTTGTTGGGACGGCAGATGCAACGCTACCGGTACTCGCGGTTAGTACTCTCCCTGACCTTGCTTGGCGCAATTATGCCAACAACACATGCAAAACCAGATCTAGAGTCGGGCGATTGGATCGACCTCTTTAACGGTCAGAATCTGGAGGGCTGGACGGCCAAAATTCGTGGACGGGCGCTGGGAGAAAATTTTGCCAACACATTCCGAGTAGAAGATGGGCTGCTCAAGGTACGCTACGATCAGTATGAGCGTTTCAACGACCAGTTCGGTCACTTATTCTTCGCAACCCCTTATTCGCACTACGCGCTGCACATTCGTTACCGATTTCTCGGCGAGCAGGTTCACGATGGCCCAAAAGGTTGGGCAGTACGCAATAGTGGCGTGATGCTCCATTCGCAAGATCCACAGAGCATGGCGCTCGATCAGGAATTCCCAAACTCAATCGAAGCCCAATTTTTAGGCGGCTTGGGCGATGATAAGCCCAGACCCACCGCCAACCTCTGTACGCCAGGAACACATGTAGAGCTAGACGGCGAATTATTCACCCCCCACTGTACCTACTCTCGCTCTGAAACGTTGCACGGCGACCAATGGGTAGACGTGATGGTCATAGTCCTTGGCTCCGGTACCATTCGGCATCTTGTCAACGGCGAAGAGGTGCTTTCCTACCGCCGACCCCAACTCGATGAGACTGACGCACAGAGCGAAAAGACCATTTACCTCGATTCCGGGTATCTGGCTCTGCAAAGCGAATCTCACCCAATCGATTTTCAGTTCGTACGCTTGTTAACCCTGGAAGGTTGCACCAAGCCAACAGCCACAAACTACAAGCCCTATGCGGTTAAAGAAGGCGCCTGCTTTTTTCAGTAAATCCTCGAGCAATCGCAGAGACTACGCTGCGCCCTGCTGCAACAACTCCTCGATTGGATCGCCGCTTTCATATCGCTCGAGCATCTTATCCGCATCAAAGCTGACACCGATGGGATTTTGACTAAACGCTTCGGATTGCATAAAGCCTTGCAGCTCTTCCTTGGTCGGATAATTTTCGACTTGGAATTCAACCCGCATGCCATCCGGATCCTCGTAATACATAGAAGTGGTTAAACCATGATTGATCGGCCAAACGGGCACGATACCCTCGCTTTTCAAACGCTTGTAGGTGCTCATCAAATCACCTAGAGAATTCAATGTGTAAGCAACATGATCCATCCCGGGCGCTGTTTTTGAGAGCTTTTCATCACCCTGATTTTGCACCAAGGCGAGACGGTGATGCTCATCATCATAGGTCATGAAGGTAATCATCGGGTTCTCATGGACTGGCTCCATACCCAACACTGCGGCGTACCATTGGACTGATTTTACTTTGTCCGAACATCGAATGACGAAATGAGCGAACGAGCCTGGCTTCACCAATTCCGTACTAACTTCTCTGGTCATCACTGACTCCCAATATATGAAACCTATTTGCTAAAGGCTTGTGCAAGTTTGTACTGCTCGAGCAGTTCGGAAACGACCCCCGGAGTATCTAACGCCGTGATTCGATTTGCCACCATTTGTCGTGCCTGCTCGGGATAGGGCCTGCTCAGATAGCTGACTTCTTCACCATAGATGTTGGCGTGAAACGCTTTCGCCCCAGCGTGTTGTGCGGCCTGGTTGCCGAGCACATAGGGCACGTATGTTGTCGCCATTTCACCCAAGAGGTGCCGCGCGAACGCTGTGCTTTCGGGTAACGGCACAAGATCTCCACCGCCTGTCCACGTGTCAGCACGGCGCTCAGCCCAATCCAGCACGACCGGAAAATCGGCAACGACTCGTTTCGGATCTGGGTCCATGTTGGTGTGAGCGCGCAATCCTCCTAAAACAATACAATCAAGTGCCGTCGGCCGATCACCTAAAAGAAAGTCTGTCTCTTGAAGTTGCGCTTCAGCGGCCGCCAGTACCCGCACGTATTCATCTTCTGCCGCCTGACGTTGCTGTTCAGAACCGGTGCCAGTTGCACGGCACGCACGCGGCCCCCACTCGGCCACACGCGCGGCAGCTTCCTCATTGCCCATAGCCATGCGCAAGGAGGCAAACTTGGCACTCTCAGGATAGTGCCATCGATAGTGCACCATAACTCTCGCGATCCACTCATCGAAATGTTCCTCAAGAATGTGTACCAAAACCCCATATTCACCCGCAGGAAACATCTCGCGGCCAGGGAAGCGACCATCCAACAAACCCATGATCGGCGTGGTATCTGCAATCAGCCAATTCTCGGGCGTGGCCAACACCGGCACTTGATGTGTACCTGAGCGCGTTTCGAGCAACGCCGCGTCGGCTTTCGCCTTCGGCACCAACTCATAAGGTGCTTTGTAGAAAATAAGCGCTGCCTCTAATTTGCGCGTAAAAAGACTCAATTCGCCACCGTACAGTGTGTACATATCTCTCCCGTTACTCGTTTTGGCACAACATTTATATACCCAGTTTAAATGAGTGTTAGCATCAATGGTTCGTTTTTCAGCTGGAATACCGTCATGCAAATCATCGATCTATCTGTCGCGATCGAGAACAATGAGCACACAGACCACCCTGGCGGTGCGCCAAAGGTTACGTACCGAAACCATCAGGAAACCGCGGGTGGTTTAGCGCATTTTTTCCCCGGTCTCAAACCCGATGAGTTACCAGACGGGGAAGGCTGGGCGGTAGAGAGCATCACGCTGTCAACTCACAACGGCACACACATGGATGCGCCTTGGCACTTTCATTCCACCACAAACAATGGCGCAGACCCGGCACCTACGATCGATCAAACCCCGTTGGAGTATTGTTTCCAACCCGGTGTCAAACTTGATTTTCGCGATTATGAAGACGGCTACCTCGTCAGTGCGCAGGATATTGAAGATGAACTGAACCGCATTGATCACGAACTGAAACCCCTCGACATCGTTCTCGTCAATACGCGGGCCGGTGATGTGTTCGGCCAGCCGGGCTATGTCGATGCAGGATGCGGCATGGGGCGCGAAGCGACTATGTACCTCACCGAAAGAGGGGTTCGCGTCGTCGGTACGGATGGTTGGTCCTGGGATGCGCCGTTTAACCATACCGCAAAAAAGTGGGCAGAGCAGCGAGATCCATCGATGATCTGGGAGGGCCACAAAGCGGGACGAGAAATCCCATATTGGCAGATGGAAAAACTGAATAACCTTGCCGCTCTTCCGGGCGACGGATTTACTGTTGCCTGTTTTCCCGTGAAAATCGCAGGCGCCTCTGCTGGATGGACTCGTTGTGTCGCACTATTAGACGGCTAACCACAGGTGGACCAGTGCCGTGCACCAGACACCCCGCGACAGAGATAGTTTTTCGCCACCAGCAACCAACTCTACCGCTGCCCTACAAAAAAGAAAATTAGGGTGGTAAAAAGAGACCTTAAAGGTCAACCGTAGCCCTTAGGAGCCAACTTTGTCACACGCTGTATCGTCTTATGTCGAAAACGCCAACTTAGCCAGCCAAACAGTTCACGATGCAGATTCGCACGTGATGGAACTGCCTACAAAAATTGTCGATTACTTCGAACAGTCTTACCTCGACGATTTTGCCAAATATGCCAACAAGGCAATCACTGTCACTAAAGATCTCGATGTCGCAGTCAACAAACATGACGACCTCGACTTTCGCGCAAACGACGAAGCACAATTGTTACTGCGCAAAAATCATCTCGCCCTGGGGTCGTTTCGCAAAGAGGATCGCCCCCGGTGTTTAGATCTCCTTGGTTTTACAAGCCAACTGGTCTTCACTACATCCGCGTTGGGCAATTATGGGTTGGATGACACGCATCCTTCGCTCGCAGGCCAGGCTGCCAGGGCTCACAATCGCATGAACGCTGATTTCTGCTCCATCGACAAACGCTTACTCGCAACCGGTTATGTCCCCTTGTCCGACATCGAAACCGCACCCGCCATCGCCCAAGAGGCGATCAAGCTTGGGTGCAAGGGTCTCATCATTCCATCAAAATGCCCCAGCACACACAGCCCAACACATATCAGCTTTGATTCGATTTGGGCTATGGCCGAGGAAGCGGGGATTCCAATACTCTTCCACGTCGGCGGCGAAACAAAGATGCCAGCGGCTTATACTGAGAACGGCCTGCCTAAGGTTAAAGACTTTCACGGCGGCGACGAGAATTTTACGGGACTTTCCTTCATGACGATCCCACTGGCTGTCTGGCAGACCATGGCGGCATTCGTCTTTGACGGCGTCCTGAGTCGCTTCCCCAATCTTATGTTTGGTGCCATCGAACTAGGAGCCGGCTGGTTACCCAGCTGGATGCAGTTTCTGGATTCCGGCTTCGAAGCTTTTCGCAAGGGTGAAGAGCGACTACAAAAACTGCAAGAGCTACCGAGCGAGATTGTTAAACGGCAATTTAGGGTCACCCCCTACGCCCACGAACCAACCGGTTGGATCACGCAAAACACGAGTCCAGACATGCTGCTATTTTCCTCAGATTTTCCCCATGTCGAAGGCGGCCGCAACCCACTCAAACGTTTTGAGGACAATATGCCTGACCTTACGGATGCGGACAAAAGGAAGTTTTACCGCGATAACTTCATCAGTCTGATGGGGAACGGCCTGGATCAATCACTCCACGATCACCCATCAGCCGTCTAATCCCCATTTACTAACGTTTACAAAACGACCAAATTGCCGCATGGTCGCTGGCCCCTCTGCTTTTGGCAGTAAAACTTGGTAAGAGCTGAGCGAAGACACCTATGGAAAGCAAACGTCACGCGCTGACCTTCGTCACGATTACCGTATTTATCGACTCCCTTGGCTTCGGCATCATCATGCCTATCCTGCCGCAATTCCTAATGTCCTTGGCAGACATCAATCTGTCCGAAGCATCAAGTATCGCCGGTTATTTGGTCGTTTCCTACGCACTGCTACAGTTCGTCTTCGCCCCTATTCTCGGCAATTTGAGCGATCGCTTCGGACGCAAACGCATCCTATTGGTCTCCCTGGCGATGTACGCCGTTAATTATCTGATCGCGGGGTTCGCAGGCACTCTTTGGGTACTGTTCATTGGTCGTTTTTTGACCGGTATCACAAGCGCAACACACGCGACGGCCAATGCATTGATCGCGGACGTGAGCCCGCCCGAAGAACGCGCTCAGAATTTTGGCTTAATCGGCGTCGCGTTCGGTCTTGGTTTTATTGTCGGACCAAGTCTAGGTGGGGTGGTCGGCGCCTTTGATCTAAGGCTACCGTTCTTCCTCGCAGCCGGATTTGCCACTATCAATACGATGTATGGCTTTTTTGTTTTGCGTGAAACGCTGCCTGAAGATCGGCGCAGACCGTTTGATTGGCGACGCGCAAATCCTGTCGGGATGCTAATGCAGTTACGCAAATACCCCATCCTCGTTGGCCTAGTCTTTGTGATGTTCATCTACAACATCGCCCATCAGGTGTATCCGTCAAACTGGAATTTCTACACGATCGAAAAGTTTTCTTGGACACCACTAGAGGTCGGGCTGTCGATGGGGCTGGTGGGGGTCCTAGCCATCTTCGTACAGGGCTATCTTATCCGGGTCGCGATTCCAATGTTGGGAGCTCCAACGACAGCATTTATCGGTTTTACCGCCCAGGCACTGGCCTACTTAGGCATCGCCTTTTCAGGCAGTTCGATGGCGCTCTATATGTGGTGCGTCGTCTCAGGGTTCGCGGGCCTGGTCGGTCCCGCGGTCGCCGGGATCATGTCAAATCAAGTCCCACAAAACGAACAAGGGGAACTACAAGGCCTCAATGCAAGCATGGGCAGCATCGCTGCGATCATCGGTCCGCTCCTGATGACTCAATCGTTTACCTTCTTTACCAGCCCCGAAGCACCACTCTACCTACCAGGTATTGCCTTCATCATTGCGGGTTCGCTCGCTATCATTGCATTGCTGGTTTTTGTCTCAAACCTGCGTGTGCTCGGACCGAGCAGATCCCCCCAAAAGCCGTAGAACTGTGAACATGGCGGTGTCTACGGCTCGATCACCCGTGCGTTTCGACAATAAAATGACGTTTTGTTAAGCAACTTCCTGTTATACAGTGTTCGCGTGAGCAACGCTTAAGTTCCCATTCCTTGCTGGAGGCGGCTATGTTTGGTAGAGATTCGAACAAAAAAGACGGTGAACGATTCGAAGAAGACTCAAACGAAGAATCCCGTCACGCCGGCGGCGTGTCTCGTCAAACCCCGTCCTCTAACCTTTCCTCAAATCAGTCAATATCTCGGAGTACAGCCATGATTGGACAGTCAATTCAGATAAATGGCACCATCACAGGCGCCGAAAACCTAGTGATAGAGGGCACGGTAGACGGATCAGTCGAGTTGCCAGACCAAGATTTAACCATCGGTGAGTCTGGCCAGGTGACCGCTAACCTAAATGCCAAAAACGTGACCGTAAACGGTCACGTTACCGGCGACATCAGAGGCTCTGAGAAAGTCGTCATCTCCAAAACGGGACGCGTGAAGGGCAATATTACCGCCCCTCGAGTAACGCTCGAAGATGGTGCCAAGTTTAAAGGCAGTATCGATATGGATCCTGGCGAGAGCATAAGACCTGCGGCAAAGATAGCGCCCACGGCCGCTGCTCTTTCGCCCGAGGTCAAACAAGAAGCGTCCTAACGTGGCTTTCCGGCGTCGCCAATCCACGCCGGAAAAACAAGCGAGCACAACAATTACGCAGCAACGGATTAAAAGCCGTTTGCTGCCAAAGCTATTCGCCGATATCGATGAGAGACAGCACATCCAAGTACTCGACCTCGGTGCAGGGTCTAACGCGACATTGTCATTTTTCGGGCAGCTAGGCACTGCGACAAAAATAACCTTCGCAGATACATTAGACCTATGCGACGAACTCGCGCCCTTAACCGACCAAGCGCCCTTCGATTTCATCCATGCTGTACAAACGTGGCAGCGCCACCTGGGCCTTCAGCCCCAGGATCAAATCGACTATCTACTGATGTGGGATTACCTACATTACTTTGAGCCTGGCATCATCGAAGCGTTATCAACTGCGCTGCAGCCGCACGTGCACCGCGAAAGCCGCGGCTACGGTTTTGGCAGCCTGCATTCTGGCAAACCTATCCGGGGTGGGGTCTACGCGATCCGTGACGAAAATTCGGTTGCCGTCACGCCGGAACCAATGACTCTCCCTCACGCACATTCACAGCAAGTGATCGCAGACAACTTCATCTGCATGCACATTACGAGCGGGACGCTACTACGGGAGGGGCATCTCGAACTGCTGTTTGAAGCCTAGTTTCGCTATGCTATCTTGCAGTCACTCAACTGCAAGTTGGCGAAACACGAGATGACCAACCGCGTCGCTGTTGATCAGATTTTTCACGCACTGGCCGATGCCAACCGTCGGCACATTCTAGAAACGCTCGGCAACCAAGGTCCAAAATCGGCCTCAGCCTTGGCCGCTAATGCGCAAATATCACGCCAAGCTATCGCCAAACACTTGGCCATCATGGAAGCTGCCGGATTGCTGAATCGGGCCCGGTTTGGTCGTGAAGTACTTTTCGCTGTTGATCCACGACAGATTTCGGCGACCGGGCGCTGGATGCAGCGGATCGCCGGACGTTGGGAGCATCAGATCAACGAGGCGGCCACAGCATAAGTGCGGGCGTCTGCCGCTTGTATTTTTGGTACGCTGCCTCATCCCCCCAAATCTTATCCGCTCTTCTTTCTAGAAGCGGGACGCCACTAATCAAGGTCAACTGTACAATCACAAAAAGCGGTGCGACCAGGGTGAAAATCTGATTACCCAGCAACGCGGGAACCGCCATCAAAGCTACGCCAGCCCACAGCAAAATCTCACCGAAATAGTTTGGGTGACGCGACCATGCCCACAACCCTGACTGAATAAATCGACCGTCGTTGTTCGGGTCTGCCTTAAACGCGGACTTTTGTCGGTCCGCTATCACCTCCACGGCAAACCCTACACACCAAACGCTGAAGCCTACAAACAATGTCCAATCTGGTGGTGCAACCTCTGAACTGGTTAACGCTGCCAAACCGCAGGCGGCCGTGACAAAGACCCAATTAGCTTGCATTGTCCAAGTCATTAGCAAAAAGGTGAACGACTGTTTGATGTAACGAAAGCGCCGATCTTCGCCTGATTTAACAATCCGACCGTGTAAGAAGGGACCAAGGCGCAACGCCCAAAAGATAATGGCTGAGCTGATCAACAATGCCCGCAAGTCAAAATTTCCGGACACCACTAGTGCCGACAGGGTGACAAGAACGAACGTGATACTGCCGACAAGATCGAACAGTTTTTCGGATCGGTTGAGCCAGGAATGAATGAACATCAACCAATTCACCCCAAACGAGAGGAGCATCAGGAGCACAAAAAGAGAGACTCCGGCGACCTGCTCACCCTGATCACTCCCGAAGAACGCAAACACTAATGAAATGAACAACGCCAGAAAAATACCGCCTATCTGTTGGCCTAAAGACATGGATAAGACTCTTGAAATTTCGATCTGCCCTTTGTAGCCTTTTCGCGCTCGGATTTCGAGTGCAATTCTCCCCCACTGTCGGCCATACTGCCGATCTCACGTAGTTGGTTGATCTGTTAAACCCCAATGCCCTATCTGCTTCTGATTGCTGGCATCATTATGCTCATCATGGGTGGCACCGCTCTGGTCCACGGCGCCTCGGGTATCGCGCGCGGGTTCAAAATCTCGCCAATACTCATCGGCCTTACCATCGTCGCATTCGGTACCTCAACCCCTGAGCTCGTGGTGAATATCACGGGCGCTTTACAAGGGGAGACAGACCTTGCCTTTGGGAACGCCGTCGGTTCTAACCTTGCTAATTTCGGACTTGTTCTCGGCACCGCCGCCCTACTGTCACCTATCTATCTTGAGGGCCAAGTCGTGCGTCGCGAAGTCCCGTTCCTACTGCTGGTCACTGCCATTCTCATGGTAATGGCGGCCGATGCTCCACTATCAGGCAATTCGCCGCTGCTCGATCGCGGTGACGCAATCATCCTTTTATTGCTCTTCACGGTATTCGTCTACTTCATGGTGCGAGATATCATGCGTGAAAAAGGCGACCCTATTCTCACGGAGGCGGAGACATTTCCTGCCAAAAGCGCTGGTGGTGAAACTTCACGCCGACGCACTATGTGGCATGCTACCCTAGCCCTGATCGGTCTTGCTCTACTCGCTTACGGTGGCCAGCTAACCATCGAACAGGGCGCGGTCATCGCCGAGCTTCATCACACGCCTCAAGTTGTCATCGGCATCTTAGTTGTCGCTGTCGGCACGAGCTTGCCTGAATTAGTAACGTCTGTAATTGCGGCACTCAAAAAAGAAACCGGCCTCGCGCTAGGCAATATTGTCGGCTCAAATATTTTCAACTCCCTCGTCGTTTTACCCGCCGCAGGTCTCATCCGACCAATCCCGATTCCACTGGGCGGCGCCCTCGACTTAGCCGTCGGATTTGGTTTTGTCTTGGTCATGATCCCTCTCTTTCTTTTCAGCAAGGCGCGTATCTCCCGCCGCGGAGGTATAGCGTTATTGCTCACCTACGCTGGCTACCTTGTTTATCGCCTCGCAGCTTGATAGGTTGTTGCGCCTCAGAAACCAAACTATTGGGGAGGACCTGCGGGTATGATCAAATCGAACACCAAGCAAATGAGAGGCCGCATGAACGCGAACACTTACAAAATGACGAAAGTCTCCCTGTTGTTAGCAATGCTTATAGCCGCGCCGTTAACCTACGCGGTCGATGACGAACGCGCAGCAGCAGCGTATGAGTCAAGACATGGTTTGTTCGCGATGGTACGGATGTACTTCGGGCCAATGTACGGCATGATGCGCGGGGCGCCTTACAATGCAGACGTTGTGAAACACAATGCCGCGCAAATCTCAGCACTTGCCAAAATGATCCCTGATGCATTCGTCGTTGATACGCGTGAAAACGATCTCGATACCGAAGCACTGGATGGTATTTGGCAAGATATAAACGATTTCAACAGCAAAGCCGCGACCCTCGCCGAGCGAGCAGCTGCACTTTCCGAACAGGGCTCCACTGGCGAAGATGCTTTCAAAGCTGCCTTCGGCGGTATGGGCCAAGCATGTAAGGCTTGTCACGATAACTATCGAGAACAAGAGTAACGCCAGCGCGCGGGGAGCGCTCATATGGGATCTCCCCACCCGTCTCTTTCACTGGTCCTTGGTTATCTGCTTCGCAGGTTCATGGATCACGGCTGAAGCGGGCTTCGAATGGACTGAAGTCCACTTCCGCTTCGGTTACACCACGCTGGGTTTAATCCTATTTCGCATTCTTTGGGGTTTTCTAGGCAATCGTTACGCACGCTTCTCGAACTTTATCACCAAGCCCACCACTGCCGCGAAATCGATAGCTGAGATGGTCGACGGAACCAGCGAGCGCCACGCCGGACATAGCCCACACGGTGGGTACGCGGTCATTTTTTTGCTCTATTTTGCTCTAGCACAAGCTACATCAGGTTTATTCATCAGTGACGACATTTTATATACCGGGCCCTACAACGGTGTCGTTAGTAATGACTTAGCTGGGGCACTCGCTTGGTTTCATGGTCTCAATTTCACACTGCTACAAACCATGATAGGTTTGCATCTTGTCGCTATCATTTGGTATCGGTTCAAAAAAAACGAAGGCCTTATCATGCCCATGTTGAGCGGTTACAAACAAGCGCCTTTTGAGCCAGCCTTACCGGTTTCGGTCTTCAAAGCCATCGCGGCGATTATGGTTTGCGCGGCGATTATTGTCTTGCTGGTACAACTTGCGCCGGAGCCCAGTTTTGACGACTACTACTGAGGTTCTCGCGCTGAACTAGCGCTTAATTAGGCTCGCAAAATAACCCGAAGTTCCGACAGATTCTGAATACGGTAGGTTGCCGAGGAAAAATCTTGTGGTGCCGTAAAAGGATGATAAACAACCGCGCAATCAATACCCGCCGCAACCGCCGATCTTAGTCCTCGTTCGGAATCTTCAACAACTAAAGCATCCCCTGGCGCAATACCAAAGTATGCCAATGCCGCGAGATAAGGATCCGGATAGGGTTTACTACGCGCATAGTCTTTATTGGTCAAAATCAGATCGAACGGCGCAATAATCGCTCTTTCAGCGTGAATCAAGTCGAAATCACTTTGCCTCGCAGTCGTCACGATAGCGAGACCGTAGTTTTCGGAGAGCGACGTAAGAACCTCTTCGACGCCGGGGATATCGATATCCTCGGTGCGCAAAAACGTCTGATAAAGCGCGTTGCGTTCTTCCTTTTTCTTCGCCACAACCGCGTCCGTGTGGCCTAACGCTCGCATTTCTTCCCATGCGTCCCCACCTACCGCCTGCAGGGCAAGATATTTCTCCAGCGTCAGATCAAGCGAAACGGTCGCAAGCGTTTCCCTCGTCGCACGGAAATAGAGGTGTTCTGTGTCAACTAAAACACCATCGTGATCAAACAAAATGTGCGAGTAGATGGCCCTAACGTCCAGTGTACTCAAGCAACTCGATAGCGCCCGATCTGAATGTCTTCCGCACCATAGTCTGCAAAGTTATCAGTCACACGACCCCGGATAAACTCGCGCCAGGAAAAACTTCGATAGCGCGCTTTATCACCCGTCCCGACCCACGGCGTGATTTGCGCATCATATTTTGGGGAGTAAAAGAACGGTGTGCTATACCGTCCCTGATGTGACCTGACCGGCAAAACCCTATGCATACCCGCAGTACATCGATCATTCGTCCACACTTGCAGCACATCGCCAATATTCACGACAATCGAACCCTTCAAAGGCGGTACATCAATCCAGCCTTGGGTTTTCGAATTTGCCTGTAAGCCGCCGTGATCATCCTGAAGCAGTAGTGTGATCGCCCCGGGATCAGTGTGATGGTGCAGGGCCATATCGCCCAGCGGATTTAGACCACTTCGTTCTTCGCCCGGCACGGGGTCTTCCGCTGGATAGAAGTTCAATCGCGCTGTGCTGGAATGCAGCGTGCCAAAACCATCCTTCATTATTTGCGCAATGGCAGCACCGGGGATATCCAGCGCTTCAAAGACCATACGCATTGTGGTGTCAGACAACTCTGTAAACGCCTCGAAAAATTCAGTGAGCGCTTCGCGAAATCCAGCACGCTGTTCAGGCCAACGAGTTTGTTTAGTCGGATCGCGAGATAGATACCCACCCGCTTTGAAATCGAAGACCTCTTTGAGGTCCCGTTTTTGCTTTGTCAGCTCGCGATCGAAGTATCCCAAAGGATTAGTTTCATCGCGGAAGATCTGTAGTTTTTCTCGCTTCGGCGCAGCGAAAAAGTCACTACTTTGGGCGAATACCTGCTCGATCAAAGCATCTTTGTCGTGGTCTATGAGTATAAAAAAACCATGGTCTTCGCATGCCGCAGCCAATGTTTTATATTCGTCAGGGGACATCCCACCATTACGGTGCCGTGCGAGGCTGACAACTGGTATATCCTGCATTTTGACTCCTAGCCCTTTTTAAAGCTGTGCATTCTCATCGCCCGAGGACGCCCGGTCGAACCCCATTTGCTGGTCGCGCTAGGCCGCCCTTGCAACGAGTCTAGCTACCGACGCGCGTGCCCCGTCCGGGTCAACGACAAGTCCTTCGAAATTTTCGAGCAATTCTAGTTGACCCAACGCCGACGCTAGCTCACCAGGCGCTACACGAAAACGGTCGCCACGGGGCCCAACAACGGTTTCTGGGCCATTGTACTGTAAGTGTTCCTCAACGAGCAGAAGACCGCCAGGACGCAATTTCTTGCTTAGGCTTGCCAGCAAGGTTGGTGCGACGAATCTAACCATAATGATGACATCATATGTCGAAGAGGCAACAAACCCCTCGGTCAACAAATTTTGCGCGTGCCAGTGAATCTCTCCATACCCGGGTTGATGCTCTCGTGAAGCATCTTCTGCAGCAAGCCGTAGAGCGACATCGGACACATCAAACGCGTTTACAGAATAGCCCAACCGGGCAAGGTAGCGGCTGTTCCGTCCCCGACCACAAGCAAAATCGGCGGCGGCACGCCCCTCTACGGAGAGCATGAGCGATTCGCGCTCCCGGAGAAAATCACTGGCATGCCGAAGCTCAGCGTAAGCACCGGCGCGATATCGCTCATTCCAGCGTTCTTGGTCGGCACCGTTAAGTTCGTCGCTTCTCTCAATACCAGCTGCCATTTTTTTCTGCTCGTTTTTCAATTCCAGGGAACCAATGTATCTTAATAAAGCATTGCAGAGCGATAACTACCACGCTAGCTTAAGCGCCCTTTTAACTCGACAGACACTCAATCAGAGCAGACACAGCGGTGCAACCCTCAGACCATAAAAAGCACAACAAGCACCGGGCTGTCGCGCTAGACAGTTGGGCGATCGTTCTTTCTGGTATTTGTTTACTACATTGTCTCGCGCTGCCGTTCGCTGTGCTATTGGGCCCAGTCTTAGGCCAATGGCTACTCGACACAGAAACAAACCTCCATTGGCTGCTACTCGCGATGGCACTGCCACTGAGCTTTTGGGCGCTAGGGAGAGGCTACAAAAGCTACAAAAGTCTACTTACGCTCACATTCGGAAGCGTCGGCCTATTAATGATGTTTCTCGGCGTCTCTCATCTGGTCGGAGAAGCTTTCGAAGTACCATTGACCGTTATCGGGGTCTGCGCTGTCATGTTCGCCCACATACGTAACACGCTCGCAACCCTCAGACAGCACTAAGGATCAACGCAGGCACCGGCGGATATTTGCTCAACATCGGTCACCGCCACGGTGCTGCACCCACTCTCTGGCCGACCCAGACGGTACCGCCGCCTGCGGGTAATGTTGTCGGTCTGACGCGTCGTATTTAGAAAGGAAACCAATTCCCTGTCCGCGAGATTTCGAGCACAGTGCTCGGATTCGCCATAGCAACATTGTGTCAGCCGGATTCTGCCTGTTTACGCGACGGCCGATATCGGAGAGCATACTCGCTGAATTTTGTTAAGGAATCAGGATCAATATGAAATACAACAATATTCTGGAGACAATCGGTAGCACGCCGATCGTTCGGCTCAATCGCATCGCTCCAGATGGCGTTGATATATACGTCAAGGTCGAATCGTTTAACCCTATGGCCTCTGTGAAAGACAGGCTTGCCTACGCCATCGTTAAAGACGCCCGCGACAGTGGCGCTTTGGCCCCAGGCCAGACGGTGGTCGAAGCTACTTCCGGCAACACCGGTATCGCACTAGCCATGGTCTGCGCCGTCATGGGTCACCCATTTGTTGCCACAATGGTAGAGACCTTCAGCATCGAACGACGCAAGATCATGCGCGCGCTGGGTGCCAAAGTCATCCTGACGCCTGCCGCAGAACGCGGTTCAGGGATGGTCAAGCGAGCAGAAGAACTCGCCAAACAACACAATTGGTTCCTGGCCAGACAATTTGAAAATCCAGCCAACCCAGCCTATCACGCCGCGACAACCGGTCCAGAAATTCTCCAGGATTTCGCCGGTGAGCGCCTTGATTACTGGGTGACAGGCTGGGGCACAGGCGGCACCTTATCTGGTGCAGGCAAAGTACTGAAGGCGGCTCGTCCTGAACTCAAAGTCATCGCCACAGAACCGGAACAAGCCGCTTTACTGTCTGGCGGCAACTGGGCACCGCATAAGATTCAAGGCTGGACGCCCGATTTTGTGCCCGGCGTTTTAGACCGAGATATCGCCGATGAAATCCTGCCCGTCAGTGACGAAGACGCAATGGCCAACGCGCTTCGCTTAGCCGCTGAGGAAGGCATTTTTGTCGGTATTTCAGCGGGTGCCACGTTGGCCGCAGCGCTAAAGGTTGCGGCTAACGCAGAAGAAGGTTCTGTTGTGCTAGCGATGTTACCGGATACGGCCGAGCGTTATTTGTCAACGCCCTTGTTCGAAAGTATCAACGAAGGATCTGATGACGACTGGCTCGACAACCTGTAGTCACAGACAAAAAGCACCGGCATCAGGTCGGTGCTAATTCTCAAAGGCAATCAGCCGTAACCCGCGGGTTGCCCACGAAACTAGCTCTTCGCTAAAGATGCCGACCATCTTGGCCCGAATGCCATAGAATCGAAATCGGTACCCATCTATGCAGCTCCTATACCCCGGCGCCAACGAAGGTCAGCGCGAAAAAGACGTTACAGCCGCAACGTGTTGCTAGCGAGGGCAGATCGAACCCGTCCACCCTATTTGGCTGTCGGCCAGGCGACATAGAACACAATAAAACAAGATATCTCTGACAACTCAGAACGACGATGATCCCAAGACCCCGTTTCAGTAATCACTTAGCCTGACGGTCTTCTACAATACTGGATTTCGATGTACGTACTCATCCTATTTATGACGCTCGCCACCAACACCACATCCACTCCAACGTCTTACTCGGAAGCAACTTTAAGGCCGTTCTCTGCAACCGACATAAGGCACTGTGTGCACACAGACGGCTCTTTGCTGTTTAGCGATCTGCCCTGTCCGCCGGGTACGCGGCCGATCCCTTGGCAAACCGGCGAACCATCAACTTTTGAGTTCGCGCGCGCTCCTGTGCTCGTCCCTAACGAAAAACCTACACGCCCGTCGCGGACAAAACACGCGCGTCGCCAGATCCTCCACGAAACCAAAGCTAAATGTCAGTCAGCAATCGACGCACTCAAAGATCTTCGCACCCATAGGAGAACTGGTTATCGAATCGACCAGGAGACCACACTCGATCGCGATGAGGCGCGACACAAATTACACAAACGCGAATTTTGTTAGCCGGATATTTTGACGTTAACGGCCGTTCACAATCGCCATGAAATCAGTTCGCGAAAAGTATCGAGGGCCGAGTGACCGAGTGATACTTCGCCTCGCGATTTCGACAGCCGCATCGTTATAAGGCGTGTCGACGCCGTGCAATCTACCCAACAGGCTGATTTCGCCATTTAAATACTCCGTCTCAATGTCTCCGGTTGCGCGAGCCAACGATTGCCACGAGGACCCAGCGGTTCGCGGATAACCAGGGATGTCTTCCATTCGATACCCTGCCGCGCGCCGATTGCGAACTTCATCTCGTGACGCGCAAGCAATCCCGCCCGCCTCATAACAAGCCAGTGCCTCGTTCCTCATCGCGCGACTGATCGCTTGCGTATCTTCTCCTTCCTGAAATGCCGCCTGGACAATGTTGCCAAGATTCGTCAAGAGTTTGGCGTACTTTTGTCGCATGACACGTCCATCTGGCTTTGCACTGAATCCTGCCCGAGTTAAAGCCCGGGTCGCGGCTTCCACTCGACCATCCACCCCACCCGGGTAACCACCCGTGTCCAGAATGCCCCCGGCCGCGTGCGTTACAACCTCACCTGGCTGAAGATGCATTGCGGGGAGGTTAACGACGGTCGCATAGGTGTTCTTGAAATACCGCAAGCTCATCCTTTCATTCGCTACGCCATTTTGCACGCAGGTAATCCCCGCCTTCGGGTGCAATAGCGGGCACACCGCGCGTAATGCCTCTTCAGTATGCTGCGACTTCATACACAGCATCACGAACACACGAGGATCCTCCAAATCAAGTTCCTGCGGGTGACCAACGGTTGGAATGGCAAGCTGTACTTGCCCTTCTGGGCTCACGAACTTAAGTCCTGCTGTCTGCAAACGCTCTTTGTGTGCCCCACGAGCAATGAGTGTTACCTGCTCGCCCTGTTGAAAAAGTCGTGCGCCGATCGTGGCACCGATACCACCGGCGCCATAGATTACGAAGTGCATTGGCTCGCTATCCCTTGAGATTCGTCTTATCTGAGCAATAACGGATAGTCGAGCTCAGCCCCCCACAGAACCTGTGCAACACTTGCGTAACGAGACTCATTGGCAAATCCGTGGTGCTTTAACGCCTCCATGTCACGCATGATTCGTTCCAACGGCTGCCCCCTCGCCAGTACATTTGACCCGGCCGCATCAGCAACGTGCCGAACGATCTCTGCGCAAGTCTGCATCGTGTGCGTTCCCGCCAGGTATAGATCTGCTCGATCTTCGTCCGTGAACGTATGACCTTCTCCAGCTTGCTGCCATACCGCGTCCAACGTTGCATAAAAGTAGCGATGTGTACTCCGGAATTTCGCAAGCCCTCTACCGTAGTGCATCTGCGCCACGGCGCGATTCTTTAGTTTGGCATCACTCGCATACGGCACTTTGTTCTCAGCCAACAGCGCCAATTCCGCCAGCGCTCTTCGCGCGAGACTCAATGCCACAGGGATATAGGTTGCAAACACTAGCCGCGACGGACAACGGTACAGCCGGCCATCGTAATACTCATTAATCGGTGTTTTATCGCTGTGCCACGCAACCATATCGGCATCAATCAAAGCGTTCTCAACGGTGACATCGTTACTCCCTGACCCCCTCATCCCCAACGTATCCCAGTTGTCTTCGATGCGACATTCGGTCATGGGAACGACGACAAAGCCCATGTTCCCCTCACATACCATCGGGGCAAACATGTAGTCAGCATGGTGACAGCCGCTGACGAACGAGTTCGTGCCGGTCACGCGGTACCCACCAGACTCTTTCTTGCCAAGCAACGGCGTATGTCCGCTGGCCGCGACCAAAGTATCAGGATTGTCGTGCCATAAACCGCGTACCATCGCTCCAGGCCAACGCGCACCCATAATTCTCGCAGCGTTAAACACCATCACGTGCCATGCCGCCGCCGTGTCAGCATCCGCAAGCGTCTCCGCTACCTGCGCACACGTGACAGGATCTACAGCTAGACCGCCTAGCGACTCAGGTAAATACAACCTAGGCACGCCAGCGCTGACCAACGCAGCAACAGCAGTATCATGCAGTCGCCCGTGCAACTCGGCCCATGGTGCGTGCGCAATCAGAGTTTCGGCGATGCCCTCTGCATTCGCGACCAACGTCTCTCTAGTTATAGTTGTCACCTTCTTTGCTGCCATCCCGCGTCCGTCACCCCTCTCCACTTTCCCATCTCAACGACTCTGCCACTTTTTACCCCGATTCAGTACGCTCAAGCGCACCTCTCGACCACCTTATTCTGCAAGCTATCAATCTGGGTGTAAGCACACAGTTTTTTACGCGTCTACCAACTATATTGCCAATATGGTCGCGAAGGAACTGCACGTATATGCCATCTGATTTCCATATCAATCAAGATGAAGGGCTAATCACCATATCCGGCTCGGAGCAGATCGACGCTGTCGACGCGGCTTCAACCTTTCGGTCGCTTCTTGAACACCCCGAGTTTAGTCCAAGCCTACCTCAGCTCATAGACCTCCGAGGCCTTGCATCTGGCGCTCTAGCAGCGCACGACTATTCAACTTTAGAGCGATTCTTGATCAGCACTTATAGGCCTCGGGTTGCAGCTTCTATCGCTGTTTTGGTGGATGACAAACTAGATCATTTCAGCATGGCAGCGATTTTTCATCTCACTTGCCAGTTGCCTCAAACTGAATTGTTCGACCATTTCGACCATGCCATCCGATGGCTGATTCGCCGTGAATTTGTGATCCGATCAGAGCAGTAGAATTCCAACACTCAGACCCATTACGATGGCCCAAAACAAATAAGGGCTCGCATAAGCAACGAACCTGTAACCGCTCTCCTCAGGCATACCAGACAGTTGCCCATCTCGCGTGTAGCCACTGGTGTTCGACTCGTGCGTACGCAGCCTTGTGTCTACCTCAGCAATCTGCTTCACGTACGTCTCCCACGTCGGTTCGGCTTTGATTTAAGCGTCCAAAATATAGCGTAAGTCTTTGTATTCGATATCTAATCTGGGAAATCAGGACTGTTTTCATGAGCGCTCTTTTGCCCGGTAAACCACCCATAGTTGAGGTTCCCGATCCTCATCGTGAGGACACCTTTCCGTCAGTGTGCCTGACACGCACCCCAGAAAGAATGGCTCGATAAGAGAAAAGTGTGTCGATTTTGTAAGTTTTAATCCCGTTAAGGTCTTCACCAAAAGTGAAAGAATTATGGAAGACGAAAAGGTAAATGATTGAACCGCAAAGAGATTTTCCGGGTCTGAAAAAAAGCGTCCTAAAAGTTGTTTTTTTTGCGATCTTTTTCTGTATCCTAGCAAGCCTCACTAGCCGAAGCTGTATGTATATCCAGTGTAGTTCTCCTCGGCAGGGCGAGTACACCAACGTGCAGCTCGGCTAGTTGAGGCCAACACCTCCCATGTCCCACCTCTCCTCGTTTAACCGGCACGATTCGCGCACCGATAAAATGTGCAGATAATCAGGTTAAGGCCGGCAATATTCCGGCATTACGCAGACTTATGGGTCACCGCACCAGGAAATTGACGCGATTGGATCGGCATGGAGTTGCGTTGGTAACTAACTCGCATCCAGGGGTGGGATATCAGGGAGTAGCGACCACCAGCCAAAACTCGCATCCGCAACTGCAATAAACTCCGGATTCAGGAAACTCTCTTTGGCGTTATACGTCAGCACGGCTTGACTGGTCTGATAGACCTCGCCACCTGCGGCACGCAGCACGGCATGTGCAGCACCTATATCCCATTCACTGGTTGGTGCCAACCGCGGATAACAATCTGCTTCACCAGACGCGAGCACACACAACTTGAGCGAACTACCTACCGGGGTGCGTGAGAGACTCTTTACGCGCGTCGCTAAGGCATCTATATAGGTCTCCAACCTTTCGCCGCCATGACTACGACTGGCCACGACGACCAATTCTTCTATGTCACGAGACATCACTCTACCGCTAATCTCGCGCGCTCCATCGACATCTATCAGAGTCGCTTTGCCGGCCTCCACGTCGCCGATGAATATCCGTTCCTGCACCGGGACGCCAACGATACCCCACATCGGCTGACCGTCTTGAATGAGTGCAATGTTGACGGTGAACTCACCGTTTCGGTTCACGAACTCCTTAGTGCCGTCGAGGGGATCGACCAACCAGTATTCACTCCATGCCCTGCGCTCATCATAATCAGGCGGCTCAGATTCTTCGGATATAACCGGAATATCTGGGGTCACTCGCGCTAAACCGGCGGCAATAATGTCATGAGCGGCGAGATCGGCTTGCGTGAGCGGTGACTCATCGGCCTTGTTTTCGACCTCAAAGTCGCTGCCATACACTTCGAGGATAGCGTCACCAGCTCGTTTGGTGATCTCGATCAACTCCGCTTCAAGTTTTAGTTCCATTTTGGCTCCCTTAAGCTCCATTCCCTCTGCTTTCATTTCAACACACTTCACTTACGCCCGATAACCACTATTCATGCGCAATCAGATATCATGCGTTCTTCAACCGCTACCACCATCACAAACACGACTTTGGCAAAAACAGATTCATCGATCCAGATTAAATGGGATCAAATAGACGTCGCTTTCCTAGACATGGATGGTACGTTGCTGGACCTCAACTACGACAACCAAGTTTGGAACGTCGTAGTCCCTTCGGCATACGCCAAAAAAGAGTCGATGGACCTAGACCAAGCGCGGCTCACCCTGTTTCAGCACATGGCCAAAATACGCGGAACGATCGACTTTTACAGCTTCGATTATTGGGCAGCCTACACCGGCTTAGACATATTTGCCTTACATCGTGAAAAAGCAGACCTGGTGGCGTATCGGCCTGGCGCCTTAGCATTTTTGCGCTGGCTCAAAGCCATCGGCAAAAAGGTCATATTAGCAACCAATGCCCACCCAGGTTCGCTCCTTGTTAAAGACGAACAAGTCAACATCTCTGCCGAAGTCGATGCCGTCGTTTCGAGCGACCAATTCAACGTACCGAAGGAGGACACGAGCTTCTGGCTTGGCATGCAGAAAATTCAGCCTTTTGACCCTGCACGCGCGCTTTTCATTGACGACTCTCAACCTGTTTTGGTGTGCGCATCACGGTATGGTATTCAGAACGTGCTCTGCATCGCCAAACCAGACTCCGCTAAACCAAGGCGCGATCCCGAGGCACTAAGTTACCCCGCTTTGCACCACTTCAACGACATCCTCCCAGTTTCTGAGCATGTCTGACACCAACACGCACAATAACCCAACAAGCAACAAGGGTGTTCGCGTTGACCGCTGGCTGTGGGCAGCTCGATTTTTCAAAACCAGATCTCTCGCCAAGACCGCAATCGAAGGCGGCAAAGTGTACGCTGACGGACAGCGGATAAAGCCGGCCAAAGACATTCGTATCGGACAAACTCTCGAGATCCGTCGGGGCGATGTCCAATTTGAAATTGAGATCGTCTTGCTGTCCGAAAAACGCGGGCCTGCCGCTGTGGCGCAAACGCTTTACCGTGAAACGGAGGTAAGTATTGAACGCCGCGAATCAGAGGTCTCTCGAAGGCGCATGGAGCGCGCGGGTTTGAGAGTGCCCGACACCCGCCCAAGTAAAAAGCAGCGCAGGGATCTTGCCCGCTTGAAAACACAATCTGAAGCTGGGAGCCTCTAATGGCTATCGCCAAACCGAAGACTCCGGAGCCATTCTCCGATCAACTTGTACGCTTTACCTTCGACGATTTACCGATACGGGGACAATGGGTCCGCCTTGAAGCGGTCTTGACTGAAGCCAACGCACATCACGACTATCCACAGCCGATAAAAACCCTGCTTGCAGAACAATTGGCTGCAGTCGCCCTGTTCGCCGACACACTCAAAATGAACGGTTCTGTGGCCCTTCAGTCTCGCGGAGGCGAGCGGTTAGTCCGCTCACTTGCGGAATGCCGGGAGCAAGAAAATTTACGTGCCATCGCCCACCTGCGCGAACATAGTGAGGACCAGGCGGCCAATTTAGGCACAGGCGAGTCGGACTTGAAGGATTGGCTCGCGGGTGGCCAGCTAGCCTTGACCCTCATTCCAGAACTACAAGGCCCACAAACCTACCAAGGCATTATCGAGCTACTCCACCCCGGCCTTGAAGCCAATATCGAACACTACTTCCAGCAGTCAGAACAGCTACCCACCCGCTTGTTCTTTTCCCACAACCGCGCAACCACCACAGGTCTCCTCTTACAGCGCTTGCCAGATGATGACCTTGGACACGATATCGCTACCCAGGCCTGGGAGGATGCTTGGGAGACGATTCAGGTCTTAATCGCGACACTGACCTTAGAGGAACTTGCCGAACTGCCCCCCGAACAATTTTTACGTCAGTTTTTTTCTGAGTTCCCCTGCCGCCTCTACCCGACAAGAAGTTTGCGCTATCAGTGCACCTGCACGCGCGCAAAAACAGACAACACCCTTCGCACGTTCGCGCAGGAAGAGCTAGAGGAGATTATTGCGGAAAGGGGTGCAATTGATGTCAACTGCGAGTTCTGCGGCGCCCGCTACACCTACGATCCGGTGGATGTCGCCGCATTAGAGCAGGACCGGACAACTGGCTCAAATACGGTCCACTGAGCCCGATCCCAAAGCATACCTTACATTTTGCGGCCTTTTCTTACCGCAATCTTACAAAGCAAAAAGCAAAATCAATGTACTGACTAGCGGGCTCTGGCATAATAGCGGGAGCTTCTGGGATAAAATAAAATGGCCGTAGACATCGACACCACAACGAAGACAAATAACTATCAGAATTTGACTTCTGCAATGCTCGCGGAACACACCGTTATCCGCGGCGAGGGCCAATTCGCCAGCAATGGCGCGATAGTCGTTGAAACCGGCGCCCGAACGGGCCGCTCGCCTAAGGATCGATTCATAGTCGACGAGCCGTCTACGTCAGAAGCCATTCACTGGGGAGCGATCAATCAGCCCATCGCTCCGGATGTATTCGATCAACTATGGGATCGCGTGCAAATTCACATCGGTGATTACCAAACTTTCACCTCACACCTTCATGTCGGCGCAGACCCGGAGCACTATTTACCGATCGAAGTGACAACTGAGTATGCATGGCATGCTCTCTTTGGCCGGGCGCTCTTTATCTCACCCGAGTACTATAATCCGCACAACAAAGAGGTTTGGCAAATAATCAACGCGCCAAATTTTGTCTGCGAGCCCGACCGGGACGGCACGAACGGTGACGGTACCGTGATGATCAATTTTGCCAAACGTCGCGTACTCATCGCTGGGATGCGCTACGCCGGTGAAATGAAAAAGTCGATGTTTTCAGTGTTGAATTTTCTACTCCCGGAAAAAGACGTCCTACCAATGCATTGCTCAGCCAACATGGGCGACGACAGTGACGTCACGTTATTTTTCGGTCTTTCTGGCACGGGCAAGACAACGCTCTCTGCTGATCCAGATCGCCTCCTTATCGGCGACGACGAGCACGGTTGGGGCAAGGGTACCGTGTTTAACTTCGAAGGCGGTTGTTATGCCAAGTGCATTGACCTCAGCCGAGAAAACGAGCCCGTTATTTACGATGCGATACGCTTTGGCGCCATCGTTGAAAATGTGGTCATCGATGAAACAACGCGCGACCCCGACTACAGCGATTCATCCCTTACTGAGAACACACGGGCTTGTTATCCCAGGGACAATATCGCTGAATCAGTGCCCGAAAATCGCGGCGGCGAGCCAAATAACATCATTTTCCTGACCTGTGACGTGAGCGGCGTACTGCCGCCCGTGTCGATCCTCAGTAAAGAGGCTGCGGCTTACCACTTTTTATCGGGCTACACCGCTCAGGTTGGATCGACAGAAGTCGGCTCTACAGAAGCATACGCAGCAACATTTTCCACTTGCTTCGGGGCGCCGTTTTTCCCGCGACCAGCGGGAGTGTACGCAGATTTGTTAATCAAGCGGATCGAAGAATTCGGTTCCAGGGTCTATCTCGTAAACACCGGATGGACAGGTGGCGGTTATGGCGTCGGTTCGCGTTTTCGTATCCCTGTGACAAGGGCAATCATTGCAGCAATCCAATCAGGCGCGATAGAAAATGTTGAAACAGCACACCTGGATGGTTTTAATTTAGATATACCTACTGTCGTCCCAGGTGTTGAATCAGGCCTTCTCAATCCTCGGGATGCTTGGGCTGACACATCTGCCTATGATGCTGCAGCGACGAGTTTGATCGCAAAGTTCGTTGAGAACTTTGGCAACTTTACAGTCGACGAGAGCATCGTCGCAGCAGGTCCTCAAGCGTAAACGCAGTTTAGGGGCATGAGCCTGCCACATCTACTGAACAGTCTTGGCAAATCCCCGGAGGTGTTGCGTGCTTTGCTACGTGGCATTGAGAAAGAGAGCTTGCGTGTTTCCAAACATGGCAATCTATCCAATCAGCCGCACCCGAGTCCTCTAGGATCGGCGCTTACACACCCTTCAATCACTACTGATTTCTCCGAAGCCCAGCTGGAGCTTATTACTGGCGTACACAATTCTCCGGAAAGGTGTTTAGCAGAACTCGAGAAAGTACACGGCTTCGTCTTTGCCAATCTAGACAACGAACTCCTTTGGCCAGCAAGTATGCCTTGTATTGTTGCGGCCGATGAGCACATACCTGTGGGGCAATACGGCACATCAAACATTGGCATGGCAAAGACTGTATATAGACGCGGACTAGGTGTGCGTTACGGTCGTTTGATGCAGACTATTTCAGGCATCCACTACAACTTTTCAATACCTGATCAGCTCTGGCAAGCGCTCTATATCAACGACCAAGTCGCCAAGACAGAGGCCTACTTCGGACTCATTCGCAACTTTCGTCGATGGTCATGGCTACTTTTGTATGCATTCGGCGCCTCTCCTGCGGTCTGTAAGTCCTTCACGAGAGGACTACCACACAATCTGAGTGAACTGGATGAGGGCTCGCACTACCTGCCTTATGCCACGAGTTTACGGATGGGACCCCTCGGTTATCAAAGTGATGCTCAGACCCAGCTGCACATCTCCTACAACTCGGTGGACGCCTACACCGCCTCGATGCTTGAGGCGCTGACGACACCCTACCCTGACTACGCCCAGGCCGAAGTGAAAGATAATCACGGCGAATTCCATCAGCTGTCCACGTCTATCATCCAGATCGAGAACGAGTTTTATGGCACAATCCGGCCAAAGCGGACTATCCACCAAGGCGAACGTCCTGTAACGGCTTTGCGCAGCCGCGGCGTCGAATACGTTGAAGTGCGCTGTATCGATCTCAATCCATTCTTACGGCTAGGCATCGACGCCGAAGAAATCCGCTTCTTAGATACATTTCTCCTGACCTGCCTGTTAACAGATAGTCCACCAGACAGCGTCGAAGAGTCTACGCGGCTCACACGCAACCAGCTTGCTGTAGTGGAACGAGGACGAGATCCAGCCCTAATGCTCGAGACTGACCGATTCAGCACGCAACGTTTGTCAACATGGGCCAATGAGCTGCTAGGGGCCTGCAACGACGTCGCCAAACTTCTAGATCAGGCAAACGAAACCAGTGACTACACAGCAGCCGTCGCATCGCAAGGCGCAAAAGTGATCAATCCGAACTTAACCCCCTCTGCCCGTTCATTGGCGCAAATGCATGACGAGCAGATTCCTTTTTTCCGCTTTGCCATGAACCAGGCCAACGCCATCAGCGAACAATTTGCCGCAGCACCGTTGACAAGCGCAACAATGCAGGAAATGGATGACATCGCTCAATCATCCCATGACAAGCAACGGGATGCAGAAGCAGCAGACCAGGTGAGCTTCGACGAATTCTTGGTTGATTACCTAGCTTTGCCAGAATAGCCCGATGAATTTCTTGGCTCATGCTGCCTTGGCTTTGGACGCGGGCGGTATTTGGGCTTGTCAGGACGCCGAAATCGAAGGACTACTGGCCGGCGCTATAATCGGCGACTTTGTCAAAGGGCGAATCCCCGAGCAATGGCCAGAGCCGCTGCGCGCTGGCGTCGCTTTACACCGCAAAATCGATGCACTATCTAATCTACATCCGGGTATTCAGGCTACCTGTCGAACTTATCCAGATGACCTACGCCGCTATGCCCCGATCTTTCTGGATCTCCTCGTGGATCATAGTCTGGCGCGAAGTTGGTCGGACTACTACGACATCGACATCGGACGAGTGTCCAAAGCGTGTTATCAGGCAACCGAATTGTACAATCACCACGACAACGATGCTGTCGTGTCAGAGAATGTGACTCAATTTGTCACCTACATGCAGAATGTAGACCTGCTCGCCAACTACGATGACTGGCATCACATAGAACAGGGCCTGCGATCCGTTGTACGGCGCTTGCAAAGGGATTTGGATCTGGCACACGTGGTCACCCATTGCGCTGCGCGGATCGGAGATACAGACGACCTATTAAAGCAGCTTTATCCGGACTTACGCACCGCATTTACAGACTGGAATGCCTTCGAGGCTATCGCCGCACGATAGCATTCGTGAAGATCAGTTCTTCCATAAGCTCCATTCTGTCGCATCTCTTAGCTTTTCCGGCTTATCCCCTACAGCATCTGCCTTAATGGTTTTTTGGCAATGTGCACCCTACCTTCGGGGTTGTTCAATCCACTTATGCCCCATAAGGACAGTTGACGCTGGCATTCGCTCCAGTAATCTAGCGCTTCGCCAAAAAAACGACCGGGATCAATCGAAATTGCGCACCATACTCTGCAGAAGCCATGGACCAGCTGAAAGCCTGACCGTCGAAGAAGTCCCTGATCCGAGGCCCACTGCTCAGGAAGTTGTCATTGATATACGTGCGAGCGCACTCAATTTCCCAGATGTACTCATGGTCCAAGGCAAGTATCAGTCCCAACCTGATTTGCCCTTCGCACCTGGCGGCGAAATTTCAGGGGTGATTAGCGCGCTCGGCGATAGCGTCGAGAATTGGCAGGTCGGCGATGAGGTCTTTGCCGGATGCGGTCATGGCGGATTTGCTGAAAAAGTCGCCCTAAACGCAAAGTCGCTGCGCGCAAAACCTGGTAATCTGAGTTTCGCCCAGGCTGCCGGCATGACGACAACCTACGGCACGTCCTACTATGCGCTCAAACAACGGGCCGACCTTAAAGCAGGCGAAAATCTACTCGTATTGGGCGCTGCGGGTGGCGTCGGCTTGGCGGCAGTCGAACTTGGCAAAGCCATGGGAGCCCGCGTCATCGCTGCTGCAAGTACCAACGAAAAACTCGCTGTCGCTAAGCAGGCTGGTGCCGATGAATGCATTAACTATTCTGACGGTCAACTAAAGGAGAAGGTCAAAGCGCTAACAAACGGGGCAGGAGCTGATGTCATCTATGATCCGGTAGGCGGACCTTTGTTCGACCAATGCATGCGATGTATCAACTGGTACGGGCGCGTGCTTGTGGTCGGATTCGTTGGCGGAGATATCCCCAAGCTCCCAACAAACCTCGTACTCCTAAAAAGCTGCCAGGTGATTGGTGTCTTTTACGGCGCATTTGCAGGCCGCTTTGCGGTCGAGAATGAACAAAATTTTCGCGAAATTATGGATTTCGTACAATCTGGGCAATTAAACCCGCTAGTTGGACAGAGCTTTGCATTCGATCAGTACGCTGATGCACTGAACTGTCTTGAACAGCGCCGCGCCCTTGGCAAACTGGTATTACAAATTTCATGACAACACAATCCTTCAATACAGCCCAGATGTGGGCGCTGCTGATCTGCTTCGTTTCCGGCGCACTCCTGACCGGCGCGCTTTACTTCGAATTCATACGTGGCCTCGCGCCATGTCCACTGTGCATGATGCAGAGAGTTTGGTTCGCGCTGGCCGCAATAACTGCCTATGTCTCGCTGCTCCACAAGCCCCGCTTAGGTATCTACCCGTTAGTGAGTTTAGTTTGCGCATCGACAGGCGGTTATTTTTCAATCCGACAACTGTGGTTACAAAGCCTCCCAGAAGAGCAAGTCCCGGCGTGTGGTCCCGACATGCAATACATGCTCGACGTTTTTCCGCTCGGTGATGTCTTGGTCGCGATGACACAAGGTACCGGTGACTGTGCTAAGACCGCCTGGTCTTTCATCGGCGTGACGCTACCGGGGTGGGCGCTCGTTGGCTTTATTGTGCTTGCCGTGCTGGCAACTTTACAGCTCAAAACAGGGCTAAAACGCTGACAAAGCCTGCTGCTTAGATCGAGCGCTCTGTTTTCCTTATGCCGCTTAAAGAAGCTATTAAGGGAAACGCAGCCGCGACATCCCAGCACCACTAACGCTCGGAAAGTCGACGCTCAAGCCAGGCGAGTAGAGTCGTTGTTGGTTCTCTAAATCACCAGGCTAACCCGGAAAGGGCCTGGAATAGGAAAGGCTCTCAACGTGGCAACGCAGGCAATACCGCGCAAGGCGCTTTGTCGCTCTGTTTGCCATTACAATCAGTCAACAATTAACTGCTCAGGAGGCGACGGTTCAATATCCGCTGCCCAGCACCTAGCCTCGTCTTGTCACGTCACGGTCGGCTTCTAGACATTTTGTTGCACAATAATTCAAGCAAATACCTAAAAATGTCATCACAAACAGACTGTAAGTGAATAGTGTGATTGAAAAAATAACTTGTATAGTTATCCACAGGCCGTACTATTGTAGGGTCTAGGGTGAAGCATTTAGCGCGCAACAAAAAAAAGAGAAAAGCGCGATACAAACGCATTTTTAAAGGCTGGGACATCATCAGTCAACGTGGGCGTTTGCAGATATGACTGACAACACACGCAAGACAATCATAGTCACGGTTTGTGTTCACCCTCTGATTGTAAATGGGAAGCACTGGGCGGAACGACATTATGGAATCACCGACACGCCGCATCCTCGTCATCAATGGCAAAGGTGGATGCGGTAAAACCACGATCGCAACTAATTTGGCGGTAGCCTTTGCCTGTTCAGGCACGAACGTCGCGCTGCTGGATAATGACCCACAAGGTAGCAGCACGTATTGGACCAGCCAAAGAAGCGCAGAGTTACCTCACGTCGAAATCGTGGCAAAGCACCAACGCCCTGGCATGTACCAAACCAAGGCCTTCCATGATCGCCTACCATCGGACACTGAAATGATCGTGATCGACGGTCAAAGCAATGCGCGCGGCCACGATCTAGACAGTCTGCTGCGCCAAACCGACATCATTCTCGTACCTATCTTGCCATCGTCAATCGACATACGCGCGGGCGGACAATTCATCACAGATCTGCTCACGCATCGACTCTTTCGCGCAGCGCCAAGACCTGTCGGAGTCATCGCCAACAGAATTCAGCCAAACACTAAGACGCATGACAAACTCATGAACTTTTTAGACTGCCTGGATGTCCCCGCCGTTGCACAATTTCGAGACTCTCCGGTCTATACCGACGCCGCAGAACTCGGTCAAGGTGTTGTCGACATGGTTGATTGTCGCGCTGCTCGGAAAGAAACGGCACAGTGGAAAAAGTTGATTGCGTGGATCGACGAGCACCTCCAGCCCCAAGCTCTGGCACGCAAGGCGCCCAAAGCTGCAGATCGAAAACCTACGTCAATATCGGCAACGTCTGCCTAAACCGCACTGCCAGCTACGTAAAGTAGACTTCGTCTTTGGGTGGCATGCACCTGGATCACATTCACATTTAAATTAGAGCTTCACTCCGTGGAGCCCATTGGAAACATTCATGTTGCGTTCGGAAACTTTGCAGTTCAAACGCGGTGACGAACTGCTTTTTGAAAATCTCAGTTTTGTTGTCCACCCCGGCCAACGTGTGGCCGTCGCTGGCCGCAACGGCGTTGGTAAATCAACGCTTTTCGAGCTCATCCTCGGGCAACTAAACTCCGACGTTGGCGACCTTACCTATCCAACTGGTTGGACGATTGGGTATATGGAGCAGGAAGCTGAAGTGACTGATCGAGCCGCTTTGGAATACGTCATCGATGGTCACAAAGCGCTAAGACGGGTCGAACGTAGCATTGCCACGGAACAAAACGAACACAAACTCGCTACGCTACATAGCGAATACCACGACCTTGGCGGATACGAGGCACACGCCCTCGCCGGAGAAATTTTACATGGGTTAGGGTTTTCCGGGGAAGACTTCGAGAAACCCTACTCAGACTTTTCTGGGGGTTGGCGCATACGACTAAACCTCGCCCAGGCATTGATGCGTCCTTGTGACCTGCTGCTTCTCGATGAGCCCACCAATCACCTCGATCTTGAAACCATCATGTGGCTCGAAGGTTGGCTGCGCAGGTTTGAGGGCACCGTTCTAATCATCGCGCACGACCGTGCATTTCTAGATGCCTCCACCGATCACACCTTGTATCTGTCAGGTAAGACTGGGCGCTTGTATTCGGGTAACTACTCATCCTGTGAGCGACAGCGCGCAGAACAACTCGAGCAGGAACAGGCAATCGCCACCAAAAAAGCAGCACAAGCTGCACATATTCAGAAGTTTGTTGATCGCTTCAGAGCAAAGGCGAGCAAAGCAAAACAGGTTCAGAGCCGTATCAAGGCTCTGGAACGTCTACAATTTACTGTCTCCGTGCACGTTGATTCACCCTATCGAGTACAATTTCAAGATCCGGAGAAAGTCTCCAACCCGTTGCTGTCATTCAGGGATTTAAAGCTTGGCTACGACGACACTGTCGTTATTAAAGAGCTCAGTCAAACCCTGCTGCCTGGGGCTAGAATCGGCGTTCTTGGACACAATGGCGCGGGCAAATCTACCCTGCTTAAAGCCCTCGTCGGGGATCTCGAGCCACTTTCAGGAGAACTGCATCTAGGGCTGCATTGTGCGGTCGGCTACTTTGCCCAGCATCAGCTCGAGTCTCTCGATTCCAATCAAACAGCTCTACGCGCCATCACCGAGGAAAACCCTGCATGGTCGGAGCAACAGGCGCGCGACTTTCTCGGCGGCTGGGGCTTCACGGCAGACATGACAGTCAGGCCCATCAGTACACTGTCGGGTGGCGAGAAAGCGCGCCTCGTGCTAGCCAAGATCGCCCTCCATAGACCTGCTATGTTGATCCTGGACGAACCGACAAACCACCTTGATTTGGATATGCGAGACGCGCTGGCAATGGCACTCCAAGGCTACGAAGGGGCAGTCGTTATCGTGTCACACGACCGATCTCTGCTTGAAAAGACCGTCGACGATTTTTGGCTATTGCGAGCCGGCGCACTAACCTCGTTTCAAGGTGATCTCGACGACTATGCTGACCTCGAGCGCATTGTGCCCGGCTCAAGCAAGAAAACCTCGCATTCCAAAAAAGGCGATCGTCAGGCCCGCGCAAAAAAGCGGGCTGCAGAGCAGGCGCTGCGAAAAAAGGTAACACACCTAGAACGGAGCATGGAGAAAAGCGGGGCGAAACTTGCTGATATAGAGCATCGCTTGGCCGACAAGGCAACCTACGAGAGTCTAGACAAAGACGCGCTCGACAAGCTATTGAAAGAATCAGGGCAACTCCGCAAACATCTTGAGCAAACAGAAGAAGAGTGGTTGAGCGCGACCCAGACCTTGGAAGAAGCTATATCGTAGCATCGCACGAGGCAACAATTTCTAGCGGCCTCAAGTTAATGACCAGGCCCAATGTTGCCAAGATGTTTGTCGCCTACTTGGTCACCTATACAGGTACCGCTATGGCACCAATTGCCATGGCTTTTGGCGTCCTAGATCTAACTGGCTCCACTGCCGATGCATCGATCGTAATTGCAGCGCCCACTTTAGCCTCTATCGTCGTTTTATTAATTGGCGGTGCTGTCGCGGACCGCACCTCACGACACAAGGTGATCTATATCGCCGACAGCCTATCGATGGTCGCCCAACTCTGCCTCGCTTGGCTGTTCCTTTCCGGTCACGCGACCATTCCGTTACTCACCCTGTTCATGTTACTGAACGGTATCTCGATCGCCTTTCATATGCCGGCACTCATGGGTTTCATCGTCCAACTGGTGAGTCCCGACGAATTACAGAATACCAACGCGATCCTAGGCACCGCGCGTAACGCGGCGATAGCTGGCGGAGCTGCTTTGGGCGGCATCCTGGTGGCAACAGTGGGTGCAGGCTATACGCTTTTGATCGATGCTTTGACCTTTGGCGTTTCAGCTATCCTGGTATTCACGGTCAAACCCGCCCCACAAAAAGCAACGCCAACTGCCTCAATGCTTGCGGACCTCAAATTGGGGTGGCACGAGTTCACCTCCCATACCTGGCTGTGGGTTATCGTGCTGCAATTTTCTCTAATCGTCGCCGCGACGGAAGCTGTTTTTGGCTTGATCGGCCCAGCAATTGCCAAAGACACGATGCGCGGTGCTCAAGATTGGGGGTACATCGCTTCCGGTTTTGGTGTCGGGACTCTGATCGGTGGACTGGTGGCAATGCGTCTACGCCCGCGTTTTCCGATGCGGCTCGCGACACTCCTTGTGTTCACTTTTTCTGCAGTCTCGATCGCGCTCTATTTGTCCGCGCCACTGTACCTCATCATCTGCTCCGCTATTTTTAGTGGTTTAGCCGGCCAATTATTCGCCGTTCTCTGGCATACCACCCTACAACTAAAGGTACCAACACAGATGCTCTCTCGGGTCAGCGCATACGACCATCTCGGCTCGGTTGTCTTGGCCCCCTTGGGTATCGTCATCGGTGGGATTTGTTATGAGCTGTACGGTGCGCAAACCACGTTAACCGTTGCTATCGCGACCGTAATCGTGCCTACCATTTGCACCTTGTGTGTGCGTGACGTGCGCATGATGACCACTGAATCAGATCAATAATTACTAGACCGATCGTTCGGTTTGACTATGATGGGGTATGCCTGCGCTGAAGTCAGACTTAGTACCCCGGATATTAGACGTGTTTCTCGAGCGCGGTTACGACGGCGCCACACTTGTGCATTTGGCGAGCGCAGCAGGCCTTTCCAAAGCTTCCCTCTACCACCACTACCCTGGGGGCAAGGTAGAGATGGCTGCGGCACTGGTCCACCATGCCATCGCGGATTTGCAAAATCGGGCGTTCAACCCGTTACAAACTCAGCCGCCGCGCGAAGGCATTGTGCTGTTCGTCTCTGGTTTTTCTAACTACGTACAAGGCGGGCACTCTGACTGCATTCTGAGCATCTTAGGTCGCCACCTAACCGCACATGAAGAAATTAGTCCGTTGAAAGAAGCCATCTCCGCACAGTTCAATGATTGGCAACACAGCCTAGCCGCGATCTACGAGCAACTTGGGTGCAAGCCTAAGCGCGCTAACCGCGAGGCGCAGCAACTTTTATCCAGCCTGTACGGTGCACTCTTGACGTCAAAAATGCACAATAAACCCGAGCTCTTCGCGCGCGCAATAAAACGCCTTCAAAAAGAACTCGGTAGAACCTTTGAAGCTTAGTCAAAACTCACCAACAATCATTCCACGAGGACTTAACATGCGCCGTTATCCAAATACCCGTTTACGCCGCAATCGTACCGATGACTTTGTGCGCCGCCTCGTCCGCGAAAACGAAGTGACTACTTCAGATCTAATCTACCCGATGTTCGTTATACCGGGCACCAATAAGGTGAACGACGTGACCTCTATGCCGGGCATCCATCGCTACACTGTCGATAAGCTGACCGCCGAAGCGGAAGCCGTCGCGGCGCTTGGCATCCCGGCTATCGCGCTGTTCCCCAATATCGATCCTAAACTTCGCAGTCTCGACGGCGCAGAAGCCTACAACCCTGATGGTCTCGTTCCTACGGCCGTAGCCGCCGTCAAAGCGAGCGTGCCAGAACTTGGGGTGATTACGGACGCTGCGCTAGACCCTTACACAACACACGGACAAGATGGCATCCTGGACGAAGCGGGCTATGTCGCCAACGACATCACGATCGACGCCCTTTGTCGGCAGGCCTTCATCTGTGCGGCAGCCGGCGCTGACGTGATCGCACCCTCTGACATGATGGACGGGCGAGTAGGCGCCATCCGATCAACCCTCGATGACAGTGGTCATATCAACACAAAAATTATGGCGTACTCGGCGAAGTATGCCTCTTCGTACTATGGCCCTTTCAGGGACGCCGTCGGGTCTAGCTCAAACCTGGGTACGGGTAATAAGTTCACTTACCAAATGGATCCAGCTAATAGCGATGAGGCTCTGCAAGAAATTGAGCTCGACCTTGCGGAAGGGGCTGACATGGTGATGGTAAAACCAGGGATGCCTTACCTCGACATCGTGCGGCGCGTGAAAGATGAATTTGGCGTGCCAACATTTGCCTATCAAGTCAGCGGAGAGTACGCGATGCATCAGGCTGCAATGCAGAACGGTTGGTTGACAGAAAGCGTCATTGCAGAGTCACTGCTTTGTTTCAAACGCGCCGGCGCGGACGGTGTGCTGACTTATTTCGCCAAAGCTTTCGCTCTAGCTAATTCAGACTAAGACCCAAAGGCAACAGGCCCTCCTCTTAAGACGACGCCGCATCACAATAGGTCAGTTTTAGACCAATGGCTCTCAGTTGCGTCGCCTCTACTGCGAGCTCACTTGTCGACAGAGGATGGTCAGCCAACCACCCGAACGAAAACTCCAAATGAATTGAGCCACTGTCACAGACGACTTGGTAGACTGGGGAATCAAGATCACTGTGGCTCCGCTCAAGAATCACGGCGATTCTTAGTAAGCTAAGCAAGCGCGTTAGACGAGCCGCCACCGCGGGTTCAAACGCTTGGAATGCGAGTCTTGGTAAACTTCGCCTGTGTCCGCGGATGAGCAAACTCAGCGTCTCCTGCGTCACCTTGCTCAAACCAGGCAAGTGGCTGTGTTTCACCACATAGGCGCCGTGACGATGGTAGTGGGCACTGTTAATCCTACGTCCGATCTCATGTAGCTGAGCAGACCAACTCAGGATCTGGCGAGACTCTTCATCACTTACCCAACTATCCGTCCCTTGTTGCACCCCTGTCGTTTTCGCGTAGAGAGACTCGCATTGGTGTCTCACTCGCCTCGCTTGTGCAAGGTCAATTTCGAATATGGCCTGCAAATTATCAATGCTGTTTTGCGCCAAATCGACAGCAATACGCTCACCAGGCGCTCTCTGATCCAGGGCATCGAACATGATCCCATGCTGCAGCGACACATCACCATAGGCCATTTCATCGATATCGAGCGCTTCAAACACCCCACATAAGATTGCCGCGCCTGCAGCGAATATATCCACCCGGTCGGGGGACAACCCCGGCAATCCACCTTCTACAAACCAATGCTCCTCCTCAATTGCGCGCTCAAGCCGAGCGAGGCCGTCTTTCGTAATCGCATCCCAAATCCAACCGTTGGCTTTGAGCACGGTCTGTACAGATTCGATGGTCCCACTAGTCCCGACGATCACCCCCCGCTCTCTCCAAAACTCCGGATGGCTGCCCTGCAAAGACGTCATCGCTAGCACGACGTCACGCTTAGCCAAACGAAAAGATTCCGTTTGTCGATGATCTGCGTTGAAGTATTTGTCGGAAAGCGCCACGCAACCGACGTTGACCGATGCACAGACCGTTGCGTCGACGCCATTTCCTCGAGCAAGTTCAGTACTACCACCGCCGATATCGACGATCATCTTATTTGCCTCAAACGCCAAACCACGGGACACGGCCTGATAGATCAAACTGGCTTCCTGGTCGCCAGAAATGACCTCAACTTGCGGACCAAACCAATCACACAGCTCACCGACAAATTTGTCTGCATTAACCGCCTGGCGAAGAGCGTAAGTGCCGCGGACAAAGGTGCGTTCTGGTGATACCGCAGCAAGGCGCTGCCGAAAACGACGCAAGCAGTTTCGTGCGCGTTCAAACGCCGCGTCCTGAATTTCGCCATTATGACTACCCGCAAGCAACTGAACTTTCTCTTTCAGCGTTTCCACCACATGAAAACTACCCTCGCCTGGCGCCGCCAAAAGTAGGTGAAAACTGTTAGAGCCTAGATCAATCGCGGCTATCAGCCCTGAGTCTATTCGTTCCTCTGCCTCTCGCGACAAACCTTTCTCCTTGATCTTCCGTTGCGGGGTCTTTGGCATGCCAAAGACCCTCAGTGTATCTAACCTTTGACACAGATGATTTATGCTTATTTCGCATCAAGCGGTCTGGGACTTTTTGCATAATCGATAGTCAATGTGCGTTTCCGCAACTTTTCGTAGCTATCTACTAGGTGGCCGCAACCCCATAGTGCTACACTGCCTCGCATTACTTTTTGGGAGATTCTAAATGAGCGAATCCATCGTTCATACATCCGACGACGCCTTCGACACAGACGTCCTCGGCGCCGATAAGCCCGTCTTGGTCGACTACTGGGCAGAATGGTGTGGACCATGCAAGATGATTGCACCAATACTCGATGAGATAGCAACCGAGTATTCTGATCGTATCAAGGTATGCAAAATCGACATCGACGCCAATCAAGGTACGCCACCAAAATACGGCATCCGCGGTATACCAACCCTGATGTTGTTCAAAAACGGTGAAGTAGAAGCAACCAAGGTAGGCGCACTTTCTAAGTCACAATTACAAGCGTTTCTAGACAGCAATATCTAGCGCCAGTGACGGGTTAGACCACGATCGAGCCCTTTCGGTCGCGGTCTACGATCAAATTACTCAACACAGCCTCAACAATTAGACAGGCTACCTGAGTACTATTTGCTCAAAAGTAGCTTGACCCTTTGCATCAAACCTCTACACTCTTCAAATGACTGCGCTGTGGCCTCCTCACGGCACCTTCGAAAGCCCCCTCTTACGCCATACAGACCAGACCGCAGGTGTCTTGTCTCCGGTAAGAACAAAGAATCGCGTTTAGAAAAAACGAAAAAAAGAGATATAAGTAATCATGGCAATGAACCTTTCAGACCTCAAAAGTCTACCCGTTGGCGATCTCGTTGAGATGGCTAGGGGAATGGGTTTGGACAATGTCGGCCGATCCCGTAAGCAGGAAGTTATCGCCGCTATCGTGCGCAAGCAATCTAAAAACGGCGAAGACATTTACGGTGAGGGGACGCTAGAAATTCTGCAAGACGGCTTTGGGTTCTTGCGATCACCAGAAGGTAGTTATCTGGCAGGACCCGACGATATATACGTCTCACCAAGCCAGGTTCGGCGCTTCAATCTTCGCACGGGGGATAGCATTGCAGGCAAAATTCGCCCACCGAAGGACGGTGAGCGCTATTTTGCATTGTTGAAAGTTGACGAAATCAACTTCAGCGAACCTAATACCAAGAAACACAAAATCCTCTTTGAAAATTTAACCCCACTTTTCCCAGACGATCGCCTCATGCTCGAACGAGGTAATGGCAGCACAGAGGATTTAACCGCAAGAATCGTAGATCTTGTTGCGCCGATTGGCAAAGGACAACGAGCTCTTGTGGTGTCACCACCAAAAGCCGGTAAGACTCTAGTGTTGCAGAACATCGCTCAGTCGATTGTCGCGAACAACCCTGAAACCGTCTTGATAGTCCTGCTGATCGATGAGCGCCCGGAAGAAGTGACTGAAATGCAGCGCTCCGTGCGTGGCGAAGTTGTTGCATCAACTTTTGATGAACCACCATCGCGACACGTACAAGTTGCCGAAATGGTGATCGAGAAGGCAAAACGTTTGGTAGAGCACCAGAAGGATGTCGTCATTCTGCTCGATTCCATCACTCGATTGGCCCGCGCCTATAACACCATCGTGCCTTCATCGGGCAAGGTACTCACAGGTGGTGTCGATGCACATGCATTGGAACGTCCGAAACGTTTCTTTGGTGCAGCTCGAAATATCGAAGAAGGTGGCAGTCTGACAATCGTCGCAACGGCCTTGGTCGATACCGGCTCTAAAATGGACGAAGTGATCTATGAAGAATTCAAGGGTACAGGTAATCAAGAGCTACACCTGGAGCGAAAGATCGCAGAAAAGCGTGTCTACCCTGCTATCAACATTCGCCGTTCAGCCACACGTCGCGAAGAGCTCCTGATGGCCGAAGACGAGCTGCAGCGAGTTTGGATTTTACGTAAGTTACTGCACGACATGGACGACATCGCTGCCATTGAATTTATCCTGGACAAACTGAAAGAAACCAAGACCAACGCAGAATTCTTCAACTCCATGAGGCGCTAAGAGAGGCGCTGAAAGAAACATCGTCGCTCCACTGACTCAGTCTTTTTCCGCCCGAGTAATTTCTCGCACTGGAGATCTAGTGCAACGCATTCAACTCGACACCGGCAACGACGTTACATTCTCCGCGGGACAGTATTTGGTCGCACGCCACCCAGATGGCACCGAAATACCGCTCACTATCGCCTCATCCCCACATTCGCTCCCCCTGCTCGAATTACATTATCGTAGCACCCCAGGCGATCCTTTAGCACAAGCGTTCGACGAGCTATTGCAGCAGCAGCGCATTTCGTTTTCTGCACCACAAGGGCACGTACAATGTCCAGAGACGGGTCACCTGTTAATCGTCGTGGGTGGAACAGGCGCATCGACAGCTTTCTGCCTAGGTCGCTATCGCGCTGACATTGACTGCAAAGATCTGACAACTATACTGTGGTGCGCAGACACCGATGAAGATCTTTACGAGACGCAAGGTTTAAGCGAACTTGCGAACACATCACTTACAACAGTTGTGGATAAACACCGCGACGATACAAACGATGGACTAAGATGGCTGACTAACAACGCTGACCCGAAACAACATCGGACGGTTGTCCTTGCAGGTAGCCCCGGCTTTGTTTACGCAGCAACCGATGCATTGCTCGCACTCGATTTCTCACAAAATCAGCTCAGCTCAGACGTCTACGACTACGCACCACGGCCTTCGTAAACTATCCTCGTATCGTCGGCGTTTGAGGTAAGGGTAAATCTGGCAAGTAGCTCAGTGATTGCAGGAGATAGTCTTTGCCACGACGCTCATCACCCAACGCCACACATAATCGACCGAGCTCAGCATACACGTCGGGGGAGGGAGAGCATCGCAAAGCGGCATCAAAGTACTCTCTCGCTTGCGGAAATTCTTCACACAACAAGCTTAGGCGCCCCAAACAAAGAAGCAGATCCGGGTCGTTGGGCCTCGACTTCGACCAACCTTGCGCGACTAAGAGCTGTCGCTCTGGATCACTAGCTTTAAGTATACCGTAGCGTTGAACAAGCTCTGGGATCCATACCTGGTCAAGGGTAAGCGTAATAACGTTTTCCGCATCGTCATCTCGACCATTCGTAATCAAGTGCTCGACCCAGTCTTGAAGAAGGCCATGATCCCCTTTCAGGTAACGAGGTAGCCGCCTCCACAGAACAGAGATCTTTTCCTCACCCTTTAACAGAGATTCCCACACAAGCCGCGATAAACGCCGAACCTCGGCCTCACTGATCGCCTTACGATCCGCAGCTTCAGGAAGAACTTCGTGCAAAGCTTGCCAATCGGCTAACGCTTCGTAGCAGCCCGTTAACATTATTAACACGGTTTTGTGCTTTGGAACCCGTTTCCGGAGGGTTAGCAGTGTCGCGAGGGCTTGTTCATAACGTCCATCGCTCATTTGGAACTCGGCTTGCGTTAGCGTTGCCGCGAACTCGGCACCAGGGGTCGATTCATGCGCCAGCTTGAGGAGATTATCTCGCTCAGCAGCGTCACCCAACTCGTGTGCACTGCGCGCTGCTTGAAGATAGTTGATCAAGGGCGTGTCTACACTTGGTACGGCGCTCAAGAGCGCTTTTTTACCATCTCGCCAACGTCCTTCTGCCATAAACAACATGCCTTTAACGGTCAATTGTCGCGCGGAATTTGCTTTCCGCCCGGACCGCCAGTTCATAACTTGAGACTGACTGCTCATCAACCGGTGGAAGATATAGGCCATGCCTCGTAGCAACAGATAGACAACAACTAAACCTGCAAGCGCTACCCAGAGGCTCGTTTCGATAATCTGCTGACCATAGGAGATCAGCACATATCCTGCATCTCGAACGATCCACATGCCCAGCAAGCCACCTAAAACCACCGCGACCAAAATCGTAATCGCCACTATCACTACCGATTGCCCATAGTACTTAGGAGCTCATTTAACGAGCCCGATATGTCGGGCAGCGTTCGCTCCAGAGCCAGCAGCGAAAGGGCATCTAACTCTGCCAATAAGGCCTCTCTTGCTTGCAGATCCATATAGCTAATTAGGTATTCCCTCACCCTCGTCAGCGCCAATTCATAGACGGCCTGCTGTCGCTTGAGCGCTGCTAACTGAGCTTGGGCGAGCGCGAGCTGTAAATGCTGATGCAGAAATGCCTCTTCTTCCGGTGCAATCAAAGGTCGCGCCGTTGCGCCCTCTTCGAGTGTTCGAACCCGCACAAGATCCTTAGTAGCGGCCGCGATCTGCTCCCAAACAGTTAGCGCAGCCTCTGGCACCCCAATCGTTTGTTGATACTCCGGCAAAACCGGATGGAGGCTCGCAATTTCGGACTTCAGCGCTTCAAGGCGTAAATAGATATTCTGTGAACTATCCGACGGCACTTGTTTCAATGCGATCATCTCGTCCGCAAGCCGCGCACGGACAACATGCAAAGAAAAGTCATCTAACTCCGCAACGATCTCATCCACTGCAAGCAATAGCGTCAACGCGCCGGAACTATCCTGCTCCATTAAAATTCGGTGGTTCGCAATACGTAGCAAATATTCAGCCTCCGCCAGCCGCCATTCGCGTTGTGCGGGTGGCGCAGCCTGGAGTGCTGCTTGCAGCGTCTTGGTTATGCGTTCTTCGACTTCGCTCAACTGTGCGCGCTGTGCTGACAACGCCTCCTGCAGAGCAGATGTTTGCGTCCGCTCGCTGGTCTCTATGGCGCGCGTTATCTCTCGGCGCACCGCTGCGACTTCTATTTCTTGCTTGCTGATCTGCTCTATAAGCGCACGGTCGGGGTTCTTGAAAATCAATTCATAGTAGAGAAAGCAGGCACCAGCGACGCCGATCATAGCGAGCAGTAATGCAAACCAAGCGGGCCCCTTACCACGCATAGCGGCTGCAGGTTCGCCTGTTGAACTTGCATCATGAATAGGCAGCTCACTTTTGTTTTGGAAAACTTTTTTTGCGGCAGCTTCTGATTCTCTTTTATGTTCGGCATCTCGCTTTGGTTGAGCCTCTGTTTCTAGCTCAGCGCTTGCTTCTTGGTGCACCAACCCTTGCCGCGAATCATCACCACGATCTGGCGATTGCGCATTGTTGGCATCATCAGAATTTCCAGATGGAATTGTGTCTGATTCATCCTTCGACGACTCACCTTTCCGATCCACCATGCGCTTGCGCTACTCCCTATCCGTCAATGTGGCATTTCTACCCGTGATATGGCTTCAGCCATATCCGCTACGTTCGCACTCACGGCGATTACGGGATCGATAAACCCGAGTCCCCTTGCTGCTGACGCTAAGCGCCTGGACGGCACGACCAATCGTACCGAGTGGTAAACGTGTTTATCGTGAGTCGCCACCAAGTGCGCGTTCACCGCTGCCAAAGCGGCAACCGAACTGATCTCTATGATATCGCCTTCCATTGTTAGAAGCCTCGCTAGATTTTGCACGACCCGTTTGTAGAGCTCGAGCTTGAAGAGAGCCTCCTTGCGCGCACACAAGGCATTCAGCAAAGTTTCTCGTCCTCCCTGACCAGCAACAACCAACACTTGCTCCGGACCACGCTGCAGCAGCGGATGCTCAAGCAGGCCCTCTGAATTTGCCCCGGAGGCAACATCCCCGTCAGCCGCAAGGGCCTTCAACGTCGCGTCACCGATCGCTATGTGCTTGCACTCGGGCAGGAAAAATTCCGACTCCCGATAGAGTCGCGCGGCGTGTCTTGAAACTAAGACAACTACGTCGACATCGACACTGCTAGCTTCGCACAAGCTCGCTATCCCAGCGGCCTCGTAGCGTAACAAGAGGGCGGGAGAAATAGGCTCTATTCCTATCGCTTGAACAACCGTCGCGAGGATGTCGTGCCGTCCGAGTAC
>JACLAC010004832.1_pt1 | contig 43649 bp, 36 predicted proteins | sample 8027881 | NCBI WGS metagenome assembly JACLAC01 (sample SAMN15725517, study PRJNA655200) | protist metagenome | isolation source: fluorescence activated cell sorting (FACS) single amplified genomes of... | place: Spain: Blaines Bay Microbial Observatory, Mediterranean Sea | collected 2016-01-19 | reverse complement strand
TCGGCTGAATGCTACTTACGCACTCGCGGCAATCGGTGAAAGTGCAGTTGAGCCACTAATTGAACAGTTAAGATATAGTAAGGATGATTATCATGAAGAGCCTATACTGCATATGTCTGATGCGGCTCATAGCTTAGCAGCTATTGGTGAACCAGCTGTCCCAGCTCTAAAACGATCACTATGTGAACCCGAAGAGCATATCCAGTCCCAAGCTGCTTATGCCTTAGGTGAAATGAGCTGGCGTTCAACTAATGCTACTCCTGATTTATTGAATTTGTTATCCAATTCTAATAGCCCCGTCAATCAACATATAATTTCCGCCTTAGGCATCATTAAAACCCCTATTTCTGAGGTTGTACCAGTATTAGTGAGTATATTGGGAGATTCTGAAGATATGTCTCTGTCTTTGTTCGCTGCACAAGCGTTAGTTCGAATTGGTCAATCCGCAGAGTCAGCTATTCCAGCTCTATCAAAAGCTCTCAAATCTTCTTCACCTTATATCCGAGCTTTTTCTGCAGAAGCTTTGAGTAGAATCGGTACTCAGGAAGCTTTACAACCACTTGTTGCTGAATTAAGGACCAGTCGATGGTTTAACTATCAAGGGACTAAAGTTAAGGTCTTAGACATCCCAATCCAATCTCGGAATTTTGACTTGAACAACACAGAGATGGTTCAATCCCTCATAATTTCAGAATTTGAAAGCAAATATAAGCACAAATTAAGTGAGATAGTTCATACTTCAATCGAAGATTACGATTGTATTCGGTTTTTGATGGCTGATGGTAATGAAGGATTTGTTGAACGAAAAAACGATGATTTGCATTACTACTACCTACGTCGAGTAGTTGAAGGCGCTTATTAGATATTGGAAATGGCGAGATAAAATATGGATAAGATACTAAGTGGTAGTGGATTGACCTTCCCCGCGATGGGAATTGGTTGCTGGTCTTATGGGGGGGAATTATTGGGGACTTCAAGCCCAATCAGATGTTGATGAAGTTTTAGAGACGGCGTTAGATAATGGTATCAACTTTTTTGATACAGCAGCTGGTTATAACAAAGGTCGAAGTGAAGAGTCTCTCGGAATCGCGCTTAAATCGAGGCGACAAGAGGCTGTGATTGGTACAAAAACAGGAGATGTTAACCCACAAACATTATCTCAACAACTTGAAAGTAGCTTACGTCGATTGCAAACAGATTATGTTGATCTTTATATGGTTCATTGGCCTAATCCGAAATATCCAGCTGATGAATTATTTGAAAGTTTGATGCAAATCAAAAGAGCGGGAAAGGTTAGGGCTATTGGAGTTTGTAATTTTGGTGTTAAACAATTGTCAGAAGGTCTGGTAGTAAACGACCAAATTGAGATTAACCAACTTTGTTATAACTTATTGTCCCGAGCAATTGAATTAGAAATAATGCCGCTATGTAAGCAAAATAAAATTGGTATTCTAGCTTATATGCCACTACTTCAAGGTATTTTAGCTGATCGTTTTCAACGAGTTGAAGATATTCCACCTCAGCAGTCTCGGTTTCGTCACTTTCGTTCGAATAAGGAAATGTCGATACATAGAGAATCAGGTGCTGAAACCAAAATGTGGGAAACAATAGAACAAATCCGACATATTTGTAGAGATGAGAATCAACCTATGAGTCGACTTTCAATCGCGTGGGTAATGGCAAAATCAGCTGTTTCTTGCGTATTAGTGGGAACACGAAATGTTGACGAATTAACGGAGAATTTGAAAGCTGTTAACTATGTAATCTCACCTGAGTTAGAACAAAAACTAGACAAGGTAACCCTCGGCTTACGTGATCAGATGGGTAGTAACGCAGATTATTTCTGGGCAACAAGAACTCATTGAGAAAAACTAACCTTTGGTACAATGAAAACCCAAGATGAACACGATATTAATTAGTTGTATATTTGCTCTGTACACTCAGTGGAAGCAACCTAGTCAAAACAGCCCATCATCAGCTGGCCACATAGATAATCCGAAAATAGCTTGGGAATTTGACCCTAGAGGTCGAGAGTATCTATGGAGTGGTTTTTTAAGAAAAGGTCAGTTTAGTCCGTCCTTGACAGAAAATCTTAGACCACTTTCAAGAGAATCTGAAAGATATTGGGGAATTATTTCTCCCAAACTGGATGTATCTGGTAATGGCCAGTTGATTGATCCACCTGCGGTACCTGGAGAAAGGTGGGGGAAATTTTTAGCTGATGTTTCAGGTATACAAAGATTAAGCTGGACTACAACATGGGGGAACGATGCACATTTCCAGTTACATAGTTTTGAAAATGGTATTGACTATCCCAAAAAGATCTGGGATATCGAATTTTCGGGAGATATTTACTCACCACTAGTGGCAGTGGCCGATATAGATAAAGACGAAAATTTAGAAGTAGTATTGTCCACTTGGAATGGAGTAATTGCCTATGACCTAACCAGTGGTGTTGAGAAGTATAGGTGTACTTATCGTTCAGAACATGGAAGACAATATGGATTTTTTGGTGCTCATGTTCATTCCTCAGGCCAGGTTTACTTGGTAGTAATAGGTGATTTTGCAGGGCATATCGGTGTATTAACAGTAGAAAATGGAGCTTTAATAAACCTTTGGTACAAGACTTTTGATACAGAATCTGCTCAGGGAATTGACAGGAGGTTCACCATTAATACGGTGGGACCTAGTCCAGTTGCTGACTTCAATGGAGATGGATCACAAGAAATCCTAATGAACGTTTTTAACGAAAATAATGATAGTCGTTGGCATATGATGGCTTATGACTTAGAAACTGGACAACATAAGCTTGATTTACCCGATGTTTATCTACACGGCCATGCCGAGATTGAGCAAAATAACATACCAAGGCTATTAACACAATATACTTCTAATCGTTGCTTGTCAACCAATGGAAAGATTATGATCTATCGCTGGGACCAACAAATATGGCATCATCATAACGCTCGTTGGTCTATGGAAAGTCTCCCTGATCTACCATTGGAAAAGGTAACAGGTGCTCTACGAGGAATGGAATCACCAGTAACTGGTTTATTAAAAGGGCAAGAGAAAAATACTGTATTTTTTACCACGAAAAATGAATCTAAAGAATCTTTACAGGCATTACAAATAAATGCTGAAGGACTACCCACTATTTTATGTACGATTGAGGCAAGTTCTAAGGTTGAACTATCAGCCGTCGCAGTTTCCGAAGGTAACATACTCATTCGAACACTATCCACCTATCATAAATCTGTAAAACTGAAGGCCAAGGGTATACAGCTTACCCCTATCGCTAAAAATTACACAAATTTGTCAGCTCCTAAACCTTTAGTTTTGACGGATCAAAATGGAGACCACCAAATAGTAATGGCTGAGCCATTAAATTCTATTTCAGCCTATCAAGTTACAGCAGATTTAGAGCAGCCGTTACAACCAATCTGGCGTACGACCGGACGAGCTATGACAACGCAAAGCCCTCAGATGGAAGGGTTAGTTTCAGGAGACATAGATCAAGATGGTATTGATGAGGTTCTTTTCGCACGTGAAATGCCAGACGGACACAGTCGGCTAATTGCAATTGGCCTCAATGGTATAAATCGATGGCACTATGACTTTATAAATTTTAATGGTCGCTCTCCTATTTGGAATGAATGTGGAACTACAAGATGGGCAGTTGGGCACTTTACTAATTCTGATCGTCTTGATGTTATGGTGTCCAACCGCCGTTCGATTATGCATAGTGACGAAACAGTAATTATCAATACCAGAACTAACATGGTCGCTTGGCATAAGGATATTCTTGAGATGCCTAATCATACTCGTGGTTATGGTGGTGGGCGTTATTCTATTACTAGTATGGGCGACGACCAGTTGGATGATATCATTCAGGCCTATCCGGCTGAATTTTCCATTGTTGATGGTAAGACTGGGAGGCAGATCACAACTTTCAACCTAGGTCCAGTTGAAGGATCAACCCATTGGGTAATCGATGGAACACCAATGGTAGTTAATGATGAGATCACTATTGTAACTCACCCTTCAATGGTAATTGCCTTGCAGAGCGAATCAGATCGAACTAGTATCCTATGGAGCACGGAGCCAAACGATGGTGTAAATGGCTTCCCATCAATTGGCGATGTCGATGGCGACGGTAACATTGAAATTGGTTTGCCTGGTTGTCAAGATGGATTCAGGTGTGTTGATCTAAAAACTGGTTATACTAAATGGTCTATAGATAACTCAGACAGCCGAGTCTCGAATTGTGTGTCAGTAGATATTAATTGTGATGGAATTGAAGAATTCATCTATGGAAACGGAACGCAACTGCGTGCTGTTGCCAAACGCGCCAATCAAAAGTCACCAATTATCTGGCAGATTGATTTACCTGCACCGATAGAGCATCTTGTTGTTGCAGATATTGATGGGGATTCTTTTTCTGAAATTTTAGTTAGCTCAAGTAACGGGAAAATCTACTGTATCAAGCAAGGATAACACTAAATTAGATTGCCTACCCACAGGTGAATAGTATTAAAAAGAAGCCAATTATTCGCAATGAAACAGACCAACTTTCAACGCCCCCAAGGTGTTATTCCCGCAGCTTTAATGCCATTCGACTCGAATTTAGAAATTGACCCAGTTGCTTATCAAAATCACCTTAGAGACTTGGTCTCCGTTGATGGGATTTCAGCTATAACAATTAATGGACATGCAGCTGAGGTCCATGCCCTAACCTTGAGTGAACAAAAACAAAGCCTGTATTTAGCTCAGGAAACTCTTGACCAAAAGATCCCATTGATTGTCGGTATTTCTACAGCAAGTAGTATGGTTGCCAGCCAACTAGCTCGTACTGCTGCAGAAGGAGGGGCTTCCGCGTTACTTGTTTTTCCACCGGATAGCATGTCTTTAGGTGGACATCAGCGACCGGAAATGGCTATTGCTCATTTTGAGCGTATCGTTCACCAAACGAACTTACCCTTGATTTTGTTCCAGTATCCGGTTTCCAGCGGCCTGGCCTATCCACTACCTACTTTACTAGAGTTGTGTCACCGTTTTCCTACTATTCGAGCGATTAAAGATTGGTGTAATAACCCGGTTCTTCACGAACAGCATATTAGAGAACTCCACGCTCTGAATCCGCCAGTATCGGTACTGTCCACACATAGTGCATGGCTACTTAGTTCTCTAGTCTTAGGTTGTGACGGCTTATTGTCTGGTTCTGGGAGCGTAATCGCACATCTACATATGAGTATTTGGCAAGCAATTCAAGATGAAAATTTGTCTCTTGCCCGAGCTATAAGTGATCAATTGTATCATTCAAGCAAAGCTTTCTATTGTGATCCACTTGTTGATATGCATAATCGGATGAAAGAAGCTCTTGTACTACTCGGGCGTTTGCCGTCAGCATACGTCCGGCCACCTCTATTACAGTTATCTACTGAGGAATTGGAAAGTATCAAGAGGAACTTGGAATTAGCAGGACTCCAGACAGTGAACAAAAGTACACCTTATTAGGCTATACAACAATAGTAGACAATGATAGCTTGGGCTACAATTTGGGAATATTAGAAATGATATAAAAAGGCAAAAATCTTATGTCAGCTAGATATAAAATCGATAAATCTACCAAGCTTTTTTAGCTCTGTTCTAGTGTACTTGAGCGTTGAAGCCTTACTGAGTTTTTTCTATGTTGTCAGGAATCAGGTTGATCTGGATTTCAAACGTTTTGGATTCTTTTTTAATATGATCTCCTACTTGTATTTTCTGATATTGTGTGCCTGGGACCTCTGTTGTATATAGTTCATTACTAGTATCGACCTTGACATAATGGCGGGCAGATGTAACTCTGATAGCCTTTCTTTCCCTAACATACTTTTCAATAATCTTTCCTTCGAAAGAAGAATAATAAAGATCTAACTGATAACCTAAAAACGCAGACAACACTATCGTCGTAATAATTGGGAAAATAAAGAATTTTATATCTCTTTTCTCATTTTTGTTACTCATCTTAGATGAAAAATTGGTTTGGCGTACCAGCATAACTATGGAACCAGTAAAAAGTAAAAATACAATTATCGTAATAACAGGATACCAAATAAACAGTTGTGTCAAGAAATTCATTCTATTCTCGTATTTTTGCTAATCCATGTTATTTATACCTGATACTCATGGTTCGTATCGTGATGTAGCAGGTGGCACAAGGAGGAGTTCTTTTATTGATGATATTATTCACAACGCTTTGAGTTTTGCCTAATTTACTTAAAGAAAAATGTTTATCTCTTAACTTTTGAAGTGTTATGATTAATCAGCCAAATTTACTAGTTCTTTGACGAGATGCCGCTTTACAATCATCACTTGGATCAGTATACACAAAGAACCATACACATCTTTGGAAGGGCTTTGTTTCACACCTCTTAATTCACTACTATACAGTCTTCCTGAATTATACAATATAAGTGTTTCCAAGTATCAATAGAAGTCATAGCTGTGGTCAAAAAACGATGCTCTGTAGCTAATTATTTTATTTACAAGACTCTCATTTTTTTTAGTAATTTCATTGATGTTGTATTTTATAAATTCACCATCTGCATGAATGCTGAAATTGTCAGACTTATAGAGTGTTAACTTATAAAATGGGATAGCCCAATAGCATTTTTCGATTTGGGAGATAATACGAATTAGCACTCCCTTTCTTCTCATTTCGATATCAGAAAAAACAATATGTTGGCCAGATTGGATAATTTTCTGAATCCCATGACTTGATTCTGAAACATTCAAGAGACTTGACTTTACTCCATTAAGCATCAGTCTTTCAATTAAACCAAACTTCTTACCAATTAATTCATTCGTCTGAACTATTCTACTCCCATCGTTATTGGATAGATTGTACAACATTATTTTAATCTCTCTAAAAATTATTAGGTTACCCCTCAGATCAAATGCAGTCTACAGCGATTAACTCACTCGTGTATTTTCATTTTCCTTAAAGATCGGAAAAATCTAGAAATAGATGTATCTCTTAATCATGCCTTATAGACAAAGAATCTTTTAGCTTCACAGAACCTATTCGCTAACCAAGCAAACACGGGCAAGGAATAAATAGAACTGTACAAGAAAAAATCTGACGTGTCTGACGATGTACACAACTTCATAATTTTGGAATTAGCTATTTTCAGATATTAGTTACCATATATTATACAACTGCAGAGCACCGGTTAAAAATTTACTGGCGACGAGATATTGCTGTGCTATGCGCACTTGGCGAATGATCGGTTTACACTCGTACCTGGCAAGTATCATCACATGAATAATTCGCCAAATAGCGGTACCCAAGACAAAGGAAAAGCCTTCCCCAGCGGTCATGGCCCAATTGCCCAGATGTGGCTTTCGGGGAAGTGCTTGGCCCAGTGCGCTATTCAACTTGTCTGGATGATAAGTAGCATTTGGGAAATAATCTTAGTCTCACTTCGAACAGAAACCTCAGAAAAAACAGATAAGAATTCAATCCGACCTACAAATTTATTTTTAATAAAAACTACTCTCTTATACAGGTTCGTATTTGCAGGATAACTCAGTAAATTACCAGTAATGTTTTTCTAACCGAACCATACTCCATAACCTCTAAAAATACCTGATCCAATACTTGCAAGTATGCCCCATACTATTCCTGCAGTAAAAAAATGCCCTAACGTAATGCCTAAAAAGCAAGGTGTCAACTGACGATAAAGCCCAATTCCCCCAATTCGAGTAATAAACACCTTGAGAATCCAAGCGACAAGAAACGGCCCCCATAAAGGGTCTCCATAAGCAGTTACCATAGCAAAACCAAGTGGGTGCAAAGGAAATTGTAGAAAACTACGACGTAGAAAACCCAAGAGTGTAGTGAAAATGAAACCAAATCCAACTGCACTTGTTCTTATTAGATTTGGTTCACTTTTAGACAATTGATAACCTTTCATCAAATTGTATTCATGACGAATAAGTGCGGCACCGCGCGTGCCACCTTTTAGCCCTTGACCTCCTTCTAGAATATTGGCACCATACTCGTAATAGGTAGTCAAATGCATCCAGTAAGCACCTACCAACCCAATTATCAAAGCTAGCATGATTACAAAAGGAATAATTCGCCGATTAATTTTTACATCATCACTATGCTTAAGAGATTCAAGTTGATAAGCCATGAATGAAGGGAAATAACCCCTAGATAAAAATGTTAAACTCGCCCAAACAGATAGATTTTGATAACTTCCGTTCGGAGTAAAAGCTGCGGAGCCAAAGGCATTTATCATAATATTCTTATGTTCACCATAAGGGAAAAGCCATATCATGGGAGCACCGGCTTCTGCACGGATTTTTGTGTAAACAATTGCAAAACTGAAGATAAGCCCGAAATATATTAGCGTTGTTGTGAGAGTCATTCCTGCGAGAGTACACCAACCACAGATAAAGGTGACACCACCAATAAAGCCCCAAAATGCGAAGCGGAAAGATAATGGCTCCTCTTTATCTTCAACAACTTTCGTGCTTAATGCGTTGATAATTACGTTTCGCAGATGTTTTTTAGCTACCCAACAAAACGCAACAACAAGTGCTAAAAAAGATCCGCTACTCTGATCGTGAACGTATGGGAAACCTGGTAGATTATAGCCAGACGCTGAAGCTAGAATTGACTCTATTTTCAATAAAAAGTATAGAAACCAAACTGAGAAGTTAATATCTAGAGGCATTAGATACGCTAAGCCAAAAACGGCAGGCCGAAATTGGAAAGTAATTGGTCGTATGGCAGTCCAAGGCCTATCTGTAAAATGATGACTTAAGTCAATTCTGGTTCCTGGTCCAGGGATAGAAGGATAAAATGCGTGTATAATATTCATGAAATTATATAAGAAGGCCAAACTGAAACCAACCCACATATAAGGATTGCTAAAAAAAGATCTTCTGTTTGTTAGACTAGAGCTAGATAGGCCTTCGTTTGGTGAGTAGTCATTGCCGATGAGTTCAATTCCAAATCTAGCTACTGGAAATACCAGACGTTCTTGGTCAATCCATTGCTTGCGAAAAATAACCACAATACATAGCATAGTCCAAAAAATCGAAATAAACAGAAATGTCCAAAATGTGAGTGGAGTTATCCAAGCAAACCAAGGAACGGAAGCATTGTGTCCAATACCTTCATAAGCACCAATAATTGCTTTTTGATCATTCACAACCATCCAAGAGGGAAGATGCTGAGAAAAAAAACTAAATTCGTTTTCAGAAGTAGCATAGTAGAATGGTGCTGTCAAAACGGGCAAAAAGTATCGGACCATACCAACGGAAGACATAGAAATCGAAATAGCAACAACCGTATAAATAACGATGGTCTCAGCTCTAGATAACGCAAATGATGGATTTAACAATCTAAGAAAAGGGTTGATAGCAACAATTATTATAATCGTTGCAACTGCAGGGATTGGAGGTACGGACTCTCCAATTTGGGTAGCGTGTACTATAAGACCACTATGAGCAACCCAAATATTACTAATCCAAACGATTAGTATTGATAGAAGAGTAGAGCGAGTTGTTAACCCTACTGCTAATTTCTGGATCATAGTTAAATTCCAATTTGATTAGTTTGCGCTGGTAGTAGTTCCTGAAAAATGTGGAAAATAATTTAGGAGTGTTAAAAATCAGCAAGTATTTATTTTGCTATTTCAAGGTGAAGGTAGTTTTCATTGTAAATTGTTCGCTCGCATTTATAGATAAAACGAAAGCTTATTGTATATACAAATTTGAGCTCTTTCTGTTCAACAAATGGAGGTTTTTTATGATTTTTCCCAACATGTTACTGATGCTTTTGGTATCAATTATATCTGATAGTATGCCTACAAAATTACAAGCGGGAGCTGCGAAGCGTATTATTACACCGAAAGGCTCAGTTTATCTAGCAGGATGGTCCAACAATCGAAAAAGTGAAGGAATCCATGATGAGCTTTTTGCCAGATGTATACTAATTGATGATGGACAAATACAAATCGGGTTTTTGTGCCTTGATCTTTTGGGAGTAACTCGTTTACAAAACCTGGAAATTCAGCGCCTCTGTCGAAAAAAAGGTACTCTGCCAGACCATCTCATCATTATGGCGACACATCAACATTCTGGTCCTGATACGATCGGTCTATGGGGGCCGGATGAAACGACCACCGGTGTTGATTCCGAATATATAGATTGGGTCTGTCAACAAGCTGCTGAATGCATAGCAGAGGCAAAAGACAAAATTGAACCGGCTAAGATCTCTTTAGCAATGACAACAATTGATGAAGCCGATCGTATTTCTATCAACCATAGAAACCCAGATTTAATTGACCGTGATTTAGGTCTAATTAAGATTGACCGATTTAACGATACCAACATTGCGATGTTAGTCAATTTTGCTATGCACCCAGAAGTAATGAAGTCTGATAGTCGGCTCATAACTGCTGATTTTCCATCTGTTATTTACCGTGAATGCGATAATAAATTGGGGGGAATTACTCTATTTGTCAATGGTGCTCTAGGAGGAATGATTTCACCTGATAGAACAGAAGGTAATTTTCAAGAACTAGAACGAATAGGTAGTTTTATGACGGAAAAAATATTAGAAGCTGCAAAGTCTGCGGTTTTACAAGAAAATATTAAGCTCAGCCACCGTTCAGCTAAAATAAATATACCACTCGAGAATTTGCAATTTTTGTCGGCCATTGAAAAAGGGCTTTTACCAAAACAAATGGCTATTCGTGATCCGAAGATGCCATCCAATGAAAGTAGATTGATAATTCCGACAGTTGTTCGTTTCATAGAAATAGGCGATGCGCAAATCGCAACTTATCCTGGAGAAGTTCTGCCGAAACTCGGCTATCAGGTCAAAGATAGAATGGACACCAAATATCGTTTTATTTTCGGTCTAGCCGATGATGAATTGGGTTATATTTTGGATGACCAAGATTTCGGCCGATATCCTTACGAATATGAAAGCTCAATGTCTATCAGTAGAACAGCTGGGTCTTTGACTACAAACGCTATAATTCGCTTACTGGGTATGTGATTAAAACTAGTATTAGAATATGAACACAGCAAGTGGTACAAACGTCCGATGACTTCAAAATCGAAGCTGAAAACAAGTAGCTGAAACAATTGTGCTTTCTAGTGTTCCGTTAAAATTAGCGAATTTAGGAAAGATTCCTGCTGAATACAGTAATAACATGAAAAAGAAAAAACGCCGACGAAGAAATTCAATCAGACAGAATCCAACGAGCTTTAATCTCACAACAGTTGATGGTAAAGATTATGTGGTTCTATTTATGAATAGGGAGGGAACTACTCATCACTGTCCATTTTGTGGATACATTCACCATCATGAGGCTGAAGGTCTTCAGAAGGTAAAGTGCACAAGTAAATATACCAAGAAAAAACTTAAAATATCTCAGACTGACCATCCATTTGAACTGGTGGATTGCTATAAAGATGACGGATATTATCTTGCGTATGAGGACACAGTATCAGAATACGTTGATCTTTCAGATACGAGTTTTTGATTTTTTCTTATATCCATCTAATTAAGCGGTATTGTTTTGAAACCTCCGTAGCCCTTACCTTGTCCAGTATGGCCATAGGAAATATCAAGTCAGGTATAAACGATGTAAACACAATGCATTTGTCTACTAGGTTCTAACAAACCGTATCCCACCATTCAGGGGATATCCTGTTGATGTCTATCACCTGTCAAAATAAGCTATCTATGATTATCCGTTTAATTGAACGAATAATAATTCAAGAGTTCAATTTGAAGGAATTAAATTTTTTGGATATAAGATGATTTTGTTATTACCTGATTTTTTGAAAAATAGGAAATGAGCAATATGTTCATGAATGGTTACGATGCCAGTTTGCCATCCGTTGGTCTTCGTGTTTCATGCGCCAGTGAAGAAGCTTTTGGCAATACCGAAGAACTGTCGGCATATGTAGTGGATCATTAGCCAGATTGTTATATTCATCTGGGTCATTACGAAGATCAAATAGCAGTGGTGGTATTTCTTCACTAGCAAATTGAACATATTTATAATTGTCATCCCGGACCAACCAAAACAACCTCAAATCAGGATCAGAAATAATATGGTCCACTTCACCACCAATATCTTTTTCGTAGTAAATCTTGGTTTTACTATCCCCACTACCTTGCAAACGACTTAGAATACTAGTTCCTTGAAAACGCTTCGGGATGGGAATACCAAGGTATTCAAGAATCGTGGGCGCGTGATCAATCGATTCGACAAATCCGTCAAGTTGCTGTCCCCTGGTTGCATCTGCTGACGACGAAGGATCACGAACAATAAGGGGGACACGCATGGTACTATCGTAAAACTGGCCTTTACCAGTTAGGTAATGGTCTCCCAAATACTCACCATGGTCTGAGGAAAAAACGATCAGTGTCTTATCCCACTGATCAGTATCTTTAAGAGCCTGAAATAGTATGCCCAGAGAGCGATCAAGTTCAGTGATCATCCCCCAGTAATTAGCCTGAGTTTCACTTAAGTCTCGATTCGACTCTAATTTTGGGTTTTTGTGGATACTTTCTAGGTACGGGTGGTCAGATTCCAATTCATCTTTTCGTCTTTTAGGTAGAGGCATGTCCGACGGATTGTACATGTCATTATACGGAGCCGAACAAATGTTAGGTGGGTGTGGTTTGATATAATTAACGTTGAGGACCCAACCTCTGTCTTTGTTAGAATTAATATGATCTATAGCCCTGTTAGTTATAAATCTGCACTCGCAATCTTCTTCTTTGTAGTACGCAGGATATCGGAGCGGAAGATGTTCTCCCGGCCCTTCTGGGGGAACATTGGGATTATGAATGGATTGATGATTGAGCAAATGTTCCGGATAACCTTTTTGCCTTAGGTCTTCGAAATATTCAGGAGAGTCATACTCATGATATAAAATATTTTCCCAACCAGGTTGGACATTATCATAACTGGGCTGCTTCTTCCTCGAGTCTTCATCTGGTAGAATCCGAGGGTCAACTGCATAATCATGATACCCTATTTGAGCCGGCTTATGGCCGGCATCCCTAAGAAAAACTCCTATATTCTCATCGGCGTCAATGAGTGGAACTTTATTGTTCAAAACACGGTGAGAGCATGGATAGCGACTAGTATACATACTCATCCGACTTGGGCCACATGGCGCAGTTTGGACAAAGCATTGCTTAAAGTAGGTACTCTCCGAAATCAATGCGTCTAGATTTGGAGTTTTTACTACAGGATGTCCCACCGAACCTATACTGTCGGCACGAAATTGATCGGCAAGAATAAAGAGCACATTTTGAGACATAATTGAGATCCCTAAAAATAGTTCTCACTTCTATTTGGCAATGAAATGGTTAGGATTCTTGAAAATCTAGTCGGCATTAGTTAACATCCAGACTTATATAATCTCTGGAAAAGCTATCTTAGACATAAGCAATTCCAAGAAGTCTAGGTCATCATTGTTTATAAAGCCAATATCTGAACATAAAAAATCCTCTTACCCAAAACACTACTCCTACTGATTCTTTAAGCGTAACTTTTTAATTTGGCTCCAAGTAGTAGTAAAAGCATCTTGAGGATTAACCGGAAAAGTATCAGTAATCACCAAATTATCAAAGAAAACTCCACTCTGTGCGTATAGAATAAAGCCTATGTACCCAGCCTTATTATAAGTATTATCTTTACCTTCAACAGCCTTTTTCCCATCGACCTCAACTCTAAATCTATCGCCTGTGACCTCAATTTTCCAGTGTGTGAGTTTCCCTTCAGTATAGGATTTTCCTTTTTCTATATCTAGAGTGTCATAGAAAGGTAATTTTTGTCCTGCACCTTTGCCTAATCGAACTTCCAATTTACGCCAAGGGCCAAGTTCTCCATTGGGGGGATTACCACTATCAACCATAGTAAAGAATCGATAGTGTTCGGAAAGATCTTGGAAACGCCAGACAACACCCATTCCGTCATTGTCATTGGCCAAAACATCAACATCTAAAACAAAATCAATCCACTTCTGTTTGGTATATACTGCTACGGTACCAATGGCAACTGTGTCTGTTTTATCTCCCCAGATATTGGAACTCTGACTCAGGGCATTTCCTGTTATTTCACCTTTCTTAATTTCCCAACTGGATGGTCCTTGGTCCCCTAGACTCTTCTCATCGAAAGTTCTCCAAATACTATCAGCAGCAGTTCCAATTTTGATGTTTTTTGCTTCAAAGTCAGTCTTAAAATCGGCGGCTTCTGATTGAAGCAAAATAATGACAAGAGCTGTTATTGACAAAAAGATTTTTTTCATAGCAACCTTCTAAGTTATTTAATCGCCAAATAATGATAAGCGATCGTTTTTATTTTTTAATATCTGCCCAATATGTAGCCAATTTATGACCATCATCTACAAATAATCCAAATGATTCCATATTCTGTTTAATTTCTTTCCCAGATAGAGCCCTATTATAGATTTTGACTTCGTCTATTAATCCGTGATGGGGGAAGAATTCATTTTTATCACGGTATTGACCAACTACGAGTTCAGCATCACTCTCATCTTTAGGGTCTTTAGCATTAGGATAATTTATATCACCTTTATGATTTTTGTTCTCTGCAACAAGTTCACCATTGATATATACTTTAATCTCTTTTCCATCATAAGTTCCAGCTATATGAAACCATTCACCTCGGTTCGGGTTTTTGGCGGCCTTAACATATGTCAAGACACCATTACCATCATCAGGTTCCTTGGTAGAAACAGCAAAACTAACGTTATTGTTGGTGCCAAAAACCCAACCTTTTTCAAAACTTCCGTTGTCCTGAGCACAAACTACATATCCGCCCCACTCGATGAATCCTTCATCAATAACCCAAGCCTCTACGCTAATTGCTTGAGTCGGTTTGTTTTTAAAGTTTTTGAGACTCTTGGCGCCTTGGATATAATTGTTTTGATTGTTATCGAATTTAATAGCATCTCCAAATTTACCTTTTACTGTTTTTAAATTGCCAATGATTTTTGCATTTTGTTTGTTTTTTGACAGATCCTCAATTGTTGCCCCTTTAATTGTTCCTTTATCAAAACTCCAGTATGCCACGAGTCCTTCTTCCACAACTTTTTGTGCTCGAACAACTGACAGTGAAGAAATTGTGAAAATAAAAAGCAAAACCCAGATATAAAATTCCTTCATGATCACCTCTAATATTTTATTGGTGTTTATGTTTTGAAAACTGTAAAAAAAGAGAGCTAGTGGATAATGATAGCCCTCTTTTTCTTTTGGAGTGAAATTATTTAAATGATCTAATAGCTCCCCAAGTTGTTGCTAATTTACCATTGGCTTCAACAGGTGTGCTAACTTTCGATTTTGCGCCTGTAACAACGATATTATCAAGAGACCACCACCAGTCGTTATCAGCATCAAGCATGGCCCATGAAAACACCATTGACTTCGCTCCTTCTGGATTAGGAACCTTGATGCTCATCGGAAACTCTACTTTATCTTCACTTGTAGCAAAAGCTTCAGTTGAACCGTCATGAAAAGTCGCTGCGGCAACCGATTCATCTGAGTCATCAGAGGTCGCACTCATTAGTACTATAGGAGCTTTTCCATCAAAAGATACATGAATCTCAAAATCCTGATTTTTCTCCATTCTGAATGAGGAATCAAATTGCAGTACAACGGAGTTGGCCTCAATTGATTTCAAATCAATAGTAGGAGTACTAAGTATTGAATTGAACTTAACCACATCATCTGGACTTTTTCCGTCAATTTTTTCATCATCCCACTCATCGGGGTCAGCGACTGCTACCACACCGGCTGCTTTTTTCCAATTTCCACGGCCTTGATTTTCGGCAGTTTGGACCCACCATTCTAATTGGGGAAAGCTCCAACCAGTCCATTCTTCAATGCCAAGTCCATCTGGCAGCGGAACGTCTGGGTCTTTCAATGTGAAATCATTCTTGACTACCCATCCTTTTGGGCCTTCTTTACTCCAGACGGTAACACCTTTTATACCTTCCTCAACACTATCTCCTAACGTGACACTTTCAAAATCTTCTTCAAACAGAATCTCGCTGTGTCCATCTGCATGAGCGACCGATTGTAGGTTGAAAACAACGGCCAATGCAAAAACAATCAAAATAATCACCTTATTAGTTAACATCATATCTTCCTTTTTATTTTTTTCGACTTCCTATAAGATTAATAGTACATAACCAACTAATTTCTTACTAACCACATAGATTAAAAAGTCAGCAAAAATATATCTATCAAAAGTGGAAAATTTATTGTGAATTTAATAAGTTTTTAAACAAACTTGTATGATGCTATACGGCAAAGAAGCTAAATTGTGGATGCGTTATTCTGTCTAAAATATGAAAGCTAACCTATTTTGTTGCAAATATTCTATTTAAAAAATAACCATGTACAATTTTTATTGTTTCAAAAGACTAAGCCGAAAATTAAATAACCTAAATCAGGATTACTCCATTGTTTTACTGGCAAATTTTTAGATATATTTTGATTTCTTTATTCTTCATACCACCAATTTTAGAGGGTGAAGTACGTTTTACTGATGTGACTTACTCAGCTGGTATAGAATTTTTTCATATTGACGGGCGAAGTGGGAATAAGTACTTCATGGAAACTTTGGGAGCAGGGGTTGCTTTTTTTGATTATAACAACGATAGTTATCCCGATTTGTATTTTGTCAATGGCTCCCCTTTGCCTGGTTATCTGACCAATGATGATCTACCTACCAATCAGCTCTACCAGAACAATAGAGATGGAACCTTTAGCAATGTCACCATGTATGCAGGTGTCGGGGACACTGGTTATGGCCATGGTTGTACCGTTGGGGATTATGATAACGATGGAGATTTAGATCTTTACGTTACTAACTTTGGTACAGATATACTGTATTGTAACAATGGAGATGGAACTTTCACTGATGTCACACTGGTGGCAGGTATTTTAAATTCTGATTGGGGAACTAGCTGTGCGTTCGTTGACTACGATCTAGATGGTGATCTAGACCTATATGTAGTCAACTACATAGAATTTGATTTAGCAACCAATCCTTGGTGTGGATTGAAAGAATCAAATATTCGGGCCTATTGCGAGCCTAATAGCTTTTTAGGAGTACCAGATTTATTATATCAAAATAACGGAGATGGAACTTTTAAAGATGTTAGCCAATTATCAGGTATCACTAATGTTTCTCCACAAGGTAAAGGCCTCGGTTTGGCCTGGGGCGATTATGACAATGACGGAGATTCAGACCTGTACATTGCTAATGACTCGACAGAAAATTTTTTTTATAGAAACAATGGAGATGGGACTCTGGAAGAAGTCAGTTTTATGTTGGGTGTAGCGGTCAATGAAAACGGAACGCCCGAGAATGGAATGGGTACCGCGTTTGGGGATATCAACAACGATGGCTGGCTTGATTTAACAGTGACCAATTATGCTGACCAAACCAATACTTTATACCGAAACGACGGAGATGGTTTTTTTTCCGATATTACGAGAGCCTCAAAAACTGGCCATGTCACTTTTCCTTATCTTGGTTGGGCAACACTTTTCTTTGATTACGATAACAACGGTTATCAAGATCTATATGTGGCAAACGGACACTTACACGATAATCTAGTTGAGTTAGGTCAAAATGGAAACTACGCCCAATCCGATCTTATGTTTCATCAAGATGTAGATGGTTCTTTAACCGAAATTGCTCAAAGTTTAGGCGACCTCGGACACCCGGTTATTAGTCGAGGCGCCGCTGTGGCTGACTATGACCTAGACGGTGATTTGGATTTGGTGGTGACAACTTCGAATGGTAAGCCTTACCTGCTGAGAAATGACGGTGGTAATAGACAAAACTGGATCCGATTTATAATTCAAGGAATTGCTACTGGTACACGTATCACGATTCAAACCATCGGTAGTGATGGGCGGCAACATCGTCAATGCCAAGAGGTCGGTAATAATACTGGTTATCTTTCCCACAGTGAAACTTCCCTACATTTCGGGGTCGGAAATGCCAAACAAATCGAGCAAGTTATGATACGTTGGCCAAACGGAGACGTCGAAAATCTGGATCATTTTTTGGTCAACCAGACGGTCCAAATTACTAGCCCCTAAAACGGGGGTAGTTTGTGTTGTACACGGCGACTATTATACTCAAGCTGATACGGAAGTAGGTGCTCTGGATATTCTTTCGGTGGATAATCTTTCATGTTGTGGTAAGGTAATGGGCCGACAGTCTGAGAAGCTAGGGTATTTATATCTGCATCCTTAACCCAACCATCACTAAATAGAATAAATGAGCGCGTCCAACCAGCTGGCAAATCAGGTAATTTACTTTTTGAGAATGTGACCGTTATCTCGTCTCCAGCGTTCATCACTACCAACTTATCGTCTAGAATATTCAATAATTGAGTTACGTCTCCATACCGGGTAAAGAACCCTTCCATATCTCGCCAGCGTTGGTTTCGATCAATTTGGTTATAATCGTATAAGTGTGGCCCATGTGGCGTTGGGCGGTACATCTTAGGAAAACCAAGGTATTGCAAGTCGGCAGTTTCAACCTCCAGTTCGGTTATAACCATTGGAAAGTCTTGGTCCCCAATGGTAAAAAAGGCTCGATCCCAGTAGACTTGCATGTCGCTTATAATTCGTACACGTCTATCGACTGATAGAAACTTATCTGTTAAATCTATAATCATAGTTTTATTTTTACCAGCAGGGATGCCAATTGGATTAATCACCGTTTGCCATTGTCCTTTCTGGTCTAGTACTTGCAGATAGGGAAAGGTAGAACTAATAGCGGGATTTTGCGAAATAGAGACATTAATGGATGTATCCGTAGGAAAGATCCAGCCAGTTAAAAACAGTTTAATTGGAGTTTGATCGCTGGTAGGACCAAGATCAAGCTCAATGATATGCTCGTCGACTACGCCCTGAAAGCGACCAGGCTTATGCTCTACTGCATAGTCGTAGTCAAACTTTTTCAATTTTTTTAGTACATCGTTTTTATTATGATCAATGGCACTCAATGGCTTACGAGCTATTTTGACTGGATGAATTTTAAATGGAGGATAGGGTGTTGGTGTAAACTTTTCATCCACAAAAATTTGATTGCTCGCTGGATGATCAACGGTGATGAGTTTGACCTGATCAAAATATGCTGTTTCCCATAATTCTTCGGTGATTTTCAAAATGTATTGACCACCTTTGGGTTTTAGCTTATCTCCAATTAGAACATAATCATCAGCTGATTTAGAAGACGCAACTGTACCAATTGGCGTAATCATACCAAGTGGGCTTTTCCATAGTAAATCAGTGATGAATCTAAAGCCGTCCCCGTCGTACACATATAAAAACGGACAAGATCCTTTCAATACCTGTTTTTCTACGATTTTCTGGTTACTACGAGGTTGAAGAATATTTTGTGGTACACCATTCGTCCAGACGATCCGAGCGACATCCACCAATTTATTGTTGCCTAATCCAAAATGAGAGATCTGTTGATCGACGTAGGTCAATTGATAATGACTTCCAGCTTTGACCTCTAGTCTGGAACCAATACCTTTTAGATTATTTTTATTATTACCTTCGACGATTGATTCCAGTTCAATTCGCAACCATTGGTTTTGGTTTCCCCCATCGTTTTGTAATACATAGCTCTTTTCATCGTCTAAGAAATGAACTAAGTCTAAATCTCCATCATTATCGTAATCAGAAGTTAGTCCAAATTCCCCGTATTCAGTCTTGGGTGGTAACAAATCAGACTGGTTATTGAACTGGCTATAACCATTATTTCGCCAAATTGAATGCTTGGTGGGATTAAGAATCCAAAGGTCTAGAAAACCATCGTTATCGTAATCCACAAAATGACAATCTAACCCATTGGAAAAAGAAAGTACTTGATCAATCACAAAAGTGCCATCACCTCGATTTTTGTAGGTTTGAACTGCCTGATGTGAAGTGATCACCAGATCAATATCTCCATCATTGTCATAATCCCCATCATCAATGGATTGTAGCTGTTGTTCTGAGACGATTACTGTAGCTTTTAATCGACCTTGACGCAGATTTTCAAAAAAATAACAATTAGTATGATCAACTGTAACCAAATCTACATCTCCATCATCGTCGAAATCAGCAAAGGTTCCATCAATAGCCGCTATTTGAAAATCGCTACCAAAGGTCGTTTGGGATGCGTCAGAAAATGTGCCGTCTCCATCGTTACGCCACATTTTCATTTTTTCACTATTGAGTTCTAAAGCATCTAAATCTCCGTCATGATCATAGTCAAACTGAATATTGTTAGTTTTAGGTTTGTCGAAATGTTTTTGAATGGTTGTAAAATGAACGGAGATAGGTGGAGTTATTTTGGTAACTAAGCGGGAACGAAAACCAGTTTCAAAATCCTCGATAGGGTGGCCTAAAATCGGGGTATCCAATTCGGCAATACCTTGCTGGTAACGGGGAGTGTTTTTGTTGATGTTTTCGAAAATTCGCAAATTCCGGTTGGCGACTTGTAGATGATTATTTAATTGCTGATCCTGAATAGCAGTTAATCCATCGATAAGGAATTGCAATTTATCAATAGGAATATCGGCTAGTAAAGTTCTTAATTGTTGGCCAGTTTCCATTGTTAAATCAATATCCCCTCGAGTGGCCGCCAATTGAGCTAACTTCATCAAGACAACAATGTTCGTTGGTGTTCGCAGACGTATTTGCTTTAAACCCTCAATGGCTTTTTCCTGTTCACCTACATCCCCTCTGATACGGAGATGTTGTCGAACTAATTGGTATCGAGCTTCTAAGTCCTCCGGGTTTAGCCGGACAGCTTCCTCAATTTCAACGGTCGCTTGTTCGAATTTACCTTTTAATTGCAAAATCTCAGCCGAAATAAAGTGAAGTTGACTATTCATGGGGTTAACATTGAGACCCCTTTGTATCGTCGTCCAAGCCTCATCAGATTGCTTAAGACGGAGTTGTGCAACGGCCAAGTTGCCATATCCTATGGCTTCTTCTGGTAACAGATTGATCAATTTTGCAAATTGTTCAGCAGCTTTCTGTGGTTGGGATTCTTCGAGGTAAGCCAAACCCAAATTTTGGCATTTGAGTGCTAGTGTAGTAACTTGTTCTACATCTGTAACCGGTTTTGCCGCTAGTTCTAATTGTGAAAAGACACAAGATGCAGCGATAATATATGTTGACCAAATATGAATCAAAGAATAGGATGATGAAGAAAACATTCGGTGCAAAGTGGTTCTCCTAACGAATGAACTTAAATAAATTTTTTATGAGGCCACACAAGTGAGTCTTGAAACTTTCTTAATTGCCACGAGATGAGATCGTATTGATACGAAATTAGTTATGCTGATCTGAATAATGTTCTCTTAGATAACAAAGACTTGAGACATTTTAAAACAACTTGAATATCGCATGAACAATCTTGGTTAACTGATCAATTTCTATATTGACCAACAGATATTATTCTGATTATCACAGTAGAAAGAAAAGAGGTGCTTCTAGGCAATAGCTGTCCCTATGATTTTATATGTCATAATAAAAAAAGGTGGTAGAAAAATTCTACCACCCCTCGAAGGTTTTACCAACTTGGATGAACCCAATTTCGAAGTAGGTTATTTGAGTCGAATTTCACCACCTGCACGAATCAGTCGACGAGAAGGCTTCGTCAAGTAATCAGGAATATCTCGACCGCGAACAATATCACCCATCATCTGGTTACCCAGACGTGAGACCATATGTTTTCTCAGATCAGCTCTGATTTGTTCTTCTGATACTCGACTATATTCTTTAGCCGGATCTTGTGTTTGAAACTCCCTACAATATTTAATGTATCCTTTCAATCCTTTATTGTTCCAAACAATTTCTTTCGTTTTCACATCCACAGCAATTACCTGCATATCGACTTCAGCCCATTGGTAAACTAATACAAAACGGGTCGTTCCAGAAATACCCGCTTGATTACTCATGTCAAAGGCTGGCCTACTATCCATTTCCTCGTCGATTTTAAGTTTTTTAATACTGCCAATTAAAATCAGATCAGCTCCTACTTTTTCCCCGACTGCAGCAGCGAGGGTAGCATCCTCTGAATCCTTATCTGCGGCAGCTTCGAACGCAGCTTTAATTGTAGGAACTTTAATTTCTTTGGATTCGCCACTTTCATTGGTTGTTTCGATTGTTTCTACTTGGTCTAATTCGGTTAGTGCAACAGATAATGGATTTAATGTCGCCGATTGATCATAGATCCACTCATTTTCTTTTGCGGCTAAACTTAATCGGGTTGCTAGGTCGATGGCAAATCGTCTCTCCATCCCCTTTGAGGTTTTATCCGTCAAAAACGGTGCTACGGCTACCCGCTGATGTGTTTTTAGTTGCGGGCTAAGTTCACTGACATTTTTCGAGCAGCCACTTATAATTCCTACCATACCAGCTACAAAAAGACACAGCAGTATATTCCTCTTATTCACAATTTTATGCTCCTTCTAACATGAAAAGTCGAGATGGCCCCGATTATAGCACGTTGGTTATTGCCTGTCAATATGCCCGAGAAACAGATACAGTCGGCCTTAAGAACTAATCTTGACCGCTAGTTAAAGACACCCAATAGAGGATGATAGGCTTGATCTTCTACTTCACAGTGAGAAGATTCGAGTTATTTTAAGTAGTGTACAAAGTTTTCCAAAGGCAAGGAGTTAGCTACAAAAAGGAGAGAATTTTAAATACTCAAGTGGTAAACCTGATAATGTGGAAAATTCTCATTCAAATCAGCCCACAGCCAGGAATCAATAGCGATTACCAGAAATGTTTCTTCGATACCACAAAAATCAACAGATCAAAAGAAACTGGAGATTCAGGTTGTTTTTAATCCTTCAGCGTTGTGGTTATACAACCTCACAAGAATCAAAAAACAAAATTGAATCTCCCAGCTTAATTTTAGTATATCAAGACAAAATAATGAATCAGTCTTGCTTCTACCGTTATCTAAGGTGAAGAATTTTGTGGTCGAGGAGGTAGTTCAGTTGGTAGTGCTAAATTAGGTCGATTTTCCAAATCAGGTATCTCTGGACGATCGGTTTTCAGTAAATTCAGAATAATTTCAATCGCCTTATCCAGTTGTGGATCAACACCTTCAACGTAGTGATGTGGTGCATAATCCACTTCAATATCGGGATCGGTACCGTAGTTTTCTACAGACCAACCAACATCTTTAAACCAAAATGAATACTCGGGCTGTGTCGTTCTACCCCCATCAACTAATCCATGTTTGGGCGAAATACCAATAACGCCGCCCCAAGTCCTTTTTCCGATTAACTTACCTAACCCCATTAACTTCCAACAATGGCTGAAAATATCGCCATCCGAACCTGCTAGCTCGTCGGTGACCACTACCATAGGACCTAAAACAGAATCATGGGGGTAAGCTATAGGTTGTCCCCAACGCTGTTGATCATAGCCAATCCTTCTACGGGCTAGTTTCTCGAGAATTAATGGAGAGACGTTACCACCTCCATTACATCTCACATCGATAATTAGCGCCGTTCGTTCAACTTCAGCTAAGTATGCCCGATGGAATTCCGCATAACCTGCAACGCCCATATCTGGTATATGCACGTAACCAATTTGACCTTTAGTTTGCGAGTGAACCTGCTGTCTGTTCAGACTAACCCACTCTCGGTAGTGAGCAGATCTCTCTTCCACCATTGTTTTGATCGTCACTACCCTAGGCTCCGGTTTCTGTTCTTTACCTACCGATTCATCTTCATTTTCAGTTGAAAATGGTTGAATTGTCAAGCTCACTTCTTGGCCAGCTCGGTTAACTAGTAACTGACTGGGCGTTGTGGCTTGGTCTAATGGTTGACCATTGACAGCTATAATTTTGTCTCCCACAGACACATTGATACCGGGAGCGTTGAGTGGAGAATCTTGCCCCTCTCGCCATCGGTCCCCGCTCAAAATATGCTGAATTTGGTAACCATTGTCGACTGGGTCGAAACTCAATTTCACACCCAGATAGCCCTGTCCATATTGATGTGGATTTTTACGATAATCACCACCACTTTCATAAGCATGGGATGTACCAAGTTCACCTTGCATTTCCCACATCAAATCAGAAAATTCACTTCGACTGGCGATACGATCAACTAAGGGTAGATACCGGGAGTACACACGAGTCCAGTCTACTCCCGACATATCTTCAGTCCAGAAATGGTCTCTTTGTAAACGCCAAGCCTCTCGGTACATCTGATGCCATTCAGCAACTGGATCGACAGAGATTTTTATTCTTTGTAAATTTATCCAACCACCAGTCCGATTAACTTCGTCTTTTTCTGGAGCTTTGACACCAGCTTTAATTACTCTGAGGCGTGCTCCGGACCGATAGGAGAGGACTTTACCATCTTTACTGATAGTAAAATCTGTTACATCGTTAGCAATAGTCTGCTTATCTTGTTTTTCGAGATCGTACATCTCAAGTGTAACTTTACCTTTTCGATCAGCAACTGGAAAAGAAGTAAATAAAACTTTGTCTTTTAATGCGATAATTTTGCCGTATCGACCATCTGGTACTGGCAAGGCTGCCAGCCGGTCTTGGATACCGTCTAAATCAATACGAATAGAAGTATCTTTGACTAAATCAGAATCATCTGTTGACTCGTCTATCTCCTGTCTAATATCAGTATTTTCGTCTTGTTCTGAATCATCGATGGAATGTTGGCCATCCAGAATTTTTTCTTCATTAGAATCGTCGTCTTGATTCTTTTCTTTATCCGGATCAAGTAGTGGTTTTGGCTGTGGTACAAAAGGTGAAATGAGATCTTTTTGTAATGTCAGCAAAAAGGGGCGTACTCCCCTTGGAAACCCTAAATCGAAATGCAGATTGTCGTGAACAGGATTAAACTCACGTTTCCCAAGGAAATACAAATATTTCCCTTCAGGACAAAAAGACGGATTAGTATCCTGTAGAACAGGTTGAGTAACCGTATGAATTTGACCTGACTCAATTTCTACTAACCTGATCTCAGTGGTATTCTGAGTAGCTGAAAAACCGTAGGCTATCCAGTGCCCATCAGGCGACCACGATAGGCCTACGATCGACCCATGCAAACTTTCATCCAAAATTTGTGTGGTTTCTTCTTTTAAATCAACCAAAATCAGTTGATTTCGATGATTAGTCAAGGCCAACAAATCAGCTTTTGGTGATACAACCATCGTAACTGGTCGACCAAGGTCTAACTGGTCTAAAATTATGGTTGCCATCTGAGTATCAAGATGATGGATTTCTAGACGTTCGTCCCCTTTATCATTGACTGAATCCCCCGAATCACTAACCATTACCAATCGCTTTCCATCATTCAACCACCTCACTAATCGATGTCGAACAGTGGTTAGTGGCTGAGACTCAGAAAAATGGGTTAATTTGCCATGATGGCTTACCGCACCTTCCCAGTAAGCAAAACTAAAGGCTTGCCCTCGGCTAATTAGGGCGAGATCAGTATTATTTGGTGATAAATCGAAGGTTTCTAGATAATTTCCAGCTGAGACAAACTTTCGGTTCCTTTGAATACCAGATGATCTGAAATCTATGTCGATAGGAAAGACCGTGTCGTCGCTGGGGGCACAGATGAACAGGTCTCCTCCAGCATGATATGCGATCCGTTTCCCGTCAGTAGTCGCATTACGGACATAAAAATCTGCGTGGTCAGTGTGGCGTTGTAAATCTTGACCTTCTGGGTCACATGAGTAAATATTACCAATACCTTGGTGATCGGATAAAAAGTAGATACGTTGATCAATCCACATCGGAGATGCCAAATTTCCATCCAGGTTGATGAGTCTTCGAAACTGACCATTACCATTAAAATCAATCCATAAGACACCAGCAGTACCACCTCGGTATCGTTTCCACCGAGAGGGATCGGCTGTGAACCGGCCGATAACTAAGCCTCCATTCTTTCCCTTGGCCATCGTTTGAGCTGAGCCGTATGGAAGTGGTTCAGCTAGTCCACCATCAACTGAAACCGAGAAGAGTTGGTAAGATCGACTGAATGGTGTACCCGCATTACTGGAAAAGATGATTTGGTCGCCTCGCCAATCAGCAATCCCACTGGCTGCACTTAGGTAGGTTAACCGACTGGCAGCCCCACCAATCGTTGGCATAACATAGACTTCAGGTTGGCCTTCTTCACGTCCGATAAAAGCCACTTTCTGCCCATCGTTAGAAATCAAAGGTCGAGTAACCTCACCCAAATTAGCGGTCAAACGACGAGGGATTCCACCGGTGTCGGTTATTAACCATAAATCGTCTTCAGCCACAAACACTAGTTGATCTTGATATATACTCGGATAACGAGCGTAACATTTATTGGACAATATCCTTACTCCTTATTCTTTGGCTTATAACTCGGATGAAAAAAGAAAAAATTATAGACTATCATCCGGAAAGGGTCAAGTCCCAACAGCCCTATCACCTCAACTGACAAATATCTGTTTGTCAGTCCGAGAGTTTGATACACTATTGTCGATAGTAAGTCTGGGTGTTTCCCAATATTTTTTAATTAGTACGATTAGCCACGATATAACTAGCTACCAGAAATGCCAAAAGTTGATTAGTAGGTACTGACCCAGATGAGTAAAATAAAACTTGTGTTACAAAAAATAATATAGCAGCAGATTCATCAACAGCGATTAGATCGATGGGTCAGAATCAGGCTGAGCAAAATTATATAATTATGTACCGAACAAATTTTTTCAAGAAAGTCAGCAGGAGATCATAGCAAGAAATGGAGCAGAACTTAGAAGACTATCTATTCGATTTACGTGGCTACCTACACCTTAAAGGAGCCGTATCAGCAGAATTGGTCGCACGACTCAACACTGAGTTAGATCCTTATGTATCGATGTCTTTAAATGAGTGGAACGACAATATTCATCGACTAAAACCAGATGAGATTCACAACATTATTGAAGCAGGACAGGGGTTTGAAGAGTTAATTGATCATGAGTCCTGGATTTCAAATATTCGTCGTTACGCAGGCCATGATGGTCTATTCATTGATGAGGCTTTTGTGAATATAAGAGTAATTGGTGGGGAAACCCGCTTACATTCAGGTGGGCACAAGAAAAGAATCCGGACCCAATTTCGGTTTCATAATAACGAATTTCGCTGTGGCCAGATTGTAATTTTATTGGCTCTAACTGATATTGGTCCTGGTGGTGGAGGAACAATGGTAATTCCAGGTAGCCATAAATCAAATCTGGTTCATCCCGCTTTTACGGACGGCCGTAGTAAAGGAGGTTCAGCCGAAGGCATTGAAGGTGCCATCGAAATTGAGATGAGGGCTGGAGATGCATTGCTTTTCGTTGATTGTATCGCTCATGGGTCAGCCAAGCGTCGTGTTCCAGGAGATAGACGAATAGTGATCTATCGTTACGGTCCGCACTGGGGACATAGCCGTTATGGGTACCAACCATCGGCTGATTTACTAGCCCGACTTACACCCGAGCGCCGTCGAATTATTCAACCGCTTAATTCTCGCCGAAACCCCGACGCGTCCATATACGAATACAACTAATAACTGGTTGTTCGGTGTAATTTACAAGAAATCAAAAAGAAAAGTGATCTGGCGGCTATGCGATTCGGAAAATCAAAAAGAAAATAAGTTCAGAGTAAGGGTATTAGCTTAGGAAATACTAGACCCGATACCTTATCTGAAAGAGAAGATTGACACAGTTTTTACAATATGAAGTTATCGCCTATTGGGTTGGAGCCAAGAGCTTGTTCTAGATAGATCAAGTGATTTACTTAACGATTACCATTCTTCGGCTAGCTGAGAAGTTTTTACTGGTCAACGTATAAAAATACATGCCTGTTGCCACAGTTTCTCCGATCTGGTTCTTGCCATCCCAATAGACTGCTCTCGATTGCGACAGGTAACGTCCAGCTGAACGATAGCCAACCCATAAATTGCGAATTGTAGTGCCTTGGCTATCAAAGATTTGAACCGTTACTGATCCGTCTTGACTTAACTCATATGGAATCCAAGTCTCCGGGTTAAACAGGTTAGGGTAGTTGGCTAAAAGCATGGAACGATTGGGAACAATATCACCGATTGTTAATGACTGGTGGTGATAAGCTTGTGTTAGGTCCTGATCTGTTATGGGCCACAGATTTGGGCCAGCTATCAAATTTCCCTCCTGATCCAAGGCTGTACTTCAAATACATCCCCTGAGTTGACTACCGGTTGCTGATTCATGTTGGTCAAAACAGTATTGAATCGATTACCTTTCAGTCTCAGATTTAAGGCTTGGCCAGTTAACTTCTGTGTTTTTTATCAGTTAAGAAATCAGGCTTAGATCGAAAGGTTACTGGCATTGCCTTTCGCGTTCTTCTTATTGCATAATGTGGCACTGATGATATTCACGAAGAAATAGCCATCTAGGCAAGCGATCAATAAGCTAATTCACATTGGGTTATATCAATATTTCAGCCCAAGACTAATAAAATCGGTAATCGGTGCAACTGACTCAACTGAGAATAATTGTAGTTTTATTTCTTATTTCTCGGTTTTTAATTCTCTATGCCTAAATTTGGAAATAGGTTAGCCTTGAGCATTTGATCAGCTTATAATTCGCAAACTGGGTCTTTAATCTAGGCTCTACGACAAAGATTTTGGTTGTTATCCCTTAGTTACAGATCAATTTTTTATCTTATCAACCACGCTGAAAATAGGATTCATCAACCTTCAACAACTTAAAAACGAATAAGGAGCTGCAGTTGCCTAAATTTCCCACGTAGGGGAAAAATTAGCTGCGAAAAATTTATGACCGGACAACCTCTTACTCCAAATCAGCAGGAAGAATATCAGCAAAACGGTTATACCATCCAGCCGGCTGTCTTTTCGAAATCAGAGTGCGACCAATTCATTGATTATATGATGGATTTGCATGCTGGACGACACCAGCTAGATGGTTTTACACCTCGAAAAGCGAATGAGTGGGGCCGGACACATAATCAACATAATTACGACCCAATCGCTATGAAGTGGTTGATTGATGCTCGTCTTTACCAACCTCTATACGATTGCTTACAGGCCGAACCAGATGGGATTCAAACCATGTATTTTTGGAAAGGGTCAGAGCAAAGACGCCACCAAGACCAGTTTTATTTGCCCAGCTGCATGTCAGCCTGGATCGCGTTACAAGATGTGGATGACAAAAACGGTACCATCTATGTCCAAGCTGGCTCCCACCACCACAGATTGGTTACCCGCCACGATTTTGAAGCCGGTACAGAATTTGAAGGCATCGACTACAACGATGCGGTCGACTTACAATTTGAGCGTAACAATTTACTGGAGGTAACCGTCGAGGTTGCTACCGGCGACGTAGTCTATTTTCATGGAGCATTAGTTCACCGAGGTGGCCCTATCCTAGAACCAGATTCGTTCCGGCATGTCATAGCCAACCACTATATTCCTCGTTGCGCAACCGATTGGCACTTGAATTGGACCCGCTACCCAGTCAACCCAGTTTAATTATCCGTTTTTTAGATACAAAAAAGGCCGTTCCAACACAACAGCTGTCAGAACGGCCTTTGAAAAGTTTAATGAGTTGGTCTGATTAGAAGATGCCTAATTCGTCTTTGGCGTCTTCACTCATTAGTTCTGGCGTCCAACGTGGCTCCCAAACTACATGCACGTTAACGCTTTCAACTCCGTCTAGTTGTTGTACAACAGCTTGTGAACCATTAACCAACTGCGGCCCAGCCGGACAGCTTGGACTGGTCAACGTCATCTCTACGTCGACATTTTCTTCTTCGATCTTAACTTCGTAGATCAACCCCATATCGACAATGTTGACCCCAACTTCTGGATCAATGATTTCTTTTAGCTGTTCCATGACAGTTTCTTTAGATACCATAATATTCCCCACTCCAATTGGATTTTAGCCTAATCTACACTGACGAGAATATCGCCGTCTTCGATTTTAACTTCGTAACATTCGATCGGTTCATAAGCTGGCATAGACAGAGCTTCTCCGGTTTTGACACTGAATCTAGCTCCGTGGCGAGGACACACGATTTCATCCCCTTCTAGTTCACCCTCGGCTAAAGGTCCACCATCGTGGGTGCAGACATCCTCCACTGCCAAAAACTTACCATCAATATTAAAAATAGCTACCGGTAAAAAATCAACTTCAACTAACTTTTTCCCACCAGGAGGGATTTCATTTACTGATGCCACTTTGAAAAATTCTTCCATTCATTTCTCCCAACTGTTTGATTTAAGCAAGCTTTTTAATTAGCTAATAATTTGATACGATCGACTAGGCTTCTGACACCATTTTGCCGACCAGGCGTAACGATTCCTTGGATATTCAATTGATCTAATAGTAATGGGTCAAAATCCCGAATTTCATGGCAAGATCGATCGTTTAAGATTTGAAATATAATAGCCACCAAACCTCGTACAATAACCGCATCGCTGGTAGCTACCATATGTAATTTTTCTTCTTGGTGCTCAGCGTGAATCCACAAGTCACTTTGGCATCCTGGCACTTTCAGCTCATCCAATTTGTAATCATTTGGGTAAAGATCTAGTTCATCCCCCATCTCAATGATGGTCTGGTATTTGGTCAAATCGTCGGGGCAATCTTCCAGCAGCTCTCGGATCTCTTGAATTTCTTCGGTAATAGTCATTGTGGTGGGTTTCTATTGCAACTACGAGTTGGATATGATTATAAAATAGACAATACTTTGTGTAAGGCAGCAACCAATTTATCAATTTCTTCGGTGGTTGTATAACATCCGAAGCTAGCTCGAAGAACTCCCTGTCCTACTCGGTTCCTCAGGATGGGTTCGGCACATAAAAAACCGCTACGAACAGCAATCTGTTGGGTGTTCAATAATGTTGCCACATCGCTACTTTGAGCTGAGTCAACCGAAAACACGACTAAACCCAACTTAGCTGTTTGAGGGAAAAATACTGAGACTCGTTCAACTGATTTCAGTGCTTCCTGTGCGTAATCAGAAATAGAAGCCTCATGAGCAGTTATATTATCTAATCCCTGCTCTTTAATCCACTCAATAGCCCTTCCTAGCCCAATGATACCGGCAATATTTGGTGTTCCTGCCTCATATCGCCAAGGCATCTCATTGAAGGTCGTCTGATCAAAACTTACTGTTTTAATCATATCTCCGCCACCCATATAAGGAGGAGACTGGTCTAGCAACCCCTTCTTCGCATATAGAACACCAGTGCCCGTTGGGCCATATGTTTTGTGCCCACTAAAAACCAGGAAGTCGCAATCTGACACATCAGTCTGGATGCGAGGTACACTTTGTGCTCCATCTAATAAAACGCTAGCTTGATACATTTTGGCGAGCTGACCTATTTTTTGCCAATCTTGCATCACTCCGGTGGCGTTAGGTAAGACGCTCATCGCAACCAGTGAACGATTGAATGGACGTTTCAAGAAGTCAAGCAACTGATCAAATTCAAGATAGCCTTTTTCGTTCAGAGAAACTACTTGCAATTGAACACCACTACGGTCTCTTAGCTGTTGCCAAGGGACAATGTTGGCATGGTGCTCAGCTTCACTGATAATGACTTGGTCATTACTATCCCAATCAGCACAGAAGCTATTAGCTACGATATTGATACCGTGTGTCGTGCCACTAGTGAAGACAATTTCACTGTCTTCGACCTCTGGCGTTAGGATGAAATTGGCAATAATTGAGCGAACACCCTCATAGGCTGCAGTAGCCGTCTCCGCCCAGTTATGGATGCCTCGATGGATATTAGCATTATAGTGCTGGTAATAATTCCCAATTTTCTCTAGTACACAATCCGGGGTCAGACTAGTAGCCGCACTATCTAGGTAGACAGTATCGTCGATATTTAAAATGGAGAAATCTTTTCTACAATTCACTGAGGAGAAGCGGGGCGAAGCTGATTATCCTTCGCCCCTAATCAATTTAGGTTAGTTAGAAAAAGTAGTCCAACTCGTTTCAGCTGCTTGCCGCATAGCTGCATGCTCTTCGTCAGTACAAGCACTGTCTGTAGCTACACCTACTGTGGTATCGTTTGGCGCTACGATCTTTTCCTGTAGCAGGTATGCTTCTACTTCGTCTCCACTAACATCAACCAACATAACATCGTCGATTTGAATACAAGGCTGAAGTGGCTGTCCTGTCTTTTCGACCATTTCTTGAAAATTATCTGAGTTGTTAATGATATCGAGGTCATCGTATTCGAGACCATATTTGTCAAATACAGCACGTACACCTCGGCTCCACCCACAACTAGGCTTCATGTAACCAACAATTTTAGGTTGACTCATTTTGTTCGCTCCTTAGTTTTTCTAGTTTTTCCCCATACTCATGGGGATTAGGTCTTATGAGCCATGGCCAGCTTATTCTGGACTGACTCTGTCAATCTTTGTCTCAAATCAATTGAGGGGATTCGTTGTAAGATAGGTTCAAAAAAGCCTTCGACTACCGTTCTTTCTGCCCATTCTGGTGATAGACCTCGGCTCATCAAGTAATAGACTTGTTCAGGGTCAACTGGCCCAGCAGTTGCACCATGTGTACACCTAACCTCATCGGCCAAGATCTCTAGGCCTGGAATAGTATCAGCTCGGGCCCGTTTGTCCAATAAAAGGTTTTCGTTCTTCTGATATGCATCAATTTCTTGAGCTCCCTTTACTACTTCGATCATGCCTCGCCACACAGTCCGACTGCGGTCTGTTAGCACGTTTTGGTAGAGAAGATCACTGGTAGTATGGGCGGCGCTGTGCTTCTGGTATGTATGAACGTCTAAATGCTGGCGTTTCTGTGCGAAAGCCAAGCCTAGCATATCAACATTAGCGCCAGATTCACTTAGCTCAGCTAGCTGGTCAATTTTACTTAACCTACTTCCGAGGCATGCCGTTATCCATCTCAGGTTAGCTGATTGCTGAATCAGCGCTCGTTGAGTGGAAAAGTTCCAAGTCTGTTGATTGAAGTCTTGGATTTGTACAAAGTTTAAGTGTGCATTAGAACCTACAAATATTTCCACAGCCCCACAATGCAATCCCGCTTGATTCTCACGCGCTGACCCTTGTAATTCTAGAACAGTAGCTTGACTATTGTCTTCTGCAATAATCAAAGTATTCGAGAAGTCTGCTACCGAACTACCATTCAGTGTCTTGAAGACCTGAAATGGTTTTTCTACTACTACCCCAGTCGGAATATACAACACGTAGCCACCCTGCAAGAATGCGCTTTGCATAACATCGAAGATGCTTCGATCTTTCGAAGGGTTACGACGGATAGCTTGTCCCATATACTCCTGCAGAAGATCCGGTTTCTCTTTCAAAGCGGTCTGAAAATCTGCAAAATAAACACTGTCTAACTCACCAATTTGGTCTAATGTTACTCCATTTTGTTGCATCATTAAACCAGCTAACAGCTCTGTATTTTCAGGCTGGTTTGGGCCTAAGCTCGGATCGACATCTTCTGGCATTGGCAGGCAAAACTGGTCAATCGATAAGCCTCTTACATCAGTTCGTCGCCAATCCTCTAAATTGGTGCCAGGTAAATCTAATTCAGGCAGCTGTTCCAGTGCAGACGCTCGGCGATCTGACATCCAACTTGGCTCGTTTTGGAAGCTAAGATTGGATGCCGTATGATCAAGCAAACTCAAAAACTGTCTTTCCTTCATTATAAACGAGTGATCAATTTACTAGCCAACTGACCCCTCCATTTGCAGCTGAATCAATCGATTCATTTCCACCGCATACTCCATCGGTAATTCTTTGACTAACGGTTCAATGAATCCATTGACAATCATGGTGGATGCATCATCCTCTGAGATTCCTCGACTCATCAGGTAAAACAGCTGTTCTTCTCCAATTTTGCTAACACGGGCTTCATGCTCAACTGTTACATCCTGTTCGTCAATTTCGATATAAGGATATGTGTCGGACTGAGAATCTGGGTCCAGAATTAAAGCATCGCAAACCACATTTGACTTACAACCAGCAGCCCCTTTGCCAACTTTTAATAAACCACGGTAACTTGAACGACCACCATCTTTACTGATCGATTTTGATGTGATTTTTGAGGTTGTATTCGGTGCTAAATGAACGACCTTCCCGCCAGCATCTTGATGCTGACCGGTACTGGCGAAGGCAATCGAAAGAATTTCACCATGGGCTCTTTCGCCCACCATATACACGCTAGGGTACTTCATGGTCAGTTTAGAACCAAGGTTTCCATCTACCCATTCCATGGTAGCGTCTTCGTAAGCCATCGCGCGTTTGGTCACTAGGTTATAAATGTTATTGGCCCAATTTTGGATCGTGGTATAACGCACACGAGATTTTGGCTTACAGATAATTTCTACTACCGCACTATGTAAGGACTCGCTTGTATATATCGGTGCCGTACACCCTTCTACATAATGGACTTCTGCGCCTTCGTCAGCTATGATCAGTGTTCGTTCGAACTGACCCATATTTTCAGTGTTGATACGAAAGTAGGCTTGTAGTGGATACTCAACTTTAACACCAGGTGGTACATAGATAAAACTTCCCCCGCTCCAGACGGCGCTATTCAGAGCAGCGAACTTATTATCCGCTGACGGAATCACTGTACCGAAATACTCGCGAAACAAATCAGGGTGCTCTTTTAAAGCTTGATCTGTACTCATAAAGATCACGCCTTGCTTCTCTAGTTCTTCTTCTATACTGTGGTAGACAACTTCAGAATCATATTGAGCACCAACACCGGATAAAAACTTTTGTTCGGCTTCAGGGATACCCAGACGATCGAACGTATTTTTAATATCGTCCGGTACATCATCCCAGCTCTTTTCTTCTCGGTCTGAAGCTTTGACATAGTAGTAGATATCATTATAGTCCAGTTGAGAGAGGTCGCCTCCCCAATCCAAATCTGGTTTATCCTTGAAGATACTGTATGCCTCTAAACGAAATTCCCTCATCCAATCTGGCTCATCTTTCACATCTGACAAATAATTAACTACAGCCTCGTTCAGACCTTTCTGAGATTTGTAAACTGGCTGAATGTCATCACTAAAACCATATTGGTAATCGCCAATATCCGGGCGTGCTTTGTTAATTGACACGGTAAAGTACTCCTTACTGTTATTGACCGTTTGAGGCCGAGTCTTCTACATTGGCAGATTGATGTTTTTCGCGGATAGCGTCGTAGCCCTCTGCTTCTAGGTACTCCGCTAACTCCCAACCACCAGATTCTACCACTCTACCGTTCAGAATGATGTGTACATGGTCAGGTTTGATATGATTTAGAAGTCGTGGATAATGAGTGATGACCAAAACACCTAGATCTGGCCCGATTAACTGATTGACGCTGTCCCCAACAATTCGAACTGCATCGATATCCAATCCAGAGTCAGTTTCATCCAGAATAGCTATTTTGGGTTCCAGCATTGCCAGTTGCAAAATTTCCGCCCGTTTTTTTTCACCTCCTGAAAAGCCATCATTCAGATATCTACGGGCAAAGGACTCGTCGATACCTAATTTTTTCATTTTCTCTTTGAGTTCTCGTCGAAAGTCTCGCATCGGAATGAGAGGTGTAGTTGCAGACTCAGAAGTACCATCGTCACGGACTGAGCTGACAGCTAAACGCAGAAAATTCGCCATTGTGACACCGGGGATAGCCGTCGGGTACTGAAACGCCAAAAACAGACCTAGCTTTGCGCGTTCATGTGCTTCTAGTTCCGCCAAATCTTGGCCACTGAAGGTGACTGTCCCACCTGTTATTTCATAACTCGGATGCCCCATTAGGGTATTGGCTAAAGTACTTTTCCCTGAGCCGTTTGGCCCCATCATAGCATGAATTTCACCTGGGCGAATGGTTAGGCTGAGTCCTTTCAAGATCTCTTGTCCGTCAACACAGGCATGTAGATCGTCGATGACGAGTTGGTGTTGCATTAGTTTCCTTCTAACTCTTTCGTTGTTATTCTGTTTTGAAGCTAGTTGATGGCAATCAACCGCCGATCATTGACATATTACGATCTGGTTTAGTGTATTGGTTTGAGTTAATCGTGTGTCCAATGGCCTTGCTCGCCACGGATTCTTTCATCAATTTTTCGATATGTTGGTCGCTGGCTCCATTACGAAGCGGGGTAAGTACGTCTTTTTCTTCTAGTGCAAACAAACAATTCCTGAATTTGCCATCTGCTGTCAATCGTACTCGATTACAATCGCCACAAAAAGGTTCAGAGACTGACGAGATGAAACCAACTTTTCCCTTTCCATCTTGGAAATGGTAATTCTGCGCTGTCTGGTGCAAGCCTCGGCCATTTTCATTTTCCAACGGGAATGTTTGATTAATTCGCTTCTTCAACTCTGAATTAGGAACAAATATGTCTTTGGCCCAAATGTCGTCCGCGTCCAATGGCATGAACTCGATGAATCTCATTTCGTATCTATTGTCTCGCGCGAAACTCACTAGCTCCAGCACTTCGTCTTCAGAGAAACCCCGCATAGGAACTGCATTGATCTTGATGGGGTCGAACCCGATTTGCCGGGCTTTCTCTAGGCCTGCTAATACTTTGCCCAATAAATTGCGTCGAGTTATCTCGGCAAATTTGCTTTCACTAAGTGCGTCTAAGCTGACATTGATTCGCCTCAATCCGACGTCATAAAGTGTTTGAGCTTGTCGTTCTAAACTAACACCGTTGGTTGTCAGGCTAATATCAGACAGATTAGGGACGGCAAATAGCTGTTCAATCAGGCTAGCCAATCCGCGGCGCACCAGCGGTTCCCCACCTGTTAATCGAACTTTGTTAACACCTAGACCTACTGCAATATTGACTAACCGAATAATTTCTTCGAAAGTCATGATCTGGTCAGTCTCAGCGAAATCCATTTCCTCTGGCATGCAGTAGAGACAACGCAAATTACAGACGTCAGTCACTGAAACCCTAAGATTGGTGGCTATTCGGTGGTACTGATCAACTAACTGAGGCATTCACTCCGTCCAGACCTGTCTTTCAGGCCAATAATTATAACACACCTGTAGTTTGTCGACCAATATTTTAGAAGTAATTTCACTTATAAAATGACGTACTCGCAATTTAGCCGTAGATAGTTATTATCAGATGACGGCCACTGGCCTGATTCCGAAATTCACAGAGATATATGCCTTGCCAAACGCCCAAATTGAGCTGGTGAGACGTAATTGGAATGGTTATAGAACAACCAACCAAAGCTGACTTGATGTGAGCGGGCATGTCATCAGGACCTTCGTAGGTGTGAATATAGAATGGTTCATTTTCTGCAACCAGGTGATTGAAACTGCTTTCAAAATCACGGCGAACTGTTGGGTCTGCATTTTCGTTGATAGTAATTCCTGCTGAGGTGTGTTGAAGAAATATATTCATTAAGCCAGCTGCAGGTAATTTACCAATAGCCTCAACAATTTCGGACGTGACTAAATGGAACCCTCGTCGAAACGGAGGCAAAATCAGGTTGGTTTGCTTAATCATCTAAAACAAAAATTGTATCGATATCATATTAATTGACCAGTACAACTGCTAATTGCAGCTGATTATGAACGTAATTCAGAAACGATAGGCGTTGAACAGTTTCATTAGTTTGGTTTTGTATCCAACGGTAGTCTGCTATCAGCGAGAATTTCTGGTTCAACCGCCAGCGTAATTCTGCTTCAATTTGCCATTGAAAGTCTCTGCGAAAATCTTCTTCATTCTCTACTTTTCTACCAGTCTGGGTTAACCATCGACCTCCAGTGGTTAACTGAATCGATCGTCCTGGTTGCCAAAGGTAGAAAGCTAGCAAATTGGTTTGACGGATAGAAAAGTGATAGAACGATAAGTTACCTTGATTTCTTTGGTAAAATACTTCCGTCTGAAGGATTAAACGATCGTTTAATTGCCAAGGCTGGCGCCACGTTAACTGATGTAAGCGATCGAAGCGTCTGCCAACTTGGCTTAAACCTGTTGCGAACCAAATCAAGTCGCTCAAATTGGGCTGGTAGTCTCGCAGTGTCAAGAGATAATTGAGTTGCGCTGGTTTTTTAAACCAAAGTTTCAGCTTTAGTCCACATTCTAGCTGGTGCAGTTGTGAACCAACTAGCTGAAAGTCTTTTCTTTTAGTAATTTCATCATCGAACCAATTCCTCTTGTAACGATAACTTACAATCCGCCCCCAACTTAGTTCTACACCCTGCCAACGCTGATCGTATGCTGCATCTACTCGATTTTGGCGTTGAAGCTGATAACCAAGTCTTAGTGATGGTAAACGGTTTGAAAACTGATAATCAAGCCGACCTGAAAGCTGATAAGCATAGCCATTGAAGGCGGTCAAGCCAGCTTTCATTTTTTGATCCGGCGAGCTTTGTTTTGGTTCCAGATAATGATAGCGTTGTCCACTCAGGTTTAGTTCAGATTTCAAAGCCTTGACTGGTCCGTAAACCCATTTGGCTTCAGATTGTAACTGGTTCAGAAAGCCCGATAATTGGGAATCTTGGCGCCCAGCCAGCGGACTGGTGTCAGGATCAACACTAAGGCCAAACTCTATATGATCATCATAGCCAAGACTCTCTTGGATCTGATAAGTCGACTCACCATGAATCGGCCGGCAAATACATAGTAAGATGATGAATTGTAGTGAACTTCGGGTGACACAACCAAGGGAACCAACAGAACTAATAGATCGTGCAGATACCATTTGCGCAAACGCTACTAGCTTTACTGGAAGAAAAACCTGACTCAGAACTATCGTTTTGCAGTTGTTCAAATTCTGCCCATAACGGTGAAGATGATAAGATCGGTGGATCAGAAGTAAAGTTTATTTGTAGTTCAGATTGATCAATAACTTGCCATAAACAGCCGCTCAGTAGACACGACATCAAAATTAGTAAACACATCGTGAGCACAAACTGGGTTAGAGCCACTTTTCGATCACCTCAACATAGTTTTCCTTGCTACCAGTAGAGCCTTCGAACCGGTGGCGAATTTTACCTTGCCGATCGATCAGCACTGCGGTTGGCAAAGCCATGATAGCATACTCCTGAAAGACCTTTTCATCAGCAAACAAAATCGGATAATCAATACTTAAGTTCTCAATGAATGGCTCTACCACCGCCAATTTTTCTCGATCAACTGAGATTCCGACGACACTAAATCCTTTGCTCTCATATTGGTGGTGGAGTTGTTCAAATATCGGCATTTCCACTTGACATGGTTGACACCAGGTTGCCCAAAAATCGAGTAGTACGACCTTACCTTTAAAGCTAGACAAGGAAACTTGCTCTAGTTGAGTACTCAACAGTTTAAAATCAGGTGCACTTTTGACCCACTCAGTGGATACTACCTCTTGCTCAGGGGTTTGAGCCGCCGGATCATCAGAAACATCCCCACAACCAGTTATAGGAACGATTATCAGGCTCACGAGAAGACAAGAACTGAAAAAGACAGTAATTGGTCTGAACATTAGTCATCCATTATTGTATTTTTTTGAGACCCGCTAACAGTTCATCAATCTGGGGTAGGTCGTTTGGGTCTCCACCACTATGGGTAGATCGCCAATGAATCTTCCCAGCTTTATCTATTAAAAAGAAAGAAACTTTTGGCAATGGCTGAAAGTCCAATACATCGTATTGGCGGATAACTTCAGCTCCAAGATCGGCTAGGTAGGGAAATGGCAGCTTATGTTCTTGCTTGAAGGCTTTATTTTCTGCTACTGGCCAAGGACTAATAGCAATCACCTCGGTGTCCAAATCAGTAATTCGATTGTAGTTGGGTTTTAGCAACTGAACCAGTTGCGGTGCACAAACCGGTCACAACTTGCCTCGATTAAAGGTTAGCAAGATGTTCTTTTTCCCAGCATAATCTGCTAACGATACCTTCTGATTACTTGTGTCTAGCAGCGAGAACGTGGGGGCCGTATCCCCAACTTCAGCGCCGTCTTCTTCGATCACTTCTGGTTCTAGTTCCACCTGAATCTTGCTTGATTCACCCTTGGCAATGGGTTCAATTTCGACGGTCCTTGGTAGCATTGATTCGGCAACAACAGTTATTTCTAGTTCGGTATCAGCTTCTAGTTTATCGAACCGAAAGACACCCAAATCGTTAGTTACTTGAGTCTGATCACCAAGCGTGACTGTCGCTCCTGAAATAAATTCACCTTCTGAATTAATGACGATACCGCTCAACTGAGCCGGTAGTGGTTTTAATTTCAATTCCATGACGAGCTCAGTTTGCTGTAACTCAGCCGGAACCATCTTTTCTTCTGTTTGATAACCGTCGCTAATTACTCTGATCTGGTAGGTTCCAAACTCTAGGTCGGCAAAGACAAACTGACCGGATTTGTCAGTTGCACTTGATCTTACTACTTGGCCGTTTTTGATTAGCTCTAGTTTGGCTTCTATTCCAGATGGTTGAATGTTACCCCTGATACTACCCATCGGTCGGGTTTGGTCATCAGCAGTAATATCTGGCGTTTCATCTACTGATTCACCACAACCAAGGTGTAGAATCAGAGAACAGACCAAGGTCATCATAATAACTGAGAGTGGATATCTTTTTCTGGTCATATAGTTCCTGTTTTCTGTATTTTAGATCTTGATAAATGAAATAGTAGGTGCAATACCTTCAAATTATATAGGACAGCATATGACAAAGCAAATTAAAGGCCAAACAACAGATCATACCAAATTGACATTCCCAATTCTGCTGTGATAGATTAAATCTAAGCATTAGAGGTCTAATTTGGTTCGGTTCCATCGATGGTTTACCTCTGTGTCCTTGTTTTTTGTTTCTCTTCCTATATTGGCAGGAAGAGGCGATAGACTTCTTCCTCAGGTTCAGTTTGACCAGATTCGGACACTAATCATCGATTTGCAGGAAAACGTCGATCTAAAAACTGGGGTTCCCTACTACACTCGTAATTCTTACCATCGACCAGCTGCTGACAACGCTGCTAGAATCATTGCCAACACCTTCCGTCAATCGCCACGTTTACATGTCCGAGAAGAAAATTTCAGCGGTCTGAAGAATATAGTTGCCGATCTACCAGCCCGATCCGATTCGAATTCTTCCGGCGATCGCATCTTCATTATTTCTGCTCATTACGATTCTAAGGCCAACCTGTCTGCTAACTGGCACCCTTTACTATCCAAAGCACCAGGCGCTAACGATAACGCAAGTGGTATTAGTAGTATGCTAGAAATTGCTCGGATTTTATCTACTTATGAATACGATCACCATCTGAGATTCGTAGCTTTCGATGGCGAGGAAATCGGTTTGATTGGTAGTAGCTACCACGCCCGTCAGGCAGTTCAAAGAGGCGAGTCGATTGCAGCCGTCATTAATTTAGATATGATTGGTTATAACTGGAAGACTAATTTACTTCAAATCGCTGTGGATCAGTCATCTCATTGGTTATCCAAAGCCTTTCAGATTAGCAACCAATGGTACGATTTAGGTTTTCTACTAGATATAGTTGTTGATCCGATGTTTGTGGATAGCGACCATCAACCCTTTTGGGCAGCAGGCTATCCGGCTGTCACTTTGATTGAGAGTACGACTCCTTGGCGAGACGGTAAAGGATATGATGCCAATCCTTTTTTTCATACCCAACAGGACACTGTCGACAAGCTCAATATCCGATTAATTGAAAAAGTGACAAAATTGACATTAGTCACAATGGATAGCTTATTGAGTCACTCCTTCGTTGATAAAAACCCGCAATCTGGTGAATTCCCCAGACCAATTGAGGAGTTCCATATTACCTTCAACCCGATCGTACAAGCCCAAATCAATCCTGTCAAAATCTCGGGTCAAGTGATGACTCCCTTTCCTGTGCAAATCATCATCTCACCCGGTAACGTTGTAGCTAATTTGAATCGAATAGAGACTCCTGATGATTGGCTAACACCTGACCTTTTGCAGGCCAGTTTTTCGGCTCAAGTTCATCTATCTCCAGGACCTAATCATTTACAAGTAGCCATAGCAAACCAGTTCGGTGTTATGGCAGTAGAAAAAATGGTGGATTTTAGGCCAGCTTTTCAACTTGAGGAAATCAAAATTTATCCCAATCCAGTTTTGGCAGGTCACAACCAGATTACCTTCCAGACAATTGCCAATCAGCCTATCGATAGTATCCGGTATACAGTTCTGGCCAGTAATGGGCAAATTATTCGCTTGTTAGAGGGAGTTGTAGATAATACCTACCCACAGGTTGGGTTTGGCTGGTGGAATGGCCGAGTAGCCTATGGGAATAGAGTCGCAACTGGCGTCTATATCTGTCGTGCAGATGTTCAATTTCAAGGCCAAACGTATTCAATTTCAGAAACATTAGCCATGGCGAAATAATCTAGATTACCGGTAATCAGGAACTAGTACTGGTTGGCCTCCATTAGCAATTGACTCTTCTGAAACCAACCCTGGCACCGTATAATCTAGAGCACGATAGACATTCAGTGGTGGCTCGGTTCCATTTAATAAAGCGTCGATAAAGTCGCGTAGTTCAAAGTACTCCGCAGTCACACCAGCGACTTGAGCTTCAGCTGAAGGATTTAACCAACATTCGGGTAGAAAGTCGGCTTCAAAATCAGATAAGGGTTGCCAATCTGCACCTTGAATAGAAATCTTTGGTCGATCTCCGAATCCCCGTGTGCCTTCATAACAGGCTTTGGTTCCCTGAAGGCTGAAAAAACTGTTAGCTGGCCGAGTGGATAGCATATCAATACGAATCTTAATTAGACATTCACTTTCGGTCTTACACAACATCAAGACGGTATCTTCCATTGCGTGTTCCGGGTCGGTATGAACACCTGTTCCTAAACAACTCACACTTTTCACCCGTTCACCAAACCAGTCTAATACCGGCCCTAGGCTGTGAGTAGCATAGTTGCAACGGTTGATGCCAACTTGCCAGTGAAATCGCCAAGTTGGATTCCCCTCGTCGTTATGATGTAGAAACTTGACATCGTGTACATATTCGCCTTCACCAAAATAAATTTCGCCAAATACACCTTGTTCAACCATATTACGAATTAGTAGATTCGATTTTTGGTAACATAAGTTTTCAGCCATCATATACTTACCTGAGCTATTGTTGACAGCATCAACCAAGGTCTGACATTCATCCAAGGAGACGGCAGCTGCGACTTCACTTATCACATGTTTCCCCGCATTAAGAGCTTGTATCGATTGCGGAACATGCAAATTTTCAGGTGTGGCCAAAACGACTATATCCACCTCTTCCAATAAATCTTCATAATTAGTGAATCGGTGACCAATACCATAATTATCGCCTATCCGATCAAGATTTTTAGGGCTAATATCGCATATGGCTGTCACCTTTGTTTCCGCTATGGCTGCAAATGGTGAGAAATACGAAGCCCCACGACCGGCACCGACGATCCCAACTCGAAATTCTTGACTCATAAAATTTTCACGGTGAAATTCTACCGCGATCCCCTTATATTTTATCGTACATTAGGTTTTGAGTAACCTGCTAAATAGTGCACAGGTTTTGGCAATAATTTTTCCCATATATTCTGATAGAAAGCAGACAACTTTTCTGG
>JACLAC010019028.1_pt1 | contig 43654 bp, 51 predicted proteins | sample 8027881 | NCBI WGS metagenome assembly JACLAC01 (sample SAMN15725517, study PRJNA655200) | protist metagenome | isolation source: fluorescence activated cell sorting (FACS) single amplified genomes of... | place: Spain: Blaines Bay Microbial Observatory, Mediterranean Sea | collected 2016-01-19 | reverse complement strand
AGTAGTGCCGTGAAGGCGATTCGCGATGTGCGTGCGCGATACATTGCGAAGCTCGACGAAATGCGTTCGAAGTTATTGCAGATGCCGATGCCGCCTGCTCGAGTAGATGTGTTTTCGGATGGGTGGGTTGATGAACATAGTCATCAATGCGCGGAGCGCGAAGCAATTCATTTGTGGATGCTGGATGAGCTGCAGGATCTAAGAGACGACATACAAGGGTACGATAGATGTGGACGACTCGACTCGCTCGAGGAGATAGCCAACGAGGCCGCGGCTCTTTACATCCCTGTGCGTCTGAAAAACATGGGCGCAGAGATGGTTATGCACAACAAGGAATCCGATGCCCTGTGCACGGTCTCCGATGTAATTCGGAACTTAAAGTGGGGCTTGAGCTTGTGGCGGGACAAGTTGGAGCTTGCCGGTTTCGCTGCTGTGCGGCGTGGCGATGACGTGTCTGATGATGATGATGACGGAGGAAGTGTCGCGACGCTCTTCTCATCCACGGTGGAAGTTTCGTTGAATCGCGGCCGCGAGGTGGTTGACCGACGTGCGGACTTCGAGGTGCTGCCAATTTCTGACAAGTCTTCGTCCCCCCTTACCTGTACCTTCACGTTCGTGCTCACAAGCGGATTGGATGTGTATCTGCAGTGTGATGGCTCCGGCGCGGATGGCTTTGATGGGAAACGTCTCTCGCTCCGGCACTTCGAAGACGGATATTTCTCGTTCTATTTCGCGGGCATTGGTGGTTTTTATTTGACGATGGACGCGGCATTGGTGGGGGCGGATGGACAGTTGCCTCAGTTGCTGCGGGATATCGTGGCCTGCCGTGACAGTGGTGGCGCCTCCACGTTGCTGCTCCATCAGATATATGCATGACCGATTCCAGGACGAAACGCAGCAGACACCCGGGCAACAGAGTTTCTCCCGCGGATTCGAAGAAGCTACGGCGTTGCAGCATCCAGGGCTTGTCGATCTCGCGAAGGCCGAGATAGACAGACTCGAGGTAGTTGATCTAGACGCTGAGGAGCATGCCGTGGTCGCCGGAGGTACACGGCTAGGCACGCTGCTGCGGCCATCTACGAACGGTGATGATGGAGCTGTCGAGCCAGTCGTGGAACTGTGTGTCGTCTGCAAAGAGCGTGGGGCGACGTAACTGAAACGAGCCTAGCTAACGGCCGGTCAGGGCGCGATGGTGTGGGGAGACGCAACCAGTGATTCGGGCCGAGCCTTATGCCGTGGTCTCCGTACGGCATGGTCGATCACAGATCGGGCCAGCACTGCTTCTCAGGTGATCATGAGCAAGTGTGAGGTGGGCAACCGTGCTGCTGGTCTACTTGTAGCTTGTGGCATCGACATCTCTCATCTGTACAGGATGTGAGGGGAGCCTGATTCCTTTGCACGAAAGAGCACATGAAAAGTCGCATTATCATTTCGCATCGTCCAGCGACTGTTGTGCGTGGTGAGACTGCATTAATTACCTTTTCAAATTCTGAGCGTAAGTTGAACGACGGAGTGAAGAAATTCCGCGTTCAAGAAATGCAAAAAGTTGAGGAGGTGGCCACTTGGCCATGCTCATTATGTCGTGAGACAGTCGCAGTATTTCAAGGCAGGAGTCTGCATGGCAGTATCTAAGTTCAAGAAAGTGTTCTTCAATTGTTTGGCATTGTTGGTGGTTTTGGCGCAAAAGAGCGCGAAACACAGGAAGTTGAACGCAGAATGAAAATGAATGTTCCATTTTTGTCGCAGCATTTTGAACTTCTAGCGGAAAAACGCATTTGGAAGCAACAGTTTTTTGCAAGGCCTTTCTTTGACTCGCAGAAAAACGATAGTTGGCTCAGCTACGCGAGTCTAACTAAATGGTGCAAGATGAAAAATCCAGTCCCATTGACACAGTCGTGGTAATCGCGAGCAAAGTCCAGTTGATAATCCCTTGCAAAACATCGATCATCCCTTGAAAACTCATGTCATGAATGCAGTGCACTAGGCAGCGGCAAGATCGTGATGCGCAGCGGTATGGGAGGAGCATTGATAGCGTTCTTTATAAGCATAGGACTGGTGGCAGCCGTATTTGCCTTGAGGCATTTCATCGTGGAGACGGGCGCTTCCTTTAATCCCAGCATTCGCCAGAAGTTCGAGTACTGAAGACGTTCACAAAATATCGTAGCCACAGTCTTCTGATCGTTTGCCCGACACCGTTGTCAATCAGTATTCCTTGGTCGACCCCGACTACGCATTCCAGTTCTAGCTTCGCACAACAAGTGGCCTGCGATTTTCATGTCATTTCAAACTGCGGTGACGACCTCTTGGGTAAGCTTCTCTTTCTTGGTTGCATGAGCGTCGTGTGACGGGGGCGAGCGAAAGAAAGTTGGCGCAGCGTCATCAACACGTTGTGCAGGACAATGGCGGGGATGCGGAGATTTGCACGCGCTGCGATAGCGGTGGCTACGGCCGCACTGCTTAACGTCGCAGATGCAATGTATATTTTCAATCGTTGTTTTCGTAGCAAGTCGCTAGTCACGTCACATTTTTCCATATCGTCGATACATTCCAGTATGCAGCAGTGGGAAATGGAAAACGTTGCGATACGTGCTTTCAGAAGACACTTAAAAGCACCGGGTGTTTAAGAACATACGTTTACTTGGCTAAGAAAAGATAAAAACAGGTATTTGGATGAAGCGGGCAAGTACGATTGGTGGTTGCAGAACGTGGGAAAAGTACGTTCAATGGCGTTCCAAAACAAGCGCGCTCTCGTGCAAACGGACCAGGCTGTTGCGAGTTTAGCATGGAAGGTGATCTTCACATCTGAAAACTTTCGTAATACTGGAGTTGCACACGGCACTTCTGGACATCATCAAACACGAGCGCGAATTCATCGATAATGACTACACAAAAATACAAAATTTATTATACTTCCAGCTGTATCGGCGACTTAAAAATTTAGAAAACTGAATTTGTTCAAAACAACAGAGTGGGAAACTGCACTGGCGGAAAGTCTTCGGGCCGGAGCGCAAGGTGCTTCAGATGGATTCGTTCACACAACGGTACACCATCGTCGTCTCGAAGCAGGTGTCCGCGTCTGCGACAACGCCGCTCTACTACGTCCAGGTTTTGTGAGTGTCATTTTGTGTGAGCTATGAAAGTTTTTTGTGCCAGTTATGGCGCAGAGTCCCCCGTGCAGAAGACAGTCCCTCCTTCACTCTTGCCTTAGCGGCTCATTAAATGTTGGGGCCACGGGGGGTGAAACTGCCTGGAAAGTAAACACTGCAATGGTAAGATACACATCCCCTGCGCTGTTAGGCACGCCTGGTAAGAATAATGCGAACTCACAGGCGCTGAGCAACATAAACAGCGAAGTCGAGTGGGAAGAAACGATGGAAGGCAATCACTTCTTCGAAGAAAAAGATGAGCCCGATGCTTCGATCGCATCACTTGGGGCAGAAACTGTGGTTGCCTTGGCAGGGCGAAAAGTCGCGGCATTTGAGTTGTCAACAGGTATATTGGTGAAAGGACAGTGATGCTTATGCCAGTACTGAGCATTCGAAGTTTTCGAAATATGGTAGTGAATGCTACAAGCGTCGTGATGCGTATCAAGCAAGCGTGGGGACGTTGTTTAGTACGCTTATCATGTTTTCGATACTCTGAGGTAAGCAGTTGTGGGCGATTCCGGCAGATGCGAAGAAGACGATTACACAGATCGTGGCGATGTCCGACAACGAGCTGTTGGTTTCCACCAAAGAGGGCAGCGTCATGGTTCTCGATGCGAAGGGCAACGAAATCAAGAACCTCCGGACAGCGAGCCACAGCGGAGTGACTGATATGGCAGTCATGAGTGGCTCAAATGCTATGGTGGCGTTACTCGACGGCAACGGAGAGGTGTGCAGAGTTTCCTTGCGCTTTTCATGAAATAAGTGCTGTCCGTGCGATGAGGTAAAAACTATGTTCGGTGTTGACGGCTAAGAAAACTGAATTACAGCCACGACGCCCAGCATCGAAAGGTTGAAACGCGTAACACTGAAGTCATATACAGGTTACTCAAGCCGTGAAGAACGTGAACGGAGTGCAGGAGCTTGTGTACGTTACACTCGGAAAAGCGAAAACTCTGACCGCGGTGCCAGCGTCCGACTGCGTCATCGCCGACAAGAGCCTCTTCTGCTTGACGGATGAGGTACTATCAAGTCTCAGATATTGCGAGAGAGGGACGTCTACATCAATCACACGTGACATGCTTATGAAGGTAGATCACAGGTAATTTCGACAAGGACTCCACTTTCGAACATTAAAGTGCGTGGTACTGAGTTCGTCGTATCCAGCGTTGTGCTACCGATGTCATAGAGTGTGCGGTAGCAATTTTCTGGCGCTGAGGTTAGGCACTAAAGTGATCGGAAATACAGGCCCTGTCGAGCAAGAAGAACGTCGAGTTCTCGAAAATAACTATGGTCGCGGGCGACTGCGTTCCTGGGGCAGCTGTAGCGCATGACGAGAACGGTCTATCAAAAACGACAGGGTAAAGGCTTTTGCCATATCTTGTTTCAAATGGTGATCAGTTGATACTGAGCTGCGATTGGGATGTCGTGCTTCAACGTCAGCTCGATGCCAATCCACACAGGGTGCTCGAGCGTTGGCGCATGCGCGGTGACTGCGCTTCATACCGATCGCACGGAAGACTGTAGGCAGAGATGCCCCCGTGCGCGACAACTGCATGTCTAATACCCAACAGGTTGGTCGCATTCGCGCACGCAGAGGGCGGAGCCACCGTGGCGTTCATCACAAAAAACAAGATTAGCAACCAAGTCGCCTACAGCGGGAAGGCGGTGGCGAGGTACACTACATTGTTTCTGGCTTTGGAAGCAGCGATTTCGTACAAGGGGCATGTATTGTGATCTTCGCAAGAGCAGGACGTGTCACTGTCTGTATTTCTAGCTTTTTCTGTGGGTGGAGCGGAGGACGAGACTTCGCTTGCATGCAGCAAGAGTGAATGGAGGAAATTTTTATTGCGCATTCAGCCCCACGGTCTTCGTAGCGGAGCGCAAAGGCAGGGCGTTGTTGATGAACGAAGACCACTCGATCGTGGCGATGGAAGGCCAGAAGCACATGTGGACCAGGGACGAGGCTCTCGGCAGTTTGGATCAAGCACTATTTTTCAACCCCGAGAGCAAGGACGCGCTCGTGCAAGTGACGGGGCAGCGAGATCCAAACGCAGAGGGGAGCAAGGTTTGACATAATCATATGTGATGTTAGCTTCAGTTTGGTAAAGAAGTCAGCAAAGTGCTGTTGCCGTCCGTGGATTCGTATTGTGTCGCACTCTTTCGTGGGGTACAAGAACTGCTCCGTGGTCGTGGAAAGCATTGAATCTCCTCTTTTGTGACTCACACGTATTTGAGTGTTGTAGGAGAAGCAAATACATGAAACTCCCAGGACAGCACGGCAATGCTAGAGAAGGCTCGCGTTGCCACGGAGACGTTTCTGCTCGACACCTTGCCCAACGGACTGGAGGCAATTTTCGGTCTGATCGTGCCGCAGCCGCCGGGCGCGAGGCCGCAGAAAAACCCGATGAACTGGAAGTATCGGGCTGAGTACGCCATGTCGGCGACGCCGCAAATTCCTGGCGCCAGTGAGAAGCTGCGGAGGTGTTGTGAGTATGAATCATCGCCGAAAAAGCTGTTGCAAGTGACATGAGCTTGACACAGTCTTTCGACTTGACACCGATTGATTTTGAGGCAGCAAGCAAAATACAAAATACTGGTAGCTGTCTGGAGGCTCGTCCCACTGCAGTCCGGAAGGCGTGTGTTTTTGATTCGAAACAGATACGACGCGAACCAGTTCATCTATGGCGTGTCGATGAAGGCGAAGAAACTGTTTGCGCTGGACGCTGGTACAGCATGCTGTGTAACGAGTTTGTGCGAAGTGTTGTGCGAAGGCATTTTTTATGAACATAGTATTCGAGGGAAAATTGCATTCTACAGACAGTTGTGTAGTGTGTTGTTTTGCCGGCTCTCTCTGTAGAGATTGAAGATGGCCAGTATTCACTGTGAAGACACTGAAAAAAAAGTGCGATCAAAACCAGTTACGGGCCAAACGGTGTGGTCGAAGTATATCCGCGACATCCCGGGGAACGTGATTTCGGACCGTAACAACCTGACGAAGAAGTACTTGCACCTTGTAAGTCGATGCAGCGAGGGATGTCCAACCTACCTCGTTCTGCACGTCGAGGACTACCTTGCTTGGTTGGATACGGCGACTGGCGGGATTTTGAAGAAGGTGATGTGATGCTGTTTATACATTTCTCTCCACTCAGAGTGCGTGTGTTGCGAGTCAGTGGTTCTTTCTCAAGTGCAGCAGTCGTTTTCGCATGAACTCTTCAGACGATAGATCGGATGATTCTCAGTGCTCCGGTGTTGCATGCGTGCGGATATGTTGCTGTAGGCAGAGCCGTCATATAAGCGGTTCACAGGCGTTTTTCCACGCTTTCAAGTTTATTGTGTATTCAATCGACGTTCCCTGGTGAACGAGGCACAAGCGAAAAAGAGAAACTCACATGATCAATGGTCTCACCAGGAAACCCTGAACGTTGTGACGAGTGCGGATGCGCATGTGAGCATCTTCACAAGGGGTTTGGACGTGTACTACGTGGACAAGGAGGAGGTATTGTTGTGTTTTTCTCAACGTGCCTTCGACAGCGTCCAGCTGCAAATTTTCAATTGCAGATGCCAGAGCGTGCTGCAACAATACATATCATGACTTTATCTTGCGCTCCAAAAAATGACATAAAGTTGCGGCGACCACTTGACTTCTCCGACGTCCCGATTAAGTATAAAATCTTCATGTCATGCATGATTACCGCGAACAGATCTCGAGCGTGAAAACACAAAATCATGCAGGTCCTGCGGAGTGTTGAATTCGAACCAAGCGGAGGCTCGGAGAACGATGAAGAGAACGGCGACTCGGAGCAGATGATCTTCCACTACGAGATCACGAACATTGGTGGCCGACAGGGGTTGATAGGATACAACACGAAGATGAACCAGAAGTCGAAGCAGTTATGGAACCTCGACTTCGCCGATGAAAAGATATTGGCTTACGGTGATAACACTGAGCTCAGGCATCACGACCCAGTCCCGGTGCATGTGCGGGGTATGGCATTACTCCATAGTTTTTTCACAGATACGAGAATTAGAGTGCCTAATATTGAAATGCTCTTCCTCGCAGGCCGCGGCAAGCAACCACTTTCATCGTTGACTGCGAATTGCGATGCAACGTACCAGTACTCTTGAAAATACTGTAATTCAAATGGCACCGACTCCTGATGCTAAGCAGGGAACAACTTCTCTGGTAAAAAGTTGTACACGTCAAAACACTTCTCTGAGGTGACGCGTCAGTCATGTACAAATTCCTGAACCCGAACTTGGTCACGATGGTCACCGAGAGCCTGAGCGCGCTTAACCCAAGCTTGAATCTGTATCACTGAATATCTCCATGAGGGCTTTTCGATCGGCCGGACATGAAATCCATACATTTGTGGGTCGATGCAGCGTGGCTACTTGTGTCACTCGTTGTCCGGATTGTCTGAAGCGACAGCGTGGTCTCATAGATGAAAAATGTTGCGAAGCATGAGCGGTCTCTTGGATGTTTGATTACGTGTCATCATATTTGACGCACAAGGTACATCCTGAACGCTGTGACGGGACAAATCGTGCACTCGGCGAGAATCAAAGACGGAGTCTCCCCCGTGAAGTTCGTCACCTGCGAGAACTGGGTCTTGAGCAGTCCTGTTTCGTTTCGACGACAGTAGCGCTGTAGTGATGAAGTTTTGTGCGACTCGCGAGCTTGGGCATGTGTTGAAAGGAATGTTTTGCGAAATGAAGCTCCTTTGTGATGCTGAATGACACGACTGGAGCGCGACGCATTGCTTCAACAGGTCGTGATGCATTATTGGAACGGATACAAGTCGCGGTACGAGCTATACGTCGTCGATTTGTACGAGCCCCGAAAAGACGAGGGCGCATGGAACGTGTTCTGGGGTATTTTATGGTTGCTGTGGGTCACGAGGCTATTGTCGTTGTTGTTAGTGTGTTTTCGGAAGGGAATCGAGATTTCAAAAAGCTCGTACCATTCACCGCTTCGCGGGCGACGATGATTCAGTGGTATTCTCTCAAGCTCATCGGAGTGGCCGTTTGGAGTCTGCTCTGGGGATCGTGAGCGCACATCGGGTGAATGAAAATCAAAACAGGAAGCGGGAAGGAGGAGGAGAAATCCGCTTTCCAGATCGACGCTCCTATAGGGATCACGCAGACCTGGATCTTTCCAACAGATGTGGTAAAATGCGATCAAATTGTTCCCCATATGGTTGTAGGGCCACATGATATCTCAGCATGGTGAAAAGATTTTTCGCATCATGATTTCCGTCTGATGACCTCCTGCACATGTAAAGACGAATGTTGGCATGCATTTTTCTTCACGCATATTGGATGCTAGGCAGTCTTTCTCTTACATTGCACTACTAAGTCTTCCGTTTGTTGGAAATAGGTGGGGCTCGGTGTCACCCAGACAGCGAAAGGGATCACGCCAAAGGCGGTGTTGCTCGGGCTGCGCGATCAGATTCTGAAAGTGAACAAGGACCAAATCTTGAACCCAAGACGTCCGCTCAAGCTGCCTGACGGCACAGACGACAAGGCGAACACAAGGATTCCGAAGAATTTCCAAGTATTCATGCTGAGTAATGTCAGTGCGAGAATGTGTTTCCCTGTATTAGTGATACATTCTTCGTGCCTCTTGAGGAGCATGCTGTGTAGTACGCGCATGAGCAACTGCTTCAAGGGATTTGCATAGTGCACGACCTAACAAGCAGGAAGAAACGGTATCACAGTGAAAAACGCCGCGAATAATTATTTCCCACGAGGTGACGAAGGACGAGATGGTGATGCCTTACATGCCGATGGTGGGGAAAAATCCGATCGACATCCTGAGCTACTACCTGCAGGTTTCGAGCGTGCATGCCTTCGCGAGCGGGCAAACCTCTCTGGAATCGACATCGCTCGTTCTCGGCTACGGCCTGGACCTCTTTTTTAGCCCGGTGCGCCCGGCGAAGGCCTACGATATTCTGGGGGATGGCTTCAATCATTTCGTGCTATACGCGACGATAGCGATCGTTGTCGTGGGGATGATCTTTACTGAAATACTAAAGAGACGTAAAGTGCTGCACGACAGATGGAAGTAACCCTTCATACTCATCTTCAGCACTTTTATCCCGCCATGTTGACATCCCTCAACACTGTCACTATGCCCACTGTAGTAGTACACTCTTCAAGGCCTCAAATTTAAAACTCAAACTTTTCACTCTGTTTTCACCACCTTGTCCTCCTGGCTCACGACTTGCTTCCTCAACCCCAGATAGGAAGTGCCACGCGGATATTCGGTCTGCAACTGAGTGTTGTGCCCTGTGAACTGCGATCGAAGTTGAATCAATGCCAGGGAGCGAACGGAGGTCACAGAAGCCCGTTGCATCGCTGTCGTGAATAGAGGGCGAGGATCGTCCTCTGGGCTGAAAAAAAAAAAAAACGACCATGGCCGCGGGCCTTTGTCATGTGTGTGAGAAGGAAGCATGTGCATGAGCAGACGCATGGCGTGTTCGTCTGTACGCGATTCTTCTTCACTGTGAGTCATACCGTCATTCATTGCCCGACGCTCTTCTGAGTACGTGCACGCATTTCTCGCAGGCACGCTCGCTACGTTGTTCTGGGCTAGTTTGGAGTTTTCGAAGTGGTTGATGCAGCATGATTGTGGAGTTCTCGATTTGCGCAGCGCAAACATCTTCCTCTTGTGGTCAATTTCCAATGCGACGCAAAAGTGGGGCTTTCAAGCAGAGCGTTGGCAACTGGAGGATTTGGTATGTCTGAGCAATTTAGACGACCGGTGCCGAGCACATGACATCTTGACTTGTAAAGAATCACAGTGCCTGCCCCTGAACAGCAACTGTGGAGTTCACGGTACTACAGAGGTCTGCGCACAAAAAAATGTTTTGGATTTTCGGTTGAGTCTCGCTCGGTAGAACGCGTCTGTGTAGTGGCAAAGCGTCTGTTGCGAGGATCCGAGTAGTGGTGGTGTGTTTTGGTGCATGCCGGGCGCACGTGGTGGATTGATTTTGGGAAAGAGCAGAAGACGATAGTTGGCAGAGGTTGTTGAGACGACAAGTGCAGCAAGCATGCCGGAGCTGCCGAGGAAGCGCGAGCGCGATGAGGTGGCAACGCCGCCCTCCGGAAGCATGGCTGGGCCGATCCGCAAGGCGTTGAAGCACGGAAAAAGCGTCTCCGACCGAGTTCCGCCAAACACCGACGTGAGCACAACGGTCGATGAGTCGACTCCGGCGGGGAAGGGGTTGTCGGGGCTGCCACAGGCAAAGAGCAGCAGTTCGGGCGACAGTGCTGCCAAAAGGATCGAGGAAAAAAAGTATGATATCAGTTTATGACGCATCACGTTAATGATTTCAGATGCTGTAACCGTGGAGCAAATTAATTCCGCCGCGCATCATCAATTTTTTGTCACCGTATCAAGGAATTCTGAAATACCTTGGATAGACCCCATGAGGCTTTCGCTCGGGTGAGCGGCAGTGTCGAGACATGTGCGTGAGTCTGCCCATATTCTCGCTGATTGCTTCTCAACTTGTGCAGCGACGATTTTTGTACTGCAGCAGTACGGAGCAATGTACTAGTTTTCATCGAGACAGGAGAGCTACTATGACATTGTCGATACACTGTCGACTAATCTGACATCGACGTGAGTGATTTTTTGCGCGGTGCAATCGTATCAGATCCGGGGCAATGCATGAGATGGATGAGGCAGACATTCCTGGAAGATTCGTCCCTGACTCCAGGGACCAGTGTGGGTTTTTCGGCGCGACCGTGCGAGACGAAGAGGAGCTGGAGGAATTAGATCCATTCTGCGAGCGTGATCTTCTCAAGCCCCCTACATCAAGCGGAGACGGTGTTGCAACAGGTGCAGCAAGTGATGCAGCTAGTGTGCAGGCGGCAGCGAAGGGGGACACAGGTAGCGTGCACACAGGTAGCGTGGCAGCCCAGGGAGACAGCGTGTACAACACATCGAGTGTTGGAGCGAATGCCGGGGCAGCGAGCGTGGCGAAGGCAAGCAGTGTGGGCACGTCGAGCGTCGCGCCGAGTACTCGAGTGGGCGCCAACAAAAAAGACAGTGCGAGTGCGGCAGCGACATCGGATGTGGTGCCAGGCACCGGCGCTGAAGAGAAAGATGGCGCGGGCAAAAGAAGCAAAAAGCGTAAGGAGATGCCGAACACACTGGGCGAGGCGTTGGATGGCGAGTACCGGGGGCCACCTGCGAACGCGCCTCCGAGCGAATTTTTCGACTGCGAGTACCATGAAAGCCCGAAAGGCACCGAGCTGTTCACATTCTTTGGAATGTCCGCCACTGCGGTAGAGACGCCATGTGTCTTCTTCAAATTTTCCCTCGAAAGCAAGGAGAAGCTGGCGGAAATTTCCAAAATCTTCATGCCCCAGTTCACCTACGTAGGCTTCACGAACGGGAAGGGCGACCGCTGGAGGTGTGATCGGGACATCAAGAGCTGCGGTTTCCGTTATAAGCATCGCGAGGCGTTTTCCGTTTGTTCCAGAACTCTGAACGAGTTCCATTCGAAGAGCAGCACGGGCAAGTTTTTTTCGCCCCAGGGGTCGCACGAATCCCTGATGAAAATGGACGAAAAAATTTTCAACTGGCATGCAAACATGGTGAAGCAGAACGTTGAGTTCTTCAAGACCCTCGACAAGGAGTTGTCAGGTACACGTCTGTAGATCACGCACAGCGTCTCACAGTGTTGGCATTGTGTCATGTGGCGACTGACTCGTTTTCGCACGAGTGCACTGGCGTGGTCGTCGATGTTCACAGTTGTTGCTCGTTATCGACTGCTTGTGCGTGGTTTGCCATTCTAGTTCTTCGACTTCATTAGGAATAAGGAAATCGCAGGCGAGTGCGTCAGTCGTCATCGTTGTGAGTAGCATGGTCTTTCGACTGGCGCCAATCACTCGCATCTGTTATGATCGCCAGTTGGCATTTCGCAGGACTACAATATCGCCTGTTGAATGGAACTTGCGACACATCACGATAATATTGCCAGTTGGATCACTGCCAACACGGGACTGCCGTCAACTACAGCCTACTGTTTTTTGCGCGAGCATGGTAGCAGAGCAAATTCTGGTACAAGAGCATGCAGCAGGTATGTGGCATATTGATTGACGCAAACGCACATGCAGTAATGCGGTACGTAGTGGAGAGCGGCCGCGGTAGCGAAAAGGTGCGCAGCATGTGGGCAGTCGCGGAAAATCCGGGGCTCTGGGAGGAGAAAGGACAAATGCAAGCAAAGGGGTTTTTTTCGGACAACTTGTTCTCGCTTTCGACGCCGATCCAATACGAATTTTCCAAGCTTCCAGAAGGCAGCGAGAAGAACGCGGAAGAAGGGGTGACTTACTACTATGTGCTGTCGACTCTTCATCGTCGTGACATAATTCATCTATCTGCAAGTCAGCAAGCACTCAGCGACGACTGCGGGCGTTCGTCTTCATCTGATCCATAGTTCCATGGACACGAGCCAAGATCGGCCATGCCCAGCTGAAGGGGTGCATCGGCTATTTCCAACAAACTGATGCCGTTTTTTTGTTCTTTGATTGTCGCATGGGTGCGCTGCATTATTTCCATTGATTGACATTGAATCATTGACCGTGACAACTGACGAGGAGAAAGTGGACTTGATGCTATGCGACGCGGGGCCCTCGGCGATAGTGATGATGATCGCGCTGGAAGGCTCCTACACATTGCGCATCGAGAACAGCTGTGGCCAAACGAAGGACGTCTTGCTTTCGCAGGGGGACTGCTTCATCAGCAATCCCGCTGCATATTGGAGCGGTAAATAAGTGGTTGCTTCACAGCTGGGCGCAGTTTTTTTAGCTAAAACAACACTCGGCGCAAAACCAAGCTCCTCGTTGATTGTGCAGTTTAGGGCATTCTCTGCAGCACACGGCCAACACACGTTGTGGTGAATTTATTGCAAAGAGAGTCCGCCGCGGGGCCCTGCTCAAACTACTGTTCTATCTTGCAAGTATTGCGTGGTATCCACCGCACACGCCGCGAAAAAATTCTGTAAACACTACAGGCGTCTACCCCGGCAAATACGTGAACGGGAAATGTGCGGTTAGAACGGTGATGCTGCGGAGCGCGATGCTGAAGAGGCGGACAAACGCCGGGCGGGATGAGAAAGGCACGGGCCAGCGCATTCAGAACAAGGTGATGAACACGTACACTGCGGAAGGCCTGCTGGAAGTGTGCGCTGGCTTCGAAATTATCGCGCGTCGAGTCCTCGGGAAGCATGGCTTCAAGCTATGAGAAGCGACTCGGGCTGGCCACCTCAGCATTGCACCACTTACTGGGCATTGTGGTGAAAGAAACTTTTCATTACAGATGGATGGCATCTGGCAAGCTATATTGGGACTCGCAATGACTACCACCACCGTGCAGTAAAGGCAGTGTGATCGTATTGTACTCATCGGCGGATTCTTTCGTTCTGGAACGCATCAAAGCATCTGTGGCGACCTCGCATGGTAACCGACCTTGAGAGAGGTGTCCCCTCGCAAAGCACAAGCGAAGACGTCCCCATTGTGAATCCTGACAATGAATGCGAACTTCTGCGCACTTAGTATTGCAATATTACACGTTGAACGTTGAAAAAAAATACGAGTGCACTTTAATCTCACGCGTGACGACACGCCCCGCCTGTAACACTCAGCGCATTATTTCATAGCGGAGGCTGATGCTTGAGGCGATGATGGACGTTGGGTGTGAGTTGAGTGGCGTATGTCCGAGCGGCTGACCTGGAGTCTGGCTCCCGCGGCGACGCATGAAAAAGTTCCGAAAATCGCACAACATGCGTCTTGAGAGAGCATATAAAATACGAAAACACTAGTTGTCTGTCGTCAGACATCCTTCCATCAGGCATACGTACTATCGAGTAGCGAGTCGCTCGCGATATGCGTCCGCCGGGAACTACCTGTTCGAAGCGCTCGGTTTTCTTCGGGCGTGTTTCTGCTTTCAATAAACTGCACGCTCTCGAAACAGAGCCACGCATTCATTTCTTCCCGTGTATTATGTCTCGGGTCAGGTAGCTCAGCTTTTCCGGGTGGGCAGCGGAGGCGGAATCTGATACTCCCGAAAAAGATGGGAAGTCGCGTGTGGAGTTTGAGATGCGTTTGAAGCGACGTGGATGAATTCTTCGTTGCGATCGAACGTGCGCGGCGGATTCAGAAACTACGTTGCGTCTGATGCAGAAAAACGACACCATGATTTTTGGGTAAGGCGTAGTACGTGATGCTCTCTCATCATCGCGCTAAGGAAAGAATCATCGATGCACTCGTGGACTCGCGCATAACCAGTATTCAGGGTTCGCTCAAAGCAGAGTAGCTTTGAAAGCGTTGATAGTGTCAACTGGCGTTGGGTCGGCTCCAGGCACGTGGCCTGCTAAAGCCGTGCATTGTTAATCGGCATTGATCGGTGACAGGTACTAGCGTACAAGCGTCCATTACACATCCATCGGCCCTGTCGGAGCCACAGCACGTGAACGGTAAAGTGCCTCTTAGCAGCATCCAAAGAGAGAGAGACGGAGTTTGCACCAAAGCAGACTTCGTTACTGACTCAGCTCTTGACTGTTGACGCCGGGTGTCGAAGGGTGGCGGCGTCTGCGCATCGCAACTCTTGGGTGAGAGGAAGAGCACGGTGAGTCGCAGAGCACGGTGAGTCGCAGTGTTGCAGTATCTGTCGCAGCGATACAGGCTGTTTAGAAACAGTTCGCGACACCGGCAACGAGAATGTCGGAGCAGCGGCTCGAGGATTTGCAGGCGCTAAAAGAGAAGCGAAAGCGGCAGATCGAGGCGCAGCGCAAGAAGATTGAACAGTTGCGGAAAACTCGGCAGAAACAGCCGAGCGATGAAACAGGTGATCATACTGAGGAAGGGGCGGCCGGCTACCAACCGAAGCCCGCCAAGAACTACCACGACATATTGAAGGAGGTACTGCAGCTAGATGTCCTGTGCAGAGCTATTGAGCAGGTTGTGCAGATGGTAGACCCATCGTGTCCACAACTTCTTGGCCCGTGTCAGATGGCAAGTACAGTAATTTTTCCACGTGATTCAATCTCGTCAGTTTTCGCAGTGCACTCGTCAGCTCTAGCAGAAACAGATCATATTGATGCAGAGAGCGCGAGGTATGGGTTGCACCTCTGACAGAGCTCCAGTACATGGGCCAGCCCAAACGCTTTCTGACATAAACCAACAAAAAGGTTATCGGCGAATCTGGGGAAAACGTGGGTCATGTGCGGGCGATGCAAGAACTGGAGCCAGTGGGGAGTGTAGGTGCGCTGAATATCTACCCGGGCACGGACAGAGAGGAGCTGTACGACAAGGAATGTCAGACCGAGGGTCTGTACGTTCCACCACCAGCTGCGAGCGCTGATGCTGAGGTTTCCGTTTTATTCTTCTCGTTGCTTCTTCGGGCCGGTCTAGAAATATGCATCTCTGTGATGTAGTTCGGCATCTGTTCCCAAGACACGATGGATGGTGGTGCCAAAAAATGCTTTCTCGGATGACATGCGAGCAGAGAGTTGACGTCCTGAAAGTGCTTCGGAATTTCGGCAACTGCAGTGCTGCACTGCCATCGCAAGAACACTGCCAGTCTGGAAACATGCACTCAGGATGGCGGTAAGGGGTCTCCTGGCACGGCACGGCAAGGGGGCGGCAGCGTTTCCTCGCCCTCACGCCAGCGTAGTAGCATAGGAAGGTCAGTGGGGCCAGGTAGTGCTACACTTCGTATTCAGTCGATAGCCTGAATTTCCGATGTTCGGTGCGATGATTGGATAAGTCGTCTTTCCTTCGGAGCATTGATTCATTGTCTTCAAAGTTTGACTGTTTGATGTCGCACACTCAGAGGAATCGAAGAAGTTCGCGTCTTCAAAGAGTTTTCGTACACAGTGTCAGTGCCAAGGTGTAAGAAATACAGATGACGACGGTCGTTCAGCTGGGCCGGATGATGCAACGGAGGAATTCGAAGCCAAGAAGACCCTCACAGATACAGAGGTTTTGATGCTTGTATACTACGTTGAAATTGCAAAAGATGCAAACTACAGAAAAGATACTCTGAGGCAGTCTCTGATGTCGGTACATTGTCAAACTCGTTTTTGCAAAAGATTGTTTCATCAATGAACTAAGGTGAAAAAGATTGAGTCGTCGTCGATGTATGTGGATTTCTTCGACCGCACTACGAAGCTTATGGAGAAAATGCTGAAGGAAGTCGGCACAGGAATTCCGGTATTTTCACCGCAAGTTTTCCCTGACAGTTTCACGTAACAGTTGCAACTCATTGGTGCAAGGCGACACTTTGATGATGAGAGAAGCATGCAGTATCAGTCACCAAGAGCCTGCCAGTTCTGTTCTTGGCGTCTCATGTTAGAAGAAAGCCATGCGCGTGGCACCATGCACCCTGCTGAAATTTAACAACACCCAGGTAATCGACTACGCGAGCGATCTCCGGTCGGCCGGTCTAGACAAATCAGAAACTCTGAGGCTGCAAATGAAGGCGCAATTCTCTGACGGAGCCAGGACGAACAGTCGGTTGTGCACAGATTTGCAGTTCTCACACATGTACAAGGAGTTGTTTTTGGCGAGCTACGGGGGCAAGAGGCATCCAGGAATAGGCGATGACGAGGGGCTTTTGCTGGTATGCTACTGGTGTGGGGGAAAGTGTCGTTGAAGTTTTCCGTGCTGTCGACGGTCACGATGAAGACTTTCCAGCCACTTCCGACTGTCAAACATGATGGTGAGTGTTTCATCAACAAGGACCCACATTGATTACTCAGGTGTGGAGCACCAGCCTAACAAGTCGCCCCGAGTTTTGTTTTTCAGCGTCTTCCGCGATACTCTGCGCCCAGTTCGACAAGTTCAATCCGAATCAGTTTCTGGCGGGGACATACTCCGGGTATTGCATATGAGGTCGTGAGTTGTAATGAGTGGTGTGGGACTCTCCACGAGCTCGCTGGTCATAAAAGCGAGATATCATCATTCTTGCACGCGAGGTGCATCTTGAAAAGCTCTCGTATGAATGTGTATTGAGGACCGACGACTCCCCGCAGTAACGATGAAAATTCTACACAGATCAATCTTACTTTTCGACTCGCGCTCCGGAAAGAAAACTGCGGTGCAGCGTAGCGCGACAGGGGCCATGAACATGGGCGCCGCTGTTATGGTGCAGGGCGCGAAGAACCAGACCGCTAACATCGGCGGGCATAGCTATCCCGTCTACGCATTGCAGCATGTGGGAACGCAAAATGCGAATCAGCTCATATCTGTGAGCACGGACGGCAAGATATGCATTTGGTACGCATGACGCATGCGCATGTGGTTGTTGTGAGTCTGTGCATGAGTCTTTCGCAGAGCGAGAGGATGCCATCGCGGCGTCACTCTGAGAAGGAACATGGTGCATATTTAATTCAAACATTGTCATTGCAATGGCCAACATTGCGTGGAAACAAATTATCCTAATTGTCACAGTGTGATTTTGCGACGTGTTCAACGTAAACCTGCGGTCGTGACGTGAAACAAGTTCCAATCTTTGCACTACTCATCACTCGCAGGTCAATGAGCATGCTTGTTTACCCACAAGAGGTGGTCGAAGTGCGGTCGAAGAGCAACAAGGAAATCGCAATAAACTCGATGGACTTCGGGCGCACAGAGACGCAAAAATGTTGGTGCGGGGGCGAAGACGGCAGCGTGTCACTCGTGCAGTTGCACAATGCGGGCCAGGGATGTATTGAATGCGTGATTTCCCGGTCTTCTATCTTCGAATGTGACTGACGATACTGTGATTTGACCTCTGCGGGACTCATCGCGTGAACATCGTGTAACTTTTCCGAATGATATAAGTGAGTGTCACTTCAGCTGCGCACTCACTTACAAGAACGGTGCAGTACTGTCACATTATTCATGCCACGATTCATGCTCTACACTCAGCTGCCCAAGCGTCGACGTGTATGGTGGACTCGCGGTTGGAAGGGCACACGCAGGCGCCGGTCACGAACGTCCGTCTGCACAGGCAGGCGCGAAGAGAGCTCATCCTATCAGCAGGCTTTGACTGGTCGGTGAAGCTGTGGTCACCGAAACAGCATTCGAAACCGATTCTCAGCTTGGAGCATTTCGAAGACTACGTGGTCGACGTGCAGTGGCATCCGACGCATCCAGGTATTTTCGGTTTTCGAGTTAAGTCAAGGAGGTCATCATCGTTGCGTCGAAGCTTTGTCGTAATGTCGTGCTGTGGTCATAATTCACATGCTTCGTAGCATGGAAGCTGTACCTTTCCAATACATGGCGTGTGATCGAGTCTATCAAAGCTCGGCGATATTTTTTCATGCTAACAACAAACAAAACTTTGTATTACATCGTATCGTCTCGATCACTGAAAGGTGTCTTCTGTGCTTTGGACGCGAACGGTGTGATCGAGATATGGAACCTGAACGAAGACACTGAAGGGCCCGTCATACAGGACCAGGTTTATACGTCTGATCATCTTCCCGGAGATACGCGTGCACGCACGTACAAAGAACGACATGAGAGCAGCTCGGTTGAAGTGAAATGATATGATGAGATGATGGTCTGACTTCTTCATACTCTTGATACTCTGCGCAGTTTGACAGTTTCACCCTTTCCACACATGAGGCAAGTTGCTCGATCTACCGCGCCGCATGGGACAAAGATGGCAAGAATCTGGCAGTGGGCAGCGTGGACGGCGGCATTCTCCTCTACAACCTCGCCGGTGGGTATGGCAACCGCATCACAAACCCGAATCCCGAGGAGCTGTCGAAATTCGAGGAGGTTGTCCGAATCTTGGAAGCCAATGTGGATACCAGCTGAGGCAGATTCTTGTCTCACTACCAGTCTCGTTGCATTGTGTTGCGAGCGGCTTCATTGATGTGGGAAAAGCATTTTTTGAGCGATGCATGCTGACGGTTCAGCTTGGCATCGAGTACGCCATCGTCTGTCGATATTTGCAATCCGTGCCCGCGTAGGTCTCATTTGCAATCCGGATCTCATAAGACTGGTCGTCGTTTGTTTGTCGTCGTTTACGAGAAGTCGAGACGCAAGTTGGAGGAAAGAGAAGATGAAAAATCAAAAAACCTATGGCAGCGCTGGTGTTGTTTGGATTAGCGACGGAAATCGTTCCAGCCACTGAGTGGATGGCGATAGAGAAACAAGCAGTGGCAGTGAAAAGCCAAGTTTGATGTGCACTTGCGTGTCTCCGTGCATGAGAACACGCATCAAAATGTAATGCTTTCTCGATCAAGATAGTGTTCTCGAAGACGAAGAGACCTGCATATGTAGTGAGCAAAATGAAGACCCAAAATGTCAATTCCGGAATCGTGACATGAGCACCGGAATGCCGAATTACGTGGAAGGAATTTGACACAGCGGAGAACTTCTGCTCAGTTTTCATTCTTCGGGTCTCCAGTGGTTGGCCGTCTGTTTATGATGACATGTGCGACAGGCGACTCTGCGTGTGTCAGTTGCAGTGTCAAGCAGTTTTCGCAAGAATTTACTTTAGCCAGTTGAATATGAAAAAACGCAGCGAGGTCTTCAACGCAAGTACATCCTCCCTCTTCGATTTCTCTACAGGTTTGTTTTTTCTTTTTGGTTTTAGTAATCCAGACTGAGAGGCGCGATGATGACGGAGTGGCGCGGTAGTCTATGGCGCAAGCCCGGCCTGGGTTGCCGGGGCTCGTTGGCGTCGTGGGTTCGTTGACTGCTGTGAAAGTCGGGCCCCGCCCATGTCGTGCGGCGACGGGGCCCCCCTCGCACCCCGGGATGCAGGTGAACCGGAGTCCCGGGGCGCTGACGTACCGCCAAAAACTGGAGAGGATCTGGCTGGAAGAGCAGGTGGCCCCGGTGGTTGTGTTTTTCGGGGTATGCGGCGTGCACGATTGGGGCGCGCCCTTGTATGTCTGTGGGCGATACGTGTTGGCCATCGCGTGGGCCCGTGAGGAAGCCTCCCATGGGGTCATGGCTTCTGCTTCACGAAAAGCAGACTGGCGGCGGACATTGACAATGCCCAGAGAGCGGCTTCGGCGTGGCGCAGGTGCGGTGGCGTTGCGCTTCGTGGTTTGCAGTTGGGTTCCACTTCCCGTTGCCGGGGGTGGTATGTATATAATTATATTGCGCGTCAGATAGTCGGAGACGAGGTCGGGGCGGCGAGTCTCGTATCCGTGAAACAGGTTGCGGGCGAAGATTTTCGCGGAGAGATTCACGCGCGAGGCGCATTGCACATCTGGTCCAGCGGGACGTTGAGGTTGGCCGAAAGTTATTGTGACTTGAGGTTGAGCGGCCGCAGGCTCATTGTCGGTGGATTAGACAGCATAGTCGGACGGGACCGGGCCTCCGCATGTGTATCGGCATCCGAGTCCGGTCGGTCAGTATCACGGAAGTCGCACTAAAGTTCGCGTCGGGGTGCAGTGAGTCTCCGTCTGACGAAGATTAAGGGCCGTCCGGCAAGAAGCTCTGAGTCGCGTGGACGACATTGTCAGTGTCACGTCGGCGTCGCCGCGCCGCATTCGTTGTCGGCCAGAATTCTGGATAGGGGTTTGGGACGTGGCGTCCCCGCATTGTCCGTTGAAGTTAGTAGACGATTGTAACGAGTCCATAATTTCGCGTTTGGTCAGTTTCCGTTTTATCATCGGCGAGTTTGTTTTTGCTCTTCGTGTCATCGGTAGGTTCATGACGCTATGCGGCATCCATTGAGAGAGTCCATCGGGCGTATAATGAGACGAGGCGGTTTATCATGGTTTCCAGGCATGTTCCCCCAAGTTCGTTCTGTTGTTGTTCATCTGTGATCATTGATCTGCTCATCGATTGATTAGTGCGCAATCTAATTAACATAAATTCAGCAGTCATCAAATGATGTGTGTCGGTCAGGGCGTGAGTCATTCGATTCTGTCTCGGAAAGATACAATAGTCGTAGCGAGGTTCTTCCACGCCTGGCAACTGTCAAAATAGATTTTCCTTCTTTGAAGTCTTCGGGTGTGATGTCGTGGAACACAACTTATTATTTTAGTTGCGCGTCTTTCTGAGAAGGAATTCTCGCGAAGAATTTGAGAGTGCATGGGTTGCATGAAAGTTACAGTCACGTCAAGTATGTAATGCTTCCTCGATCAAGTTATCAACATGGTGTTCTCGAGTGCGAAGAGAGTTGCATCGAGAAAGTCTGAAGGCTCGGTCATTTCAGCAGTAAGACGAGAGAAACACACTACAAGTCGCACAGAAGTTTGTTAGCACTTACCAGCGCAAGCAGGGAAAATTAAAGTAGGTCAGGAGTCGAAAGCGATGCCACGCTATTGTGTTGAAAACGTGAGTGTTAAGAGATCATGTTGTCTGCAGAAGAGCCGTCAGTCGAGTAAACGGATCTGTGCGTAAAAGAAGGCGACGTATCAGAAAAGATGGGCAGCGACGCGAAGCGCAGCAAGGAGGCCGGCGTGGTGCGGCAGGGCTCTACGTTGGCCGGCAAGAGCCATGCGGTGCGGCGGCAGACGTCGAAGGGGCAGACGATTACCGGTTCAAAATCCGCCGCGGATGCCATCGTGTCGGTGAGCAAGGCAAAATCCGTGGCAAGCATCTTGACAAAACAGAAACCGCCCAGCACCAAGTTGTTGCAGGAGCTCCGATCCATCTTGCTCAAACACGACAAAAACGTTCTGCGCATGTGGAGGAACACGTAGAAGATGATTTTTTTTGACGTTTCACGACAATCATGCTCCCGCTTCGCTGGGGAGAGTGATTCGCGTGCTCGCAGTGCGGAAGAACGCATCAGAAATTGTGGTGTGTCGAACAAAAAATCATGGCGCTGAAGAATGGCGAACTTCCCAATATGGAATTTGAATATTGATATTCAGCAGCTGAAATGACACAAACTACAGTTTCGACAAGGACCTGCACCTAAAAGTTGATTTCAAGGGTTTCTGTCTGAGCTCGTCGAAGATCAACTACCATGGGGACTGCGTCCAACTCTTCGTCGAGTGCCAGAAAAACTACGAACTGGACCTCGAGAGATACCGCCGGCGCGCAGGCATACCGGGAAAAGCCGACGGCAGTGTGCATGGCAGTCACGATCTGGCTAGCATGCGGCAGAGCACCGCCTTGCGCGGGTTCGACTTGATTTCTTATTCTCACGTAGCTAGACGCATTTTTTGTGTCAGATATCTGTTTGGGAACGTGTCTTGGTGTGACATTGCTTCCGTTAACTGTGTAGCAGTCGTCGAAGGTACAAAAATTTTTCGGTTTTGGGCATAACATCTGTGAAAGCAGAGAGCCATAGCACAGTGCCCGGTCGAAGAAGTGCGAAGAAGGAAAATGAATATCTCGCAGAGACACGCGTAAGCGCGAGATCACGACCGGGGTTTCTGGAAGCACGGCGACAGACGACGCTGTTGCTGTGAAGGCCGACGACAAGCCATTGCCGACTTGGAACGAGCTTTTTTTTATTAGCGAGCAAGAGATGGTGCAATATGCCGCCGATCATCCGGTGCAGACTTGGTATTCGATGAAAGGTGCCAGTCTTGGAGCTACCGCGGCAGGCGTAGCACCATCCAACGAAGGTGTCGTGCCCCGTGGGGGAGATGCGGCCACGAAAAGTGGGCATGGCTTTTCAGATCCCAGGCAGACAGAGGAAGATCCAACGGCAGCAGTCACCTATCGGCCGTCGGAAATTTTCATGCGAAAATCGATGGCATTCAAAGAGCGCAATGCAAAGGAAACGGAGGAGAGTAATGACAGTGGCAGTCAGCGGCCGCGCGCCACGGAAATAGAGACTAGCGCCGGTGTGCCCGGTTTCATGTTTGAAGGTGATCATAACGCCGCCGCACCGGACAGTCCGAGCAACAGCGACTCCCAGGGCGGCCGCAGCCCGAGCAATGAAGCTGAAGATACGTCGTCATCGTCGTCATCCGGTCAAGGTTCTTCATCGTTGCCCGCCCTGGTGGGTGGTAGTCTTGATGCCGAGCAAAGTAGCAGTCGACGGCGTAAGTCGACCTCGCAAGTAGACAACCTGCAAGTCGGCGGATCGTCGTCGTCGACGTCGGGCATTTCGCGTGATCGTCGGGACAGTAATCACGTGGATCTTATTCGCGAGAAGATGATGTTTGTGGAGTCAAACGAGCACAACGCGGGACCTCCAGCAGAGAAAAAAGACGGGGAGTCCCGGGAAGGAGCGCTCGTGGACACCATGCACCACATTGAAGAGCAGTGGGCTGGCACGGCGATGCGAGGGTATGATGTTGTTTTCTGTCACGTTGCCTGGGCGGCATTTCGGACGATTCGTCGCAAGTTGCTTCCGATGATAATATCGCTTCGGCATTTCAAAGTCGATGATCGATGGTCGTATATTCACGCAGATGCATGTTACATGCTACACTAGATTATTGCCTCGATTGACTGCGATATGCTTCGAAGACCAAACTTCGAACGGACGGATGATGATTCATGATCGTATGTACTTGAAAACAGACACGGACGCCACGGCGCACAAGAGGAACACGGTGCGTATCTCGCGGTGCGCACTAATCATCCGGAGTTAGGCAGCAAGGCTTTGCGACCGAGTCCGAGGGGGCAGCTCTCGCCGCAGCCGCTGCACATACCTATCAAGAGCCCCAGAGGACTGCCGGTGAGCGCAGCTACGGTAATGTTTCTGAATTTTTTCAATCACACACCCCAGGACAAATCGATGGGCAGTACGGCGGTGGTAGTGTGAGGGCAGAAACATCACACTGATACGTGAGATGGCATTTGAAAAGGTAGCATCCTACCAGAATTACTCGCAGCAACATACAGCGAAAGAATTTTTTTGTATGATTAATCGTTTTTCGCAGAAGTCGCCCGAAACCGATGCGCACGCCCGGAAGACGCAGCAGGTCGAGAACAATCAGACGAAGAAAGCGTCATCGAAGGATCGTGGGGGGTCACCTGGTCTTGGGCCCGCATCACAATCGGTTGGTGATTTGGCGCTCTATCTTGTTGATGGTGGAGAGACACGATTTTACTGCGACCCTTTCACTGACTGTCGGTTGAAGGCAATTTATCGGTGCTTATCGATTCCTCGTAAAACATACCACTGCAAAAAAATCGGCACTACAGGGTCAGAAACTGGCATTTAATTATTTCGGGGCGGAGGTCGAAGGCGATGAAGACGCAGATATGATGAGTGCCGAGGCGCGAAGTATTTGTAGTTCTTAGGCGGTAGTTCCTTGCTCGTCAGTCCTATCATACTGCATTTCGACTTCCAAGTAACGATGCAAATTCCTGTCTGTACGCCAGGTGTTTTCGCATCGAACGTAAAAATTCTGAGTCGAGGGTGGCGAATGTCGATCAAGAGCCATGAAAATGTGGACAGGTGACCTCAGCGTGCTCTTCTTCAAATACGTGGATCCTAAGGCGTACGCACTCTTCCACGGGTTTCGCGTCTGGTAAATCAAGCAATGTCGTGACTTCATCGTTCTTCGTTGGATTCGTATTTGCGCGATGCTCATTGGGCGGTAGATTTTCGCTCTACCGATTATCAAGCGTGCGATGAAGTATCAGGTCTCCAACATGACATCCTCACACACACAGGATCAACAAATCGTTCGAGACGTCCGTGGCGTTTTACAAGGCTTTGGTACGGCAGAAACAAGCGGTGCACCTCGAAAAAAAGACGGGCATTCAGTGGACTAACAACGCTAGTGCAGGTGCCCCCAATGCAGGTAACTCTCGTAACAGCTGGGAAGTGTGGGGAGCATGCTAGTACGAGGGATTCATATTTCATCAGACTGGTGTTATCATAGGGTGCAGCCGTCTTCTTCCGACGGAGGCTTGAAAGCCGCAGCTGACGATGAAACAGCGCCGTATCGCGTCGACTCTGTATTGTGTTTCTTCAGAAAAGGTACAAAAAAACGCTTCGCATGTAAGTGGCTACCAGAAATGTGAATGCGCCATCATAGATGTGGGCAAAGCGTACGAGCGACGAGAAGATCGGCGGGGTGGGTTCCTGCAGAATCCGGAGCGGATGAGCTTCCATCTCGGTAAGTTTTCGGCAGGTTCCATGTCCGCTGGAAAGTTCGGAGCTTCCGACGAAGATGACGATCACAAAAAGTTCAGTATCGAGGAGGTTTCCGTGGATTACATCACCGAGACCGAGTTTCCAACGCTTTGCCTCAGTCTCGGGTACGCAGTGTATCGCTCGCTGTTGCATGTTCTTTTCGCATTTTGCGTTCATGAAAAATGATCGACCAGCATGCCCATAGAAGACAGCGAAAAGCTGATGTCAAAGTTGCTCGCGTCGCAAAAAAGATGTGTGTGCGAGGCATGGCTGTAGTATACTCTTGATAGTCTGATTTTTACCTCCTGGCCTTGTAGCTGTCAGTCATGACTGCGACTCATTCTAGTTGTCTATAACACACATGCGATTTATGCTAGATATGCGCGAGGCGACACGAGCCGGTCCGTGTTTGACAAAGTGAACCAGCTGCAGTGGTTATACGGCGTTTTGGATTGCACGCGTAAAGGCTTCATCGCGAAGGACGAGTTTCAGTGTCTGGAGCTGAGTTATCTCGACCGCGCGACGCCCATGGCCGCAGCCGGTCTGTTCGACACGGACGGAGAAGCGACGCTCGTTAGCCCGACGCTCGGCGGCGGGGGATCAGGAACAGACGTATTTCCACCACCACTGTGGCAGCAAACGGATACTCGCACCCGTTTGTCCGTATTTAGTATAATCGGTGGTCACAGGCGTCGTTGGTCTAGTGGTTAGGATATCTGCCTTCCAAGCAGATGGCCCGGGTTCGATTCCCGGACGACGCATTTTTTAGTCTGCCGAAATCCAAATGGCTTTCCAAGCGCTACATGCTTATATTACTACAACGCTATCAAAAAAATACCAGTACAAGAACAAGATTATCCGGCTGATCCGCATGCGCGCAGAACAGCAAGAAGCCGAGCGGTGCTTCTACTTCCATCTGCAGCGCTTGACGCGATGTCGGTGGCCGTTGATCCGTGCGTGGCGGTTGTTCATTTGTCCCGAGGGGCGGTGCAAGGTATAGTGCTTAGACTGGACTTGTCATTTGTACCGAGGACACTGTGCCATGGAGTGTACGGCCGGGGAAAGCGTTTTCTCCCTCGATTGACTGGATCAACGCGGCAACTCAGTTCGAATGAATATTCATGGTGTATAATAAGTCCACACGTCTGCAGTGTTAAGCGTATGAATGTGTCGGAGAGCAGGTGTCGGAGCGCAGCCAGCCTCTTATTGTCATATTTTTCAGGACCGTTACTCCATCACTTCCGGCGACCTGGGCCAATACTTGCGCCGAGTCGAGTTTCCGTTCCCGTCTGCCACGCTGTGGCGGAGCCTCGATGCGGATCGATCGGGGGATTTGTCGGTGGAGGAGTTTGATCTCCGCGGGTCCGTCATTCTCGCGGTTTTCCGAGCATACTGCATGGCGAGTTACGGGAACTGTCGCCTGTTCTACAAGATCATGCGGGAAGCGCTTTACAAGCGGAGTCTCAACTACCAAACCGAGATCTGCGAAGAGGACTTCCTCTTCTTTATGCTTGGGTAATAAACTCACTCGTGCTAGAGGATAATACGCGTTGCTGTCTGCTTTCGACGTCAATGACACTGTCACACAACAAAAAGCACTTGTACATCAGATCGACTAGGCACAGTGTGGAGGAGAGAGAAGCTCCCAGTTCCTCGCTCGCGCCCAGAGTACTAACTCACGAGTGGCTGAAAAATATCTGAAATGAAGTGTTGTGGGCGACGATCTGACACGACTATCTCGAAAAAAAATACGTGAAACGTCAGCGCGGTCGACTACGACCCGGACCAGGAGGACAACTTATTGGATGAGTCCAAACAAATGGAAGAAGCTGAGCGGGAAGTGATGCAAGACAAGGCTATGCGAGAACAGAAGGTGCGTAGTGGGGAACTGAAATTCACGCAGATACTATGGTGGTTCAAACAGTGAGCATACTCTGAACTCGATGATATACGATGTCGTCATTTATCATAAGAACTGTTGCCGTGATCCACCACAGGAAGCCCCTGTGCAAGCATGAATCACGCTTTCAAAAAAACGGTAACAGAAAGTGATGCAGCAGGCTATCTGCAACGATGTGGGTGACGCGCGAAAGACCATATCACCGGGTGTCTCGCACGACGAAGCGGCTGAAGCCGAGATCAGCCTTGTCGATGATCTCGTGACTGGTGTGACGAAAGAGGCAGCAGCTTCGGCGAATGAGTACAGCAATAGTCCAAGTGAATTCGATTGCTCATATCCAGCACGCTCGGTCCTCTTGAAAAGTGAAATTCGATCCGGGTCTTCAAGTGCATCATGTGACGCTGAAACTCATGTTGGAGTTGAGAGTGCTCATCAGTTTCCGAAACTACATGCAGCAATGCATCGGACGGAACGATTCCTGATGGGCCGCAAACGGTAAACACCCGCGAAAGCTCCAAGCTCACATTCACTGACGACGAAGCCGAAAAGAGCAAAGGTGAGATTTTTTTCGGATTTCAGAGCCGCGTCGTGCTGCCTTCCCTGAAATCTTGGCGTCATCAATGCGCTTGGCGTCTCCTTAGGAGCGCAATCCATGACTGTTGCTTTAGCACTATGACATCATCCGATATAGTCTAGTTGGTTAGGATACTCGGCTTTCACCCGAGCGACCTGGGTTCGAGTCCCAGTATCGGAATATTTGTCGATCCACGGCACATCACATGCAGCGTCGACCTACCGAAAAACCTTCATCTATTTCACTACAGAGCTGTCGAAGGCAAAGGAGAACCACTCGCTCCACGCTGACGCCGATAACCATGAGTCATTGAGGTATTTATTATTTTTTGATAGCTGCCTGTTTGAACAGCGAAGATCGCTGGCGGTAAAAAGAAGCCTCATGGCCGTCGTGTGCGGCACTCATACGTTGTCAATCTTATATTCTGTGTATGATGTCATGCAGCGTGAGTCTAAAGTTGTGCTTCGTGCAATTGCAAAACACTCATGCAAGGCAAAGCCAGTGGGAGCAGCGTTCTCTGAAGTACGAAAACGAGTTTTCCCTGCGTCAGTGCCGAGCGAAGGCGCCGATGGCACGTCCACACGGATTTTCAGAAACGTTGCTCAAGGTACACTGGCATGAAATAACGGCTTCGATGAATCCGATAAAATTTGAGCCCACCATGCAAAGCAGGAGAGATTCTGGTCATGCGCCGGTGTACTGACAATTATCGTGACGTGGTGGTCACGACGTGCATTCATGATTGAAAATCAGCATGCCGCTTCTGTGGTGATGCGTATCATTGTTGACAAGGCAGCCAGATTTTCTTGTCACAACGTAGTGAAGATTGGTGGATGCAATGTAAACAAAAAAATTCCAGCTCCTAGTTCGCGCTTTGTCCGTGCAGGACTCGCCGGACTACCGTATCACGGGTGTCGACTTCGCGTGGTTGGATGACTGGGAGCCGCCGCAATATCTAACTGCAGAAGGCAGCGAGGACTCGTGGATATACATCCGCGATGTGATCGAAAAGTACGAGTGTAACGCGGACTCCATCAATTTTGTCCAGTACTGGCTGAAGAACTACGACGCAAACAGCATCAATCGGGTCTCCTGGAGCAGCTTCGAGCGCAATTCCTTGGCGATTTTGCGTGGGAAAGACGGGCTCTCCAAAGACGACATCGAATACCTCGTGGCGAGCGCGTGGAATTTTCTCGACGATAGCCAAGACGGGAGCATCTCGATCACCGAGGTGGATTTGGCCGCGGGAGAGGCGTTGCTGAAATTTCGCGAATGGTGCAAGAGCAACTTCGAGTCGGTGCACCGGTGCTTCTGTACGCTAGATGTGGACCACAGCGGGGAGGTGAGTTTCGCGACATTCCGTACTGCGATCAAGCGGTGGGAAGGGCTGACGATAGACGATTTGAATGCGTTGATATCTTTATTCACAGTTGCGAGCAATCCTGATTTGCTGATGCTCGGCGGCGGTCATGGGCACCGACCGAGCAGTCGCCAAGCTGGTCACCACGCTGGTCACGGCCACCATGGTAACGCGTCAAAGTCGAAGCGGTTGCCGTCGATTTCGAAGCGGAAGGGCAGCAAGGAGACAAAAAAAGCGCAGAGTGGGTCGAAAATTTCGTTCACGTACGAAGATCTCGCATTCCTGGATGCGTGGGACGACGCTGATGACGAGGACCGCCACACGGTGATTCTGGATAACGTGGATTACTTCACGAAGACGCGGCTGAAACGGGAGAACTATAGTTACAATAAGAGTGAAGCGTTCTGCAAATTCGTGTACAACTGCACCGCGGACAAGGTGCTGAAGCCGTACGATTTTGGCACAGCGCTCGGCAAGCGAAAAAAATCGCCGCGAGCAATGCAGCAGGCGACGCTCGGATACACGGTCGAGGAAGATGAGAACGCGTCACCGGTGTTGGGCTCGAGTCCCTGGCGGCGCACCAGTACGCGAAAATCGAAAACTCGACGTTCAGAGCGCTCGCCATTCAAGAACTTTGACATGAACGAAATGGCTCTAGATACGGCGACAGACGCGGATGCCGACGAGGATAATGGCGCCGGCACGCTGTCGCCGACCGGTCGTCGCAGCATGCGCAGTCCGTTGGGCAACGCGTGCTCCACGCCGTTGGGCAACATGAAATTGCTGCAATCGATTCCGATGTCTTCCATTGCGGTGTTGGGCAGTGGCGCTAGTATGTCGCCGACGATGATGCAGGCCACTAGTGGCACCATGAGTCTCAGCGGGTCGCCGACGTACGCGGGCGCGGGTAGACTTTCTGGTCGCGGTTCTGACGTTGGAAGTGCCACTTCTATGTCCCAAGCAGCATTCAAGACGGTAGACGAGAAAATCAGGGAGGGGGAGCAACAGCAGTTTCTGGAACGAGCGCAGTTCGTGGCAAAACAAGCACAAAACAGTTTGTCGTCTGAGGCGAAGGCTGCTGCATCGGAAGCGTTGGCGGCGCTGGCGGACATAGATCTGGACCACAAAGAAAGTTTTTACGGGATATGGGACGAGGAGCAGTCAGAAGGGGACACGCTCGTCGATGAAAGCGAAGAAGAACGGCAAAAGTGGAAGGAGACAACGGAAAACTTGATACGGACCCTCTCGCCAGAGCAAAAGCGATTTAAGCTGCATTACTGCACCGGTTTCAACGATCTCTGCGACGCCGAGCGGTGGATTAACGGGCAGTACAACCTGAATGGGCAAAGTCTTCGGTGGCGAGAAGAGCTCGCTGAGGCGAAGAAGGGGTTGTGGGACCCGTCACGGTATTCAAACCAGCATTCGTTGTTTTCGAGTACGCAGTCGCGATTTGGGTTTCGCCCCATCTACAAGACGAAAATCAATCGAGTGCAGTACGTGGCGGAGTTCGAGTTGTTGGAGAAGCAACGCCGCAAATGGGGCGTCGTTCCAACACACGACAACGAGATGGCGCAGTATGGGTATGGGTCACAAGCGCATAGTAATCAGAACAAGCCATGGCAGCAGGGTCAACAGCATGGTGTTGGTGGGCCTGGTAAGCACGGAGGTGGTGGAGGTGGGTATCAGCCTTCGTACGGACCTGGTCATCCGGGGCACAGCTCGGTGTCCACGACAGCGCGAGATTCGATGAGCAGTCGCGGCTCGACGGGTTCGATGTCGCGACTGGACACGCCGGAAGCGTTCAGTTTGAGTCGCGGACGGCTGTACAGCGCGACACCGTTCGGTAGCAAAACGAAACAATTCGCCGAATTCGGCATGGAACCGTGGTGGGAGCGGCAGAGTCGACGGAAGGGCTTCGCAAAGGGCTTTTCAGTCGGTCAAGTGTCCAATTCTCGTTGGAGTTTCTGTGGTAGGCAACGCACGGCGCCTGGTACAATCGGCATGGACAACATGGGCAACGCTGTGCATACTCCGAACGGTCGGTTCAACGAGCAGGGCCAGCCGATCATCGCTTTCCGCGGGGCGAGAAACGCATACTCCACGGGAACCTCTAAGATGACGGTGCCGCCTTGGGACGAGGGGGGGCGCGACCGGTTCTATTCGCAATCAACAAAGAAAAAGCCGCGGAGTCGACCGAGCACGACGAGTTTGGTGGTGGAAAAACGGCCGGGCACGGGGAACTCAGCGTGGAACCAGCCACTACCGCTGAAACCGGGAAGTGCGGCTGTGAACGCGGATCAAGCACCACCATCAGTAAAAAAGGTGCGGTCGATGAAGAAGGGCGAACCTATGGCGAAACCCGGAGAAGAGCTGTTCCCAGCACCTGAGAATCTGATCGATATCAACGGTGAGCAGTACAACCCTATTGGTGTGGGAAAAATAGACGGCACAGACGGGACGGCACAAACGTCGTTGATCGTTACAAGCATGGTGAGTGGTATCCTTGGGATTGGAGTGGATAGCGGTGCTCACGAGGGCGTAATTGTCGTGAAAACCAACAGCGAGCGCCCCAGCGACGACGCTGGCGGTAATGATAGCGATGTCATTGTGGTTGTTAACATTAGGTTGGCATGGATGTTTTTTTTTGCAAGATGTGAATAATTAGTAACACAGGCATTGATCGGTGCCTTCACATTAGGTTTCAATGCATGATCTTCGAAACGATGCAGTGAAACAATGCATGTGCGCTGTACGCATTTTTCGAACGCTCAGACTAACAGAGTTGAAAAAATTGTGTGTTGACAGACGGCGCAGACAAGGCTGGCGGCAGCGCGGAGGCTCTTCCGGCTATAAAGAGTGTGGATTTCTCGAGCGACAACATCCGTGGCGCGAAGATTTCGTTGGATGATGCTGAGGTTTACGAGGACGATGATTTCGAAGAAGATGACGACGAGTTCGATGTGGACGCTGCAACTGCGCCAAATGTTGGAGGAGAAAAATCGGTGCCGAGAAAAAAGAAGAAGCCGGGCTGGTACAACTCCACGGCGTTAGGCTGGAAGGGTCCGACTGCGAGTGCGAAAGTGGTGTCCGACAACGACTGGTGGCGAGGGGGCAAGCAGCTGACTGCGGAAGGCCAGAAGCAGAAGGTTCGTTTGGGCAAGAAGAACAGTTCTTGTAGAGTGACGATATGTGGGAATATTCGTCAGTTTGCAGTCTCAGCGACAGCATTTATGTGTGCAGAGCCGGTGTTGGAGTGTGAGTATACAGTGCCCATGAGCAGACACAGAGCTTATGAAGCGGCATTGTGAATGGAACGTGGTAGGACATGCGTTCTCGTATTACAACACAGGAAGTGCAGAAGATCAAGACACAGAAGGATCTGTGCATCACGGATAAGACGGATCAGAAGTCGGTTCTGTCGGGCGGAGAGTGGCTCGCACCCATGGTGAGAAAAGTGTCATGGTTTTTGTGTCAGTCGCATTCATTCAGGATTCATTCACAGCATTACCCACGACGAAGCTACCAGACCTCGATGATGTGATGACAACTGATTCGATATTCACCAGCGAGATCGCAGAAAATCGAAAATTTATCAATTGCACAGGCGCAGCGCACGATGGCTTTCGCAGAAATCAAGCGGTTGCAGGCGGAGGAAGACCAAATCAACAACGCAACGCTGGAGGAGCGCCAGGCGAACACCGCGGAAGACGGTATATCGCTGCGAAAGAGCTCGCGTGGAATGACCGTTTCTTTCTTTTTTTGTTTGAGCTGTGTTGGAGTTGTGATTGTGAATGACAAAAAGCGTGCTACCTGTGATTTGTCGGTGTGCAAAACATAAATATCGATATGACAACATCTGACACTTCTTCAGCAACCGGCGGTGTGGCGAGAGCAGTGGCTAGCGCCGGGGGCGCAGACAGTGGTCGTCCGGCTGGACCGGGTGGGCCGCAACGCGGCGGCAAGCCGGGCATGACACGAGCACAAACTGCTCCAACAGACCACTTTCGGCCGTTCCGGTCGGTTCTCGACATTCCCCCGAGCGGCAGACGACCGAACGATATGCAGGCGCTCACCAAGAACTACGTGTACCGCTTGAAGGCACACCAGGACCCGAAGAAGGAGAAGATTTGGACGCTCAGTTTCTAAGTTCACCATTTTGCGATGACTAGAACTTCTGTATAGCTTCAGGATTCGACCTTTGCACAGCATTGTTGTGCGGCGTGTCTTTGTAACAATTTTCTTTTCTTCAGTATGAAGTAGTAAGTCAGTCTTCCAGTCGAGCAAAAAGCTATATAATCCGGTTCGGTTGATCGAACCACACTTGTTGTGTCTGACTCACACAGAAGTCTGTTGCGTAACAGCGTGTAACATCGCCTCACTCTTGGCTTGCAACGTGTATCTTCTCCTTTCAACACACGGCGCGACATTCTTGTGTCTGAACGGCAATCGGTGGTGCCAGTTTGCACAGTATACCTGTGCAAGTGATAATTGTACAAGTCTCGAAACCGACTTTCAGAAGTGCTAGCTGATGATTCTGTGGCACCGCGCGCCGGCAATCAATCTTCATTCGACGCTTTCGTATGACTGCGTGTTCGAGTCCCATGCGCACGACGAGAGAGTGGTGTGTGTGCCGTGGAAGTTCTCGAAGACGAAAGAGCACAAGAAAGATCGAGCGGGTGTGTGAACGAGAGCAGATCTCGAGCGGGTCTGTGTGACGTTTCGGACAAAGGTCTGTGTTGCGAGACCAAACCGAGAGCAGATGAAAACGAGCGAAGTGATTGTGTGGACAATGACACATCTGTGATGCAATTCTGCTTTGGCAGCGCGTGAGAGATGAACGAAGCATGGCAGAAAAGTAAGGAAAAGTGCTGTCACAAAATCGGAAATGTCCGATAACGTTCGATACCACGATAATCTATCATCGGCGTTAGACGGGAGGTCTATTTCCCAGACCAAGGGGAATCGGCTTTGGCGTTGTCGTTGGCCCCTCGACGAGGGCGCACGAGTTGGTCACCAGGATGCAGCGCTACACGCTCGACAAAGAGCTGGGTCGGGGAAGTTTTGGGGTAGTGAGTTTGGGGAAAGACAAAACGAGCGGGGACTCGGTGGTCATAAAGACCATCGATAGCAAGGTCGCGGCTGACAAGCCGAGTCAAGCGCAAAAAGTGCTAGACTTCGCCTTGCAGGAAGCGGAGGTTTTCTGGAGTTTGCACTCTCGCTTTTCTTAACTTTCCTCTCCGAAGGGATGACTGATGAAGTAAGAACACAGTGGTGGTACGCGTGACTGTGATTCCTAGCCTTACGCTGTTACGACATCAATCCCACCGCAAAAATTTTTCTAAAAAATACAGGTGTTGAAATCGTTGCATAACCCTTACATCGTGAAGTATCATGCGAGCTTCCGCGAAGGGGACACGTTGTATAGTTGTTGTGGGCCCATCTTTTTCTGCGTTTCCAAAACGCGATTGCAGAGACAGCGGAATCAGATCATGTGAAGACTGACATCCCCCACACTGCAGTAAGTGACATTTCAGGAGGAGTAGGCAGCTGTCAGTGATGTCATCTCGTTCGCGCGACTCTAGAAGAAAAACTTGAAGGTATATCGTGATGGAGTACTGTCCGAACGGTGACTTGCACGGGCTGTTACGGAGCAAAGGCCGCCTGAAGGTTGCACTGTTCCTGCATCTTCACGAGTGCTTGCTCATCGACTGTTTTCACGATGCGCGTTTGTGAGTCGACCGTATTATGTAGACTTGAAGATGAATAAAGCCGCGACTGGACATGATGGTTGGGGTCGTTTGACACAGACAGCGAAACCGAAAGACAAAAACAACTCCTGAAATCAGGAATCAGTATCGCTGAACTACGGGCGACAGCTCTCCGAAGCGTTGGAGTATCTCCATGGCAGGCGCATTCTACACCGAGATCTGAAGCCACGTATTTTTTATTTTTTGAAATTCTGCAAGCTTGGAATATTGCGCAGTTCTTGCTGCGAAGTTGTGATAGAATCGAACGCGCGAGGAAACACGTAATTATGCGACATTGAAAGAGTCATCGCGGTTATCATAGTACGACGCGACTTCTAAATTTCACATCCACTACTCGCAGGTAATGTGTTCTTGGCGGAAAACTGGGATCTACGACTGGGCGATTTCGGCGTGTGTAAGGTGAAGGACAACACGGCGGAGCTGGTATGAATTTGTGAGATTTTCTTGTCACTTCTTTACGAGCAGAGATGGAAGCCTGCGAGGACAGAAAGGGCTTCGCGTGTAAGTGTTCTAGCCTGCATGATGTGACGAATGATGATGGCTGCTGCTAACTTTCCATGTGTACTCTAGGAAGCACCGCAGCAAAAAAACACATCATCATCATCATGCCACAGGCGAGCACGATGATCGGTACACCGCAGTACTTCTCGCCCGAGATCTGCAGCAACGTGCCGTACAACGAGAAATCTGACATCTGGGGGCTGGGATGCATTCTGTATACTTCGAAATTCATGTTTCTGATTTTATCGCAGACATGGATTGCATGCATGACGTCGAAAGTGTGGCCTGTCAGGCGAAGAGGACTTCACGCAGAATAAATTTGCGCCCTACAATCCACAGGTATGAGATGATCTGCGGGGAGCCGCCGTTCGTTGGCAAAACACCCGCGGGCATGATCATGAAGATCATCACAGGTTCAGGGTGTTTTATGGAAGCAGTCTTTCGGGCAGGCTTGAGCATCGACTAGTACACCACACCTCGACAGACAGCGCTCAAGATCATTCTCGCCAGACAAATAACGCCACAGACTATGGTTATTCTCGATGACATGCCGCCAACAGATATGCCGAATAAGGATACCCTCGAAAAATTCGCCGGCAACAAGCACATCGCCAAGACGATCATGAGCTGCTTAATGAAGAGGTAAAAAACGCCATTCGGTCGTATATTGAAATCAAGAAGACACTGAAATGTCGCGTGAGAATGACATCGTCGACAGTTCGAGTGGATGCAAAATTGTCTGCTGGAATGCTGACTCTAAATTTTCGGAAAAAAAAATATCGCAATAGGCCCGATCGGCGCCCGTCGGCAGGACACGTGAAAGCAGTGTACGGCAAAGAAGTCGACACTCTGAAGCGGCTCCGGATTTTCAAGCCCGCGGCCGACATGCTGCATAGCGCAAACGGCTCCCCCGAGCTTCTGAAGAGTGCGAAAAAAAGCACGCCGGCACCGACGCCTCCACCTCCGAGAGATCAGCTTGCGGTGGCAGGAAATGTTCCCGCAGCAGAACAGGGTGATGGTGTAGAGAATGTCGACTCTTCCGATGACGAAAGTATCCCAACACAGAAACTCGGTCTTCCGGTGGATATGCGAAAAAACTGCTTGCCGCCATCGATGCCATCGTCAGCTTCTCGGGGTGCAGCAGGAGTTGCCAGTGTGAAGAAAAACGTGTTTGCGCCTCCCGTGCGTGAGAAGAACAGCGAACCAGTGAGTCTGTCCCCGATGATCAACATTCGCTCGGTTAGTGGAGCAGCACCGTCGTCGAGTAGTTCATCATCCGCGGAGGTACAAGACAAGTTGAAGATGATACGAGATCACAACAAGCGGCAAAAGCAGCAGGGCTTGCCCGGAGTTCGGAATTCCCAAGACTTCAAAAATTTGGAGAGGAAAGTGGATCATTTCTTGGGAGTTGGAGCGCACGGGGCCGTTGGTAATCGCAAGCCGCAGGCGCTGTCGCTGGTGGGGGAGGGGTTGCGCAAGTCGGATGACGAGATTTTCGTGGAGGAGTATTATTTGGAGGGCGAGACGCTGCACGATGTTGTCGTAAACAACGGCGGATTTGTGACAGTGAAGCGTGCATCGCCAATGTCAGGGAGTCAACAGCACAGCTCCTCAAATGGTACATTCGATCTCTCTCTCACAGTGGCATCGCAATTCCTTCCGGCAGGCTTCGTTCTCCAGGGCGCGCCGGCCGCGTCACATACTGAAGCTGCTGGTAGCAACGCGAGCGCCAACAAAGAAAATATCATCGGGAATGCGGGAGTTGCCGGTAGGACGGATGCTTCGCCCAAAAAAGACAAGGACAATGCTGCGAACAAAAAGATTTCTCCGTTAGGCGAGTCCAACGGTTGTGCATCCAACAGCGGCGCGAAACCGCAGGATCAGAAAGCGAAGGTCTCAGACATGATCCTGAATTTCGAGAGCAAGATCAAAGGGGCGAAAGGATGGGCGCCGCTGAATAAAGAGTCTGCTGGCCATGCGAAGGCTGCAATTGTCACACCAACGACCGAAGGCACGCCTGGTGACGACGGGTTGGGCGATGAAGATTCGGCATCGATATCACAGCGTGAAGAAGAACCAATTGCTAGCAGTGGAAGAAACGCCAAAGGTCTGACGCCCGAAGAGCGTAAGAGTATTGATGAATACGACGCTGTTTTCAAAGCTCTGCCGCGACTCGAGCGCACCGAAATGCGAAGCGGTTCGGCGGTGTCTGGGCTTCCGGCGTCAGATTTAGCGATATGCGAAAGTATTGGGTATGGCGTTGGCGTTGTTCCCTCTTCGCACCAGCTCCAGAAATCGCCGAAGAAGGCGAGTGCGACGAATCTCGGGCCGCACTGGCGAAACAACATCACCTTGGGTAGCGAAGAGGTGGGTGGGTCGTCATCGTCTTCATCCATTGCCATGCCGACTTCTAGTATGCCGACTTCGAGTTTTGTGCAAGATTTACCGCCATCGCGCCGGCCAGTACCAAACCCTGAGTCGGTGAACCACCAGATGGACATGACGCAGCATCAGGTGGTGGTCGTGAACCAAGACATGCATCAGCGATTGTTTGGCGGGGTTTTGTCTGGTGATGCGTCTTCTTCAAGACCGGGCGTAGTGAAGCATTCCCCGAAAAACGGAATTGGTGTGTCGCGGAGCCGCGCGCCGCCGGCATTTGCGCAAAAGAAAACTGCGTCGAGAAAAGCCTCGGATGGGAACATCATGGGCATGATGAACGTCGTTCCCATTAGTGAATCTGCAGAGAGCAACGTCGACGAGAAGCGTGGCATCGGCAACCGAATGAAGTTAAAGCCAGGCGTGCCTGTACTGAGCGGACGATCTAATAAACCGGGTTATGATTTTGCGCCAAAAGTCCGGCGGAAAAAGCCATCACCATCTTCGACAAAATCGCTGAAGAAAAGCGGGAGTAAAGAGGGCGCCCATATCCTCGCGGCGGCGGGCGTGAGCGGCACGTTGAAACGGGCCGTGAAGAAAGGTGGTGGCGTGGGTAGCGGTGTGGGTTCTGCTGGTGCCGGAGTTAAGAAAGGTAGCGTACCGAGCGGAAACCTTGCTCGGCGTGGTGGTGTGCCTAAAGGTGTGAGTGCATCTACGAGCGGCTTGCCACCAAGTGGCCGTGCTTCTGCTAAAGCTGCTAGTTTTGCCGAGCGTATGGCGCATGTCGGTGGCGGGGGCGGACACGTGCCTCTACCGAGTAGAGAGCAACTACTTGAAAAGAGTGAGTCAGTTCCTCACAACGCGATACCCAAACGAAAAACTCCGACCGCATCAGCGCGAAACTCTGCTCGGGGCACGCCGATAGGTGGCGTGGCGTTACCCCCCGCAGGCGGTGCACATCTGAAGAAGGCGCAATCGAAGTTGGACGAGCTGATACGCAAGAGCAGAAGATCCCCGTCGCCGCCCAAAAATATTCTGAACCGGTTGTTGAGTCAGAGTCCGTCTGCACCGAAGATACGCGGGTCACAGCGGGACGCTGATGGCGCAATGGCACGTAGCAAAAGCAAGGACGAATTTTCGTCGCGCGGCAGTCGTGCAGGCGGTAATTTCCCGACGTCATCTGCGAGCAGCCGCACGAATTCTCACCGGGGATCGCTGGAAATTCAGAAAGGTGGCTGTGGCGGTCCCCATCCGCCGGAGAAACCTCCGACGTCGCGGACGAACGGCAATTTCTCAGCCGCCAGCCATCGCAGTTTGGTTGCGCAAAACGCGCGACCGCCACCGCAGACCGCGAGCTCGCGAGCAAATGTGAGTGGTGCCTCCTCCAGGCGGGGTGACGACAGCGCCGTGTCGTCAGATAGTGAAGGTGGTGTTGCTGGGCGACGGATTCCCAAGAACTACTCGAGTCCGTACGTCGGCGCTATAAATCCTGCTACCGCAGCGAGGACGCCGGATGTGGGATGCGCATCAGCCCGCAGCTTTGCGTCGAAACCGCTGGCAAAGTGCTGGTCGGTGGAAGGAGGATCGAGGGCGAAGAAAGCCCCACTGGGTAGTGCGAGTGACGAGGCTGCAGCATTGCCGCGACCGCGGAGGAAATCCGTTGATCTGACTGGTGCTGGGGGCGGTGGCATTATGATGAGTGCGCGAGGGCCGGCGCGACAGATGCAGCCGGTCTTGGGTGAGCGAAGCGGGCGCACAAAGCGGATCCCCCAATCAGCGCGAGTTCACACGGATAGTCGAAACAACAGCTATCCTGGCATCGTGTCTGCAGGAGCTAAGAAATCGTCCGACAACGCTGTGCAATCTGCCAGCGACTATCTCCAAGCGCAGCAGATTGCATCGGTGCGAGACCTACCCAGAATACCGGGCAATAATTCTTCTTCCAGCATATCGTCCTCCTCTGGCGGCGTCTCGACGACCGGTCCGCGTACACAGAAGAGCGTGTTGCCGCCGACAGCTGCGTCGTCGTCGGCTGCGAATGGCGGCTGTCACGTCACGCGTCCCGGAGATCATCGACGGGCTCCTGCTGCGCCCGCCACGGCGGCGAGCGGAGGTGAAAATAGTGTCACCAGTCCCAAATTCGTGAAGCGCAGCACCCCAGTCTCGCAGAGCTCGAGTGCGGCTTTGGTGCTCGACGAAATTGCGATGATGGGCGAGACCACGGTGATGGGCTGTGCGGCAGATCTGTGGGCAGTCGGGGGCATGGCGAACGGCATGGGGCACATTAATGGGCCCGGTGCAGCAAGGAAGAGTCCGCACGAAGTCTTCAGCAGCAACGAAGAAATAAGCATACGGAGCAGCAGGAAAAAGGTTCGTTGTTTTCGTCTTGCAAAACTGCTCAGGATAGAGTACAGCAAGTGTGAGAGTTTTTCTGCAGTCATTGCATTGTGAACATTGAATCTGGCAACAAGTGCGATTTACACAGCACAGGATCGCTCATAACTCCACCGCTAAGAAGTTCGCTAGTAAATCGCAAATGTCTCAGGAATCACCGGTCGAGTCCGAAGAAGCGTGCCTCGCAAACGCTATCTGCGTGCAGCAGCCGGACTCGAGCGACGAAGACGAAGATGAGTCGGAGGATTTCTTGCCGGAGATAATCGTTGGCGATGACACCGACGATATGTACACGTGAACTTCTTATGCGCAACGCTCTGAGTTCAATCGATAACGCAGAAGTATGTCCGTTCTATGCCTGTAGCCGCACTCTCCGTGCCACGTAGGAACTAAGCACTAGTACCGCCGGAGAACTCCGGGATGTCACGCGCAGTGATGTCTTCGCATCCTGCACTTTGTGCGTGCCTCATACAGAGCCTAGCGTCGTACGAAAAGCTAGCACCGTGAGAGCCATAGTACAGCCACACGAGCTGAGTATGTTCATGTTTTCTGGGAGGACAGATGCTGCGTGAGACTGTCTATATTGCATGCGAAAGAAGAAAGTCTGTTGATGTTGTTGATGTGAAAGTATCGAATTCAAACTCACCCGGCTGACGCGTGTCACAAAGCCGCACTTCGGTACGATCAGAGTCCTGATGTGTGTTTACGCCAGGAAAAATTTTGATCTCACCTGTTCATTGTCTCTCACATGTTCTACGAACATCGATGTCCTGATGAACTCAAGAAAAGCACTTCTCGTCTATTCGAATCACGTGTCGTGGTTGAAGCAACGACGTTTTCCAGACTGGCGTATGTGTTCGTGTGAATTCTTCTGACGATCGATGTTGGGCAAAAAATGAAAACCCAAAATTTCAATTCCGGAATCCTGACTTGAGCACCTGAAACCCGAATTAAGCAGAGCTCCAACTTGACGGAATTCGACACAACGGAGAACTTCTTCGAGTCTGCAGTGGTTGACCGTCTGTAAATGATGTCCGACCCTGCGTGTGCTGCAGTGCCAAGCAATTTCTGCAAGAATTTTATTCAGCCAACTGAACACAAAAAACGCGGCAGTTGCATAGAAAATATTGTCACGCGCCTCTTCAATTTCTCTGCAGGTTTGTTTTTGCTTTTCGGTTTTAGAAGTTGTCCGGACAGGCGTGCAGAAGACGGGCTGGCGCGGTTTTTCGGCGGAGCAAGGTTGCCGGGGCCCGTTGGCAGGGCGATCTTGGTGTCAGAGTGTCGAAAGCAGCAGCCCAGGGACGGTTAGCGAGCTGGGGAAAAGTCGTCGCCAGCTTGAGCCGCGCTCAGGATATGTACCGCCGATCGCAGGTGCGGGCGCGCTGGGTCAGCTTTTTTCTCCAAGTTAGAAAGACTTTTGGGCGCGGAGGGTTTGGCGCGAGCGGCGAGTCGGCGGAAACTGGAGTGCCCGTGAGCTTCCACAAGGTTGGTCCCTCCAGGGTGCAAGTGGTTGGTCCTCAGCCGCGGCGGCGCCGTTGATGGGTGGGGGACTCATAGCGGCAGCGACTGACGAGCCGGAGGGGCAAACTGACGAAGCGGCCACAGTTCGTCGGCGAGTGTTTCGAAGCGCGTAAAGAAGATGCGCGGGCATGGGGGTGAGCGGTCGTCGCCAGCGAATGACCTCCTCCCCTGGTCGGCAGGCGTGGGGGCGTCAGCATTCATTGTCCGCTCTGTCAGAAGCTCTTATGCATGGCCTTGCGATCAGGTAGCTCGTAGTCCTGGCGCGGCGTCGTCTTGCCGTCGGTTGCGATCAGGCAGGGGTGGTCGCCTTGACGTCGCGACAGTCATTCCGCGCGGCGTCATGACATGCCAGGTGGCGGTCGGAGTCCGGTTCGGCGGTAAGGTTGAGGTTCATTTGAGCTCCGCAACACGATGCGGCGAGTTGAATATCAGTGAGCCGGCGCGCGCATCAGGGATTTAGTTTTTTTGCATTTTGTTTAGAAATGCGAGTTGGGGGTGTGGCGTGTCTTCGTGGTATTACAGTAATCGTAGCGGGCATTACGCGTTTGGTCAGTTAAATTTGGATGATCTATCATCGTTTTGCTCTGGGTCTAAGTTTATTTTTGGTCGTTGCGTCATCGGTAGGTTTATGACGTCATGCGGCATGCGTCGAGAGGATCCATCAGGCGTTCGAGTGCGGTGTTCCTGTTTATCACGTCTTCCAGGCATTTTTTCCAAGTTCGTTCAGCTTCTGTTCATGAGTGGTCGGACGTGTTAGTCGATTGATTGTTTTTAGTTATGCAATCTGAGTCTCAGTGACATCAAATGATGTGTGTGGGTCAGGGCGTGAGTCGTGGTTTTAATTCTTCAATGATTTCTTCGTTTCTTCCCAGTGAGTCTGCGGGTCGATTCTGTCTTGGAGAGAATCAATATCAGGCGTAGCGTCCATCGCGATGTTCTTGCAGTCCTTGCAATCGATCAATGATCATGGTTGGTTGCAGTTGTAGCGTGCGTCATTTCCGCGCGATTGTCTGCGAAGGAATTTTCGCGAGGCATTTCGAAGTTCAGGGGATGCTAGAGAATAACGGTCACGTTCTCGTGCGTGAATCCCCATTCACGTTTTTTGAGATCCAGCATTCATTGCGTTGATCGGAGTTGATTCATCGATTCGAATTCTGTGCATTGGTCTTCTTGTTGTTAAGTTGGTGTGTTTGGTTTTCACGAAATCGATGGCTTGACTAATTGGTTGGGAATGTAGCATAGCGTTTTATTGAGAAAGGAACATAGTGTTTTTCTGAAGAGTGTCTGTTGTGTCGCAGTGAGTCATTGGAGTCGATGCGTGGGTTTTTTTCGCTTTTTGGATAGAGCAACAACGTTTTCCAGATGGGCGTACGTGTTCTTGCAAATCAATGAGAGCAAACACATTCTTGCAGCAGGGCGTACGTGCTCTTGTTCTTATGTGAGCGAACACTTTCTTAGATAGAGTGAAGACTGGGACTGAGCATGAGATCTAGATGGAGCTCAAGAGGAAATCGAACATCGAGAAGGCAGAAACGAAAGATACAATTCACACTTTTCTGAGCGTAATTACATCGTCCAACGCGAAGGCAACAGTCGCTCAGACACATTGATCACGCACTTCCACACATCATGCGAAAGGTGCATCTGCCTAATGGAAAGTGTGTAGAATTTCACTTCGGCGTTCAGTGAGTTTCGTCGATCGTGAGGCACACATCGATGGACTATGCTTGGCCACGGCTCGGGATCAAGGAAGCAACATATTTCGAAAAAAAAGGTAATACGATCTATGCCCCTGTGCATAGATCGTTTGCCCTTGACTTTCAAGAGGAGAAAAAACGGATAAAATTGCTTATTTGATGGATTCATGGATCGCTTACTTAGGTTTTTCTCCCGTTATCTCGCGCGTCAGTATTCCAAAAGTGCGCGTCGTCCACGTGTTGACAGGTGGGACGGCATGTGGACGTCGACTAGTCATCCACTAATTCAATCACATGACACATCAAAAAAAAGAAAAACGATGTGAGGCCCCCGGAACTCACTGAAGTCAAACTAGTTGCTACGCAGGAGTTGGGGCTAGCGCTGACGGGAGTTTTGGG
>JACLAC010019722.1_pt1 | contig 43663 bp, 45 predicted proteins | sample 8027881 | NCBI WGS metagenome assembly JACLAC01 (sample SAMN15725517, study PRJNA655200) | protist metagenome | isolation source: fluorescence activated cell sorting (FACS) single amplified genomes of... | place: Spain: Blaines Bay Microbial Observatory, Mediterranean Sea | collected 2016-01-19 | reverse complement strand
GATGGTTGAAAATTATTCTGCGTGGCATGACCTTGAAATAGGTACCAAAGAAAATGGTTTTGCTGGCTTTGATACAGAATTTAGCATAAATAACCAGCATGTTAAACGAATCTTGGGACAGATATCTGATTGGTCTAAGAGCGGAGTTTTCAAGTACGGTGGAAGGCGAGGAGATAGTCTATCGATGTTTACTAATGGTGAATGTGCCATGTATTTAAATTCGTCAGCCTATTACGGCTCTGTCGTGGAACAGGCTAAATTCAATTATGGGCAGGCCATGTTGCCTTTGGATACTGAAGCATCGTCTGAAAGGCAAAATTCTGTGATTGGTGGAGGAACACTTTGGGTCCTCAGAGGCCACGAGCAAGAGGAATACAAAGGCGTAGCGAAATTTATGACATATCTCTCTTCGCCAGAAGTACAATCCTGGTGGGCTCAGCAAACGGGGTATGTGCCAATCACGAAAAGCGCTTACGAACTGTCAAAATTGCAAGGATTCTATGAATCGAATCCTGGAACGGATACGGCGATTAAACAGCTCAATTTGAATCAGCCAACTCCAAATTCTAGAGGTTTGCGATTTGGAAATTTTGTTCAGATTCGTGACGTGATCAATGAAGAAATGGAAGCAATCTGGAATGGTTCAAAATCGGCTTCAGATGCGATGGATGCATCAGTGAGCCGGGGTAATCAGTTGCTCAGGAAATTTGAGCGAGCAAACCGCTAATTTTCATCTTGGCGGCTAAAAGAAATGCTTGGCCGCCCACTTCGTGAAATTTCAAATTGAAACGAAATCAATTTAACTCCCCAGCACTGGCATACCTTCTTGTTGCCCCCCAGTTAATCATTACTCTAGTCTTCTTCATCTGGCCAGCAGGCCAAGCATTATACCAATCGTTTTTGATAGAAGATGCTTTTGGTTTCAGTTCTGAATTTGTCTGGTTTGAGAACTTTATTTATCTTGCCGAAGATGAATATTACAGAGATTCTTTCGGTCGAACAGCATTCTTCTCCTTGATGGTAGCTTTCACATCAATGTCTTTGGCGCTAGTATTGGCTGGTTTTGCTGATAGGGCCTTAAGATCAGCATTAGTGTATAGAACACTACTGATCTGGCCTTATGCTGTTGCACCTGTAGTAGCGGGAGCTCTATGGATATTCATGTTTGATCCGACTTTAGGAATTGTTACTTACTTCTTGAAATTGATTGGAATTGATTGGAACTACAAATTAAACGGTAACCAAGCAATGGTTTTGGTGATTATGGTCGCTGCTTGGAAACAAATAGCTTACAACTTCCTTTTTTTCTTGGCTGGGATTCATGCTATCCCCAAATCTATGATTGAAGCTGCTGCAATCGATGGTTCTGGGCCAATAAGGCGATTCTGCACAATTATTTTTCCTCTCATTTCTCCGATCACATTTTTTCTACTAGTAATCAATACCGTCTATGCATTTTTTGATACCTTTGGAATTATACATGTGATGACTCAAGGAGGACCAGCAAATGCTACAGAAATTCTAATGTACAAAGTATACAACGATGGTTTTGTCGGTTTGGATCTAGGAGGATCTGCAGCTCAGTCAGTAATTCTTATGCTAATTGTGATCTCTCTCACTGCTATTCAATTTCGTTATATTGAAAAAAAAGTTGAATACAAATGATAGAGAATCGACCTGTTCTAAATTTTATAACGCACTTGGTACTGATTCTGGGAATTATCGTGATTGCATTCCCGATATGGGTAATGTTTGTCGGTGCAACGCATGATGGAGTAAGACTATTACAAGTTCCTCTTCCTCTACTGCCTGGTGACCAGTTTATCGCAAATTTGAAAGAGACTCTTTTAGGTTCCGGTCTGGAGGGCACAAGCACAGCACCCGTCTGGTTGATGCTACTAAATAGCTTAGCAATGGCACTCAGTATTTCAATCGGCAAAATTGCTATATCCTTGCTATCTGCTTTTGCCATTGTCTACTTTAGATTTCCTTTTAAGATGTTTTTTTTCTGGATGATTTTTATCACTTTGATGTTACCAGTTGAAGTCAGAATACTTCCAACTTTTGAAGTTGTTGCTGATCTTGGAATGCTTAACTCATATGCGGGTCTTAGTATTCCACTGATTGCCTCTGCCACAGCAACGTTTATGTTCCGGCAAATGTTCATGACGATTCCAGATGAGTTAGTAGAATCAGCTCGACTGGATGGTGCAGGGCCAATGAAATTTTTCTTTGATTTTTTGATTCCACTTTCCAGAACAAATATTGCTGCATTGTTTGTTGTTCTGTTCATTTATGGCTGGAATCAGTACCTGTGGCCTCTGCTTATAACAACAGATAGAAGCAAATACACAATCGTTATGAGTATCAAGCAAATGATTGAGGCTGCAGAACAAACACCAGAGTGGCATATTATCATGATGACATCTCTTCTTGCTATGCTTCCTCCAATTCTAGTTGTGCTGACGATGCAGAAGCTTTTTGTCAAAGGTTTAATTGAATCTGAGAAATAAATGGCTAACGTTTCACTGAAAAATGTAAAAAAAGTTTATCCGGGTAATGTCACTGCTATCAAAGGTGTTTCACTTGACATAGCAGACGGGGAGTTTGTGGTTTTGGTCGGGCCATCGGGTTGTGGCAAATCAACTCTGCTGCGTATGATTGCTGGACTCGAAAAAATTGATGATGGGGAAATTTTTATCGCTAACCAGGTAGTTAACGAGAAGGAACCTTCTGAAAGAGATATTGCAATGGTTTTTCAGAACTATGCTCTATATCCACATATGTCAGTCTACAACAATATGGCGTATGGTCTGAAAAATCGTAAGGTACCGAAAGAAAAGATTGATCAGTTGGTAAAAGAGGCTGCGAAAACTCTTGAACTAGAAGGTCTATTAGATCGGAAACCGAAAGCCTTGTCTGGAGGCCAACGTCAGCGTGTTGCAATGGGAAGAGCGATTGTACGTGATCCCAAAGTTTTTTTGTTTGATGAACCTCTCTCCAACCTAGATGCCCAATTGCGTGCACAGATGCGGGTGGATATCCGCAAGTTGCAAAGACAGCTTAGAGTAACTTCGATATTTGTTACCCACGATCAGATTGAAGCCATGACCGTCGGAGACCGCTTGGCTGTTCTCAATAATGGGGAGTTGGAGCAAATTGGTACACCGATGGAAGTTTACAGCAAACCAGCTTCTGAATTTGTGGCATCCTTCATTGGCTCACCTAGAATCAACTTAGTTTCTGGAGAAGTGAAAGCAGGCTCCCTGCATGTTGATGGTTTTCAACTATCAGGTTTCTCCCGGATCTCGGACCAGTCAGTGAAGGTGGGCATCCGTCCCGAAGATTTTATTTTGGAGCCAACATCTCAAACGAGCCTGAAAATTGATCTTGTCGAAGAGTTGGGTTCAGACGAATTGATCTACTGTGTGAGTCCATCCGGATTAGACTATCGGATACGCCGTCCCGGAGGCAGTGGTCACAAGGTTGGTGAGAGCATTGCGGTGGCTGTAATTTCAGAAAAGCTACACCTCTTCAGTGGTCAATCTGGAAAACGCCTCAACTGATACCCTCAGCCTGTTCCATCCAAAATTGTTGGAGGTTCCCCGAACTTGTTTAAGCATTCTCCTGCCAAGTTTTGTTATTAGGCAGAAACCTGCCCAACAAATTCGTTCTGATCTCCAGAAAAAGTCGAAAATTTTGCACTGAAATTATTCCAACAACTTGAAAACTTGTTTACTTTGAGGCAGTTCTTCGGGACTAACTTTTAGCACTGTTGGGGTGAAGAGAAATACGGAATTTTACGTACGAAGGTTCGATGTCAAACTTCCCAAAATCCTTCACGCCAGAACATCAGCAAATGCAGCGGACAAAGCTGTGGGGTTTGCTAGGAGACCTGCCGGACAGAGATGTCCCAACAAAAGCGACTTTGGTGCGTGAAACTGAGCAGGCTGACTTTCTCCAGGAAGACTGGTTGTTCGAGTGGAATGAAGTGGAACCGGTTCCTGGGGTTTTCCTCAAGCCTCGCCAAGCAAAGGGGCCTTTTCCTGCGGTGCTTTATAATCACGCTCATGGGGGTGATTATACCTTAGGCAAGAAAGAATTATTAGAAGGGCGAGATGCGTTGCGTCATGCCTATGGTGCTGAGTTGACAAAACGTGGATACGCTGTGCTCTCGATTGATGCCTGGTGTTTTGGAGAGCGACAGGGGCGTACTGAGTCAGCAGTGTTTAAAGAGTTGCTCTGGAAGGGAAAAGTGCTCTGGGGAATGATGGTTTTTGATACCCTCAAAGCTTTTGATTATCTAGCTGCAAGGGAAGATGTACGGGCAGACTCGATCGTCAGCATGGGCATTTCGATGGGTGGTACGATGGCTCTCTGGAGTACTGCTCTTGAACCAAGAATTCGTGCTTGTATTGATCTCTGCAGTCTTGCTGAGTACGAGTCTTTGATAACTCATCAGAACCTTGATAGGCACGGGATCTATTACTATGTACCAGCGCTGTTGAAGCATTTCTCTGCAGAGGAACTCAATCAATTGACGCTTCCTCGTCCTCGACTCTGCGTGGTAGGGCGTCATGACGGCCTCACTCCAATTGAAGGAGTACACGGTCTTGATCAAGCCCTGCGTTCCCAGGCAGACGCTGATGCCCATCCCGAGGGTTGGCAGCTTTTGATTACCGAAACCGGACACTTTGAAACTGAGTACTCCCACCAGCAAGTGCTTTCGTTTCTGTCAGGAGTACAGCCAGCTTGATTGGTTAGGCTTTGATTTGCGCTTGTAAAACTCGAACTGTTTATTAACCCACTTGATTTGCTCATCAAATGATACTTCATCCAAGCGATTTAGATCAATGCTTTCAACTCTTCGAAGAAGAAGGCTATTTCATTCTGCCACAATTTTTTGAAAGATTAGAAATTGCAGGTCTTCAGGAGCGTATCAATCAAATCATGCTTGGTACAGCGGATGTAGACTATGATCAAATCTGGATGCAACTCGATACTGATTCCGGGAAGTACGAAGATTTGAGATGGGGAGGCAATGGCTTTCAGAGAGCTACTCTGGATTACCGTAAAATTCAAGGATTGGAAGCGGATCAACGCTTCTTAGATTTCATTACGTCATCTTTTTTTGTTCAACTCTGTAAGCGAGTTTACGGACCAAACCTACCGATTACTTCCTTTCGGACAATGTTCATGAACAAGGCCGCAGGCAAGGGGACGTGGCTACCATGGCATCAGGACCGCTGGAATTTTTTGGATCAAGATCCACTGCTGACAGTTTGGATTCCATTAGATGAGGCGACTCTTGAAAACGGCTGTGTTCAAATCATCCGCAAATCTCATCGCAAAGGCTTGATCAATCCAGAACATTCTTCAGGATTCTTGACGGAGTTGCAGACTGTCGAGCATGCACCAACAGAGTATATTGTCCCAATTCTTGTGGAACCTGGAGATTTGGTAGTATTGCACAACCACTTGCTGCATGCTTCCGATAAGAACCGAACCTCTGCACCCCGTAGGGCCCTCAGTGTCTGCTACATGAACGGGCACACAAAAAATATCGCTGAGCCAGAAATCAGCTACCCACATTTGTTCACCACTTGAAGAATTCATACCACACATCAGTCCTGATCCCCCAAAATTCTCCTCATGACAAAAGAAGCTAATGAATCCACTCAAGTTTGGGATAGTCGGTCTCGGCAATATGGGAACCCAACACTACCATTCCATCACTCAGCAATTTGTGCAAAGAGCTGAAGTCACTGCGGTTTGCGATTTGGATTCGGGTCGACTTAGTAAAGTTTCGCCAGAGATTCCTTGCTTCTCCGATAGCCTGGAGATGATCGAATCAGGATTGATTGAGGCACTGGTCATTGCCACCCCTCATTATGACCATTCCACTATTGGTGAAGCAGCAATGAAAAGTGGCCTGCACCTGTTGGTGGAAAAGCCGATTGCCGTGCACAAAAACGCCTGCCAGCAGTTGATCAACTCCTATGAAAAGCGTCCCCGGCAAGAACAGGTTTTTTGCGCCATGTTCAACCAACGGACCGACCCTCGTTATCAGCATATCCGTGAAATGATCGCTAATGGAGTACTGGGGGAACTGCGGCGGATGAACTGGATCATTACCGACTGGTTCCGGCCAGACATCTACTATCGTAGTGGTGGTTGGCGAGCGACTTGGCGAGGAGAAGGTGGAGGAGTTTTGTTGAACCAATGTCCACACCAACTGGACCTGCTCTGGTGGCTTTTTGGGAAACCATCCCAAGTTTGGGCTCAGTGTCGATTTGGTCAATGGCATGATATTGAAGTCGAAGATGACGTGACCGCTCTGCTGACATATGAAAATGGAGCCACTTGTAGCTTCATCACGACCACTGGTGAAACCCCCGGAACCAACCGCTTGGAAATTGTCGCAGAGAACGGAACCGTCATTGCGGATGAGAGTGGATTGCGGCTATTCAAAAACAATATCTCCATCTCAGAATTTTGCCGCAGTACAGATCAGCCCTTTGGCAAGCCTACAGTCGAAGAAGTGAAGATCCCGGTTGATGGGAAAGGTAGTCAACATCGTGGGATTTTGCAGAATTTTGTGGATAACGTATTGGACCAAACTCCACTACTAGCTCCGGCAACTGAGGGCATTCACAGCGTAGAGTTAGCCAATGCGATGCTCCTCTCTACATTCGAAAATCAAAGTGTCAGGATGCCTCTGGATGGTGATCGGTACTGGCGTCATCTGGAACAGAGAATTGCTAACAGCAGTTATCAGAAAAAAACTGTTACTGTTTCTGTTAATGCTGCTGATATGAATAAATCTTATTGAGAGGTTGATCTTATGATTCAGTTTGCCTGCGTGGGTTTAGACCATCGCCACGTTTATGGAATGACCGAGGGTTTGCTGGCCGTTGGTGCTAAGTGCGCTGGTTACTACGCTCGAGATGAAGCAGAGCCTCTGGAAGGCTTCACTCGGCGTTTTCCCGAAGTGCCTCGTTTTGCTTCTCCTGAGCTTCTCTACCAACATGAGGATATCCAGTTGATCGTTTGTGCGGGTATTCCTGCAGAGCGTGCGGAAATCTGCATTCAGGCTATGCGACATGGCAAGGATGTGATGGTCGATAAACCAGGTGTAATTACTCGGGAGCAACTACGGGCTGTAATGCAGGTTCGTGAAGAGACTGGAGCACGCTACAGCATAGATTTTTCCGAACACTTTGAAGTTCCTGCAACACTGAAGGCGAAGGAGTTGATTGAGCAGGGTACGATCGGAAAGGTGGTTCAAACGGTAGGACTGGGACCCCATCGTCATAATGCTCATCTGCGCAGACCTTGGTTCTATGAAAAGACTCAGTATGGAGGCATTCTGATCGACATCGCTTCCCACCAAATTGATCAGTTTCTCTGGTTGACGGGATCCAAGAACGCAGAAATAGTAGCAAGTTCTGTTGGAAACTACGCCAATCCGACCTTGCCTGAGTTTGAAGACTATGGAGAAATTGTTCTGCGCAGCCCGACTGCCAGTGGCGTTATCAGAGTGGACTGGTATACACCAGATGCGCTGCCCACCTGGGGAGACGGTCGTCTCTTTATCCAAGGAACGGAGGGCTTTCTGGAGCTACGGAAGTATATCGACATTCTTGGTCAGGAGGGCCGAGACCACCTGATACTGGTCAATCGAGACCGCTATGAACGAATCGACTGCAGTGATGTTCCGATCACTTACTTTGCAAAATTCCTAAATGATATTAGGGATCGTACAGAATTCACAATGACCCATGAGCACTGCTTCACAGTCTGCCGTCTGGCGCTGGAAGCCCAGGAAAAGGCTGTTCAATTAGGGTAGAGAGATTGGTGATTAAGACTCCCTGAAAGTCAACTTTAGTGAATTTTAAGAATTACTTACCGGAGAGTAAGGCAACGAGACTTAATAAAGCGTTTTTGTTTGACAATCTTTCTCATCTTTATTCAAATCGGCAATGTTTCCTGATTTAAGATGAATGCAGATCAAGCCTGCAGTAATATTGTGAATAAGAATTTCATTTTTTTGATACAGGAGATGGTTCTTCCTTCAAAAATTTAATTTAAAGATATATTTTTGAAAAAAGTTGGTGAGTTAAATTAAGGCTTCCCAACAAACATTTCGCAAAATGATCACCATGTTTGCAGCTTTGCCAAGTGTTGATCATTAGCGATCTCATCAGGTGGCTGAATAACCTGTCAAAGGTCAGGCGACCTGTTATCTCCAACTCTAAGGTAGGAACTGAGAATGCTAAAAAAACTCAGAAGAATCTTGACCGCCGGTTCAGTCGCAATGGCGGTCTGGGCAACTCCACTGTTCGCTGAGACACAACTGAGAATGACTTGGTACAACGACGGTATCGAAGGCGAAGTCATGCGATCATTATTGGATCGCTTTGAAGCTCAGAACTCAGATATTAGAGTCACCTTGGACGTGGTGCCATATAGGTCGATTATGGAGAGTCTGCCAGTACAACTTGCTGCTGGAGATGGACCAGATATTGCCCGTGTCACCGATCTTGGTGGTCTCTCAAAATACTACATGGATCTCCGCCCACATTTGAGCGATGCGGGTTACTGGGAGAAAAGCTTTGGTCCCTTCCTCAAGTGGTTGCGTCAACCGGGGGATACCTCAGCCATTTCTGGATTCATGACTCAGTTGACGGTCACAGGTCCCTATGTCAACAAGACGTTGTTTGAGCAAGCAGAAGTGCCAATGCCTGGCAAAGGAGCCACTTGGGACGATTGGGCCAAGGCTTCCAAGCAAGTAGCTGATAAGTTGGAAATTCCTATTCCAATGGCCTGGGATCGCTCTGGCCACCGTGTCTCCGGACCAGCAATCGCGATGGGTGCCAAGATGTTTGATGGTAGTGGCGAACCGGCTCTGATTGATGAAGGTTTGAAGCGCATGACCCAACGCCTCTATGACTGGCACCAGCAGGGAATCATGGCTAAGGAACTCTGGGGCTCTGTCTCTGGTTCAACCTATCTGGGTGCGAATGAGGATTTCACAAACGCTCAGGTCGTGATGTATATGAGTGGATCCTGGCAGATTCCTCAGTTTGCCAAGAACATTGGTGATGCCTTTGATTGGTGGGCGGTCCCTGCTCCCTGTGGTCCAGCAGCCTGTACTGGGATGCCCGGTGGAGCAGCCTTGGTAGCTATGAAAGATACCAAGCATCCCAAAGAAGTGGCTAAGCTAATGGATTGGTTAGCTCAGGAAGAAAATTTAGCAGAATTTTACGGTCGAACTCTGTTTATTCCAGGACATCTAGGGTTGGCAGAGAAGGGTGTTGATTTTGATACAGAAGATCCTCGCGCGAAACATGCTCTGGAGACCTTTGCTGGAGCGGTTCCCGGCATTTCTCCAACGGCTTTTGACCTGCAGGGTTATGTTTACAACCGCGTGATGTTCAACGCACTGATCTCGCGTCTGAATGAAGCCATCATGGGTGAACTGACTCTGGATCAGGCCTATGAGCGGATGGAACAAGATATTCAGCAACAACTCGCTGAGAAGAAGCGAGGTAGCTGATTCTGCTAGTTAAACACGAATTCGCTGACTGGGCGGACTCGTGTACTCTCCATTTTGACTATCGATTCCGCCAACTGCTCATGTAGTTTGGCGGATCTTTACCCTCTAAAGAGTCTCCAAGCTTCAAAATGAATTCAGAACTTGCTGAACATTCTCAGTTCAAGGATGCGGAGACTGGTCAATTCAATCCAAAAAGTCTGATTATCTGGCCACTTTCCCAGTTGTTTCGCTTCATTGAATGGCCGATGAAACGCATCCAGAATCTGCTGGGGCTAGGAACAATGCCCTATATTTTCTTGTTGCCAAATTTATGTTTCTTTGGGCTTTTTGTTGTTCTTCCTTTGTTTGTGAACTTTGCTTTTTCACTGACGGGTGGAACTAACCTTTATCTGGATGAACGTGCTTTCACAGGTACAGAACAGTATGCTTTTTTGCTGGACTGTGGAAATTACGCTGATCCCTTGAGCTGTCGAGAGGACCGCTTCTGGAAAGGCCTCTTTAACACAGCAATCTTCATTACGCTGCAACTCACCTTTCTGGTGCTGTTCTCGTTGATCACGGCTCTGGTGCTGAATAAAAAAATCCAGGCACGGGGGTTCTTTCGATCGGTTTATTTTTTTCCAGTTTTACTCTCTCCAGTTGTAGTTGCGCTAATCTGGAAATGGATCTTGCTCCGTGATGGCATTCTCAATGCCTGGCTTGTAGAGTTGAGTTTTGACAAGATTCTCTTCTTTGTTAGTCCAGCGTGGGCCATGTTCTGGGCGATCTTCATTTCTATCTGGGCTCACATGGGCTTCTACACTTTAATCATACTTGCAGGACTCCAGGCAATTCCTCCAGATCTTTACGAAGCAGCTGAGATGGACGGAACAAAGCAAGAGCGGATTTTTTGGAGAATTACTCTTCCTCTACTTTGGCCCAATCTGTTGGTTGTGATTGTGCTAGCTTTGATCAAGGGAGTACAAACCTTTGATGAGGTCTTCGTACTAACTGGGGGTGGCCCAGGCACAGCCACTCAATTCATTGTTCAATACATCTATAACACTGGCTTTACAAATCAGATCCAAAACTTTGGCTTGGCTGCAGCCGCTTCTGTCATTTTAGGAGTAGTTCTGTTTGGTCTCACCATGTTGCAGTTAGCAGCCACTAGGTGGAAAGACAATGGCTGATTCAACTTCTCTTCCTGTCCGAATCTGGCAGTTTCTTACCTTCCGCCGTGGTGGCAAGCGATGGCATTGGACTGATTTGTTCACCTATGGTTACCTGGGCTTGGGGATTTTCTTGATGTTTGGTCCAGTTGTTTGGTTGGTTTTGTCTTCGTTCAAAACTCCCGCTGGATTGCTCGAATTTCCCCCAACCTGGGCTCCTTTGGGCCAAGTTGTAGTAGAAGTCGAGGGCTACGAGAAACCCCTCCCCATGTATCGTGTCACCATGGAAGATGGTTCTACTAAAGATCTGGCTCAAATTCGCCGAATCGGGATCATTAGCCAGATGGTAGATCCAGCGGAGCCGAGTACTAAGTTCAAAATTCCCATTAAGCAGCGAGAACCCATTCGTGAATTCCGCATGGCTTGGGAGAACTATCTTGATCCCTTGGAACGCTTTAACTTTTTGAGTTACCTCACAAACTCGGTCATTGTCACTACCCTGGCTACACTGATTACCTTGTTGATCAACTCTATGGCAGCTTTTGGTCTCTCGATTTACGAGTTCAAAGGTCGCAATGCAGTAATGCTGTTTGTGATTGGTACCCTGATGATTCCGATCACAGTGATTTTGGTGCCCGTGTATTTGGTGGTGACAGAGCTAGGAATGGTCAATTCACTCTGGGCCGTGATTTTGCCAGGGGCAGCAACTCCAACCGGGGTTTTCTTGCTACGACAATACATGCTGACGATTCCCAAGGACCTTATTGAAGCCTCTCGGATGGATAAAGCCACGGAGTGGCAGGTCTACTGGCGAGTTGTTCTGCCTCTAGCGATGCCAGCGATAGCGGTCCTCGCGATCTTTTCAATAATGTGGCGTTGGAATGAATTCCTTTGGCCACTGATCGTTCTCAACCGCTCTGAGGTCTACACTCTTCAGGTGGGCTTGAACGCCTTTCAAGGAGAGTTGGACGTGCAGTGGCACTACATTCTGGCGATGACGGTTGTCACCTTGATTCCGGTCGTGGTGGTCTTTGCCTTCCTACAAAAATTCATCACAACAGGCATAGCTAGTTCAGGTATGAAATGAGCGAGAGACCGCTAATTTTCATTGATCCTTACCCCCGGAATCAGGAAATGGTTTTTTCTGAAGCAACGGAGAGAGTATTAAGTGATCTTGGGCGCCTAGTAATCCACTTCGGATCGCGGGCACCAGATGAGTTGGTAGAAGGAATCTTACCTGAGGTTCAAGTGATCATTGGTCAGACGGCAATGCCCAGAGAAAGGTTGGACCAAGCTCCAAAACTGCGCGCCATTCTCAACGTGAAGGCAAACTGGGAGCCCAACATTGATTACGAGGAAGCACATGCTCGTGGCATTCACGTCCTCTCTGCAGCTCCTGCGATGGCCCCTGCCGTGGCAGAGTTTTGCCTTGGTCAGGCAATTACCCTGGCAAGAGGACTTCAACACGCAGATCCTCTTTTTCGACTGGCTCAGGAAGCTTATGGAATCAGGGGCAATGCCAAAGCCTACAGCCTTTACGATTCGAAGGTGGGGCTCTTGGGTTATGGGAATCTAGGCAAGTCTCTGGTGCCGCTACTGAGACCATTCCAGCCTGAAATTCTCGTGTATGATCCATGGCTTTCAAGTGGATATCTTAGCAAAGAAGGGCTAATCCCTGTTTCTCTGGAGGAGATTTTGGCGAAATCAAAGTTTCTCTTTCTACTTGCTGGTGTCACTACAGAAAATGAAGGTTTTCTAGGAAAAGCGCTGCTGGAATTTATTCCAACAGATGCGACAGTGGTCTTGGCTAGTCGTTCAGAGATTGTGGATTTTAAAGCATTTATTGAGTTAGCAGGTCAGGGACGATTCCGGGCAGCAATTGATGTATTCCCAGAGGAACCGGTCTCCAAGGATGATCCTGTTCGAAAAACATCTCATGTTCTGTTTTCATCACACTTAGCTGGTGGAATCCGAGCTTCCTATGCTCGGATTCAAGAGATGATGTTGGATGATATAAAACAGATCCTCCAAGGATTGCCACCATTGCAAATGCAGCGGGCAGAACCAAACTTGGCTGCAAAAATGTGTAGTCGCTGAACCTATGAGAATGAAATGACAGAAATTGTGCTGAAAAAGGTCTACAAAGCCTTTGACTCTGTGGAAGTTCTTCATGGCATCAATCTTCAAGTACAAAGCGGTCAGTTTGTCGTTTTTGTCGGACCTTCGGGTTGTGGAAAAAGTACACTGCTACGAATCATTGCTGGATTGGAAGAGGTTACGTCTGGTGCTGTGGAAATCGAAGGTGAGGTTGTCAACAACGTTGCAGCTTCTGAGCGTGGGTTGGCTATGGTCTTTCAGTCCTACGCTCTTTATCCGCACATGACCGTATATCAAAACATGGCCTTTGGTTTAGAAAACTCTCGGATGTCAAGAGGTGAGATCAACCAACGAGTTTTCAAAGCTGCAGAGATGCTCCAAATCACAGATTATCTGAAGCGCCGCCCCAAGGCATTATCAGGAGGTCAGCGTCAGCGAGTTGCGATAGGCCGTGCTATTGTTCGAGAACCGAAAGCTTTTCTGTTTGATGAACCTCTCTCCAATCTTGATGCCGAATTACGCGTCACCATGCGCAAGGAACTAGCTGCACTTCATGCTAATATCGGTGGAACCATGATCTATGTGACACATGACCAAACCGAGGCAATGACGCTTGCTGATCAAATCGTGGTTCTGAATCAAGGCCGAGTTGAACAAGCCGGCCCTCCACTGGAACTTTACAATAAACCAAAAAATCTATTTGTTGCTGGCTTTATTGGCTCTCCGCGAATGAATATCGTTCAAGCTCAACTGGCACGACAAGGGGAACAATGGATTTTGAAATCTGGGCAAACCAAAATCACGATCAAGTCCCTACCAAACTTGGTGGAGGGAGAAAACTGTTCTTTTGGAATTCGACCGGAACACGTCAAATTAGCGAATGTAGAAGAGGCAGATGCTTCAGTCTTTGTTGAATTGACCGAGCAACTCGGTGGTGAGACTTACATCTATTGTCGTTCTGAGGATCTTGGTGCATTCAATGTCCGCCAACCCGGTCAGATCCCCGTCAAGCCCGGAGAACTACTGCATCTAAACTTTGATCACTCAAATCTTCATCTCTTTGACGAGGAGGGAAAGGTGTTGGCGAATGGTCTCTAGTTCAGAAGATTACTCGCAGGTAGTTTGATAATTATCAATGACTCTCCTCTCTTTTTTTCCTATCCAGCTAAGCCCTGTTCCAAGAAGTTAATTCGATGAAATGCAGAGATTTTCTAAGGTGGTCGAGCCTGCTCACCGCGGATCCTTTCCTCAAAGACACCACAATCAAAGCGGAAGAATCATAGCAAATTGATGAAGATGAGCTGACTGCTAAGGAGAGTTTATAGAACTCGGTGGGCTCGGATTCCAGGTAATCGTCTCTGGCTCTACAATGACCGAATAGGAGATCCTTTTCCGAAAGCCCGCTAGGAGATCTATTACAAGTCAGCTTTCAGAATCAGCTACCTGAGCCCAGCACCATTTACTGGCATTGAATCCGGAACGCTAACGCGATGGAAGAAGTTGCGTGCTTTACACAGAGTCCAGTCCCTCTTGCGTTGCATTCACCTACACGGTGCTGCTTTTGAAGGCTGCGGGGACTTATTGGTGCCATGTCAATACAATGGACTGGGAGCAAGTCTCCAGAGAATTGTATGGTCCGCTGATTGTTCAGGGTAGGGATGGCATTGAAGTTGACCAGGAGTTGGTGCTGATCCTATATGAATGGTGATTGGATTAGAACAAGCAGATTGATGAAGCTTCTTTCCTCACTCTTCATGACTAGTAATACAATGGAAGATTGGGAAATTGGTTCACGGTCAACGGTTTCTATAGCCTATATTTCCCGTCTCTGGCCGGAGTTGCCTACGTTTGCAACTAATCAACGAAGCGAATGTTGGAGTGCTTTGGCCAAAGCTAGAAGGAAGTCCGGGGAACGGTGATTGCCCTGGATGTTTACCCGTGTGAGCCGTTTCTCTTTGATGAACTTGGGTTTGAGTTGGCGATCACTCAACAGATGGATGTGCTGGCGGATGTCGGACCTGATGCTTTCAAATTACAGGAAGTCAGCACGAACCAAACTCTGACCGATACCTCCTTTGTTTTCGATTCTACCACTCGATTTTCCCTCCCAAGGCCAACATTGCATTTGCCATCGGTGCTATACCAGAGTTTGAGTTGCAGTAGGCTCGGTGTGCCTATTCGAATGCAGGGGGGCGTGATGGGCGATCTCCGTGCGGTGACGTGACATATTGGGGAGAAACAATTCTGCTGCAGGAAGCAGCATGATAATATCAGAAAGTCTGTGCCTTCAAAGGATAGATGATGGAGTCAATCAGTCGACTTGGGGAATTCAAACGTCGGGAGTAGATAGCTCTGAAAATCTGGAATGATACAGCTTGGCCTCATGCAATGCACCTGCATGGACATCATTTTTAGATTGAGCAAAAAGAAACTATTTTGTTACAGCAAGAGATACGTATTTGATGGATCTGGGTGAGCAGGCTCGTATCTTCTTCGTAGTAGACAATCTTGGGCTATGTTTCTTTCACTATCATACACTGGAGCACAACACTTCAGTATTGGGTGGGGTTTCCTCTGTGAGCTAGTTAGGACCGATATCTCAAAAATGTTGATGATTTATAAGGCAGAAAGTTGAAATCGTGCACAAAAAATTTGCATTTTAAAAAAAATTAATATTCAAATACTCATCTTTTTGATAGAACTATTAATAGGTAGCTCTTAAGGATAAGCTAAATCGTTTTAATTTTATTCACTCACAATTTGCTCACAGCAGAGCACGGGAGAACTATGAGAGAGAGGCAATCAGAAATTTTAACATTGGCTGAAGAAATGATACAGACCAAAGGTTATGATAGCTTTAGCTATAATGACCTGTCCTTGCGGTTAGGAATCCGCAAGGCTAGTATCCATCACCACTTCCCAAAAAAGCAGGAACTGGGATTGGCTTATCTGAAGTATCGATTCGAGGCCGTTAAAGATATCGAAAATCAATTAAGGAATTCCAGAATGAATCCACCCCAGAAACTTCAGGCATTCCTGGACTTAGGGGTCCAAGCGATTGAAGAGAAAAAGATCTGTCCTGTGAGTTCTTTCCAGGCAGATCGCTGGAACATTAACGAAGAGATGAACAAAGTGCTGACCAAGATCGAAGAGACTGAGTTGTCAGTGCTCACCTCAATTCTCAAAGACGGCCAATCCAGCGAGGAATTTTTCTTTATAGGTGAAGCCAAGGATCAAGCAAACCTGATTCTATCTTCCATGAAGGGTGCGATTCTCTACGCACAGGGGCAAGGCCTTGAATTCTACCAAAGTACCACGAAACAGATTGTCACAAATCTTAAGGGTTCGCCTAACAATTGAAACCTTTGGAATTTTTGGCTCCTCCAAAAAGTATATTTTGCAGTCCGATTGATTGAACCAGTCGGACAACCCTCCCACTTGATGCCACTTAAAAAGACCACAGAATTTTTTTTTGATTGATCCATTCAAAGAAATCTAGATTTTTGATTGACTGTCTATCTCTTAGTCGGTAAAAAAAGCCCCCGACAATAAACATATCGTAATTTTTTTGTAGTATCGTTTCGAAAAAGACAGGATAGAAATTCAGTAAAAATATCTATTTTTTTATTTTTTCAACAATGCCATATTTTTTTTGGAAGTTTTGTTAATTAGACGACATTCTATTCTTAGCCGATTCCTAACTTTCTCAACACGAAACCTCTTTACAGAGTTAGTGATGAGACTCTTGATCGATTTTTAAATCTCTAAAAGCTTTGCCGAGTGGAAAGCGGTATTTGACGCACACAAAGCCGCCAGAGACGCAGCTAGTATCAAAGACGTTTTCGTAGGTATTGAGGCTGCCAATCCACAGAAAGTTCATTTTATGTTTGAAGTTGAAGACATGTCTGCTACGCAGGCCTTTATGTAGAGCCCTGAGAACGCAGCCAATATTGAAAAAGCTGGATACATTGTCGAATACCGTGATGGTCCTCCTAGCAGATTGATGCAGCGGATACTTTCCAATTAAAAGGAGCCACGATGATCTATGTGACCTATGGCAAGATGAGCAGAGAGGGCCTCAATGGGCTGACTGCAAAACCAGAAAACCGCGCAGAAGCGCTCGGGAAAATGGTGGATGCTTTGGGTGGTAAGTTGATTGACTACTACTTTTTGCTCAATGGTGAGATCGATTTCGTCATCGTCAGTGAGTTTCCTGATGATCAGAATGTAAATGAACTCAGTTTGATCGATGCTCTGTTGGTTCGGGGTTCGGGTGCAATTGAATCAATCACCACTCTTCCAGCATTGCGAGCTGCGGACGCAGTGCCGCTCTTCGAGCGAGCCAAGGCGTTGCAGGACGCTTCGACCTACTCTAAACCAGGAGATTGAGTTTGCATCGGTCCGCTGTGTTTGCTTGCTGCTCTTTGTAGTCGCAGGGGCCCTGACCTTAGCATAGTCTTTCCCTTCTCCATTATAGGAGAAACAAATAAACCATCTGAAACCAAAGGATGAAAATGTTGTTCAAAATATCCTATTCCATCAAGGAAGAGTTGATTCACGTCACCCAGACTCAGTTCGCGGGTGGAGACGAAAATGGTACGGCATGAAACTGATTGGACGCTGGCATGAGCCATCCAGTACAGGTTTCATGGTAGTGGAGACGGATGATTACCAGGCAGTCATGAAATATTGCCAACAATGGAATCGCACCTGTCACCTGGAAGTGACTCCAGTCGGAACGGATGCCGACGCAGCTGCGACTCTATCAGAGACTCTTACTGCGTAAACTCAATAAGAATAATTTAGAACCAACTAAGCAAACTAGAAAATTATATTTTTATGTTAGGTTAAAAGATGGGATCGATGACCTCTATTGCAACAAACAAAGTTCTCCCCACCAAGGGAACTCTGCCTAAGTTTGAGGTGGCTGTTCAAGGAAGTGGAACATTGGCAGGTGTGCAGGTTCAAACAATGTCAACATACTATGCGGAAATGCGTGCAGATAGCAGTATGTATGGAGAATTGCCAAATTCAGGCATTGTAATGGCTGCTGATGGTGTCGCTACTTTTCGCGCGACTGGATCTGGCGGAATGACAGAAGATGGTGGCTCGAAATTCCGTGGTGCCTGCTACTTCGAAACAACTGCTCCTTCACTCATGAGCCTCAATGGTAAAGCGACGATTTAGGAGTGGGATGTAGATCCTAATGGGAATGCCAATTGGGAGATTTGGCACTGGGTTTAAGGCTAATGAAACAGTCCTGATAACAATGGTTTGAACAGCTCTCAATAGTCTCCGCGCTAAAAAGAGCCTTATCACTCACAAAGTGGAAAATATGAAAATAAAAGTTCTAGGAGTTTATTCAGAGGATGCCGCTAGAGGCATGAAGAATTCGAGTTACGCAGCTCGTGTGAAGCAAATCGAGGTGATGGCTTCTCAAATTGATTCCAAGCTGATTGATTGTGATTTCTTGGGGGGAGACTTGGACGTCTGTGTAACGATGGAGGTGCCCGATTGGTCAACTGCTCTAGGATTTAAGCAGGTGATTCAGATGTCTGGCGTATTCGAAGAGATTATGTTCTATCCGGTTGTTGATCTGGATAAGATTATTGGTACAATGAACAAGTTTTCCGGGGTCTATAAAGCACCTGGTAAAGAATCTTAACACGGTTATTTGAATGCAAATCTATTTGATGAGAATCATATGAGATTTGAAAAATTGTTAGATATTTCTTTTGATTTAGTAGGAAATTATGATCTGGGTATTCTACCAACAGGACACAGGTCGTTTTTTGAATTGGGAGGTGGCGTCTTTATTGGCCAAGAGTTAAATGGAGTTGTTAAACCTAAAATGAGTGGTGAATGGGGAACCGTTACAGATACAGGATATGTTATCCCTGATGTTAGATTAACTTTACAAACTGATGATGATGCCCTTATTTATGTTGAATATACTGGTAAGATAGAAGTGAACGAAAAAGTCCAAAAGGCTTTGGCCGGCGAAATTTCCTTAGAGTATGGAGATAATTATTTTTTTACGAATCCAAGGATGCAAACATCCTCTGAAAAATATAAATATCTCAATAATATTTTTTGTGTTGGTCAAGGAAAGTTCTCACCTGGAAAAGTTCATTACGCCTATTACAAAATTGATCATTGACAATTAAAGAAATCCAGTTCATATCAATCAATTTAGAGAAGAATAGATGTCTTTGTATCTTGTTAAAGGAAAGCATAGCAACGCAGCTTTCAAAGGTATAGTCGATAGCCCACAAGATCGAGAAGCAGCTGCTTAGAAGCTCTTTATGGCAGTCAGAGTCGATATGCAGGGTGTCTATTTTAGCGTGAGCACTGCAGAGATTGTTACGATTGCAGAAGGCGGCGCAGAAAGTATGGCAGCAGTGGAAATGGTGACAATGTCTACAGGAACTTTCACGAGCTTAGAAGGGATTGAGATCATTGACTCTAAGTCAATGACTTCTGCGATGGAAACCGCTAACAAGGTGTTTTCAGCGTACCAGGCACCGAATAAATAATGAATGAACCAATCGGCTGCAGGGTCGATTGGTTTTTTTCAAATCAACAAAAATAGGGGAATGATGTCACTCTACATGTTCAAAGCGACGTATACGTCGGCTTCTATCAAAGCAATGGTCGAGAATCCAACCGACCGATCCGGAATGATCGCTAAAGCCTGTGATACCTTTGGAGGCAAGATGCTCCAATTCCTGATGGCTTTTGGGGAAGATGATGCGATTGTGATTTGTGAACTTCCAGATGATGTTGCAGCAGCAGCAATTGCAGCTCAAGTTGCTGCCTCTGGTGGATGTTCAAGAATCAATACGATCCAATTACTCTCCGTTGAAGACTGGGTCAAGGCCTGTACGATGGCGCGTGATGTTTCTAGTGGATATCAGGCTCCTTCTAAATAAACTATTGCTCAATCATATATTTAGCTTTGTTCAGTGGGGCTAGAAATGTTTGGTGCGGCGGGGCCTAGTTATATGTAAACGGGCTGTGATGTCCCAGAAATTAGGAGTAAACGTTGTCGACATATATGAACGTCGTCCGGTTTCAGGTTAAACCGGAATTTAAAGATGTGATCGTCAGTAAATTTGCTGAATTCGAAAGACCTTCTGGATACCAGATGGGTAGGCTGATTCAAACAGGAGAGTTCACCTATTGTTCTGTTGGCGAGTGGGATAGTCAGGAATCCCTGGTCAATGCCCGTCCTGCTATGATCGGCTTTCTCGATAGTGTCCGGCATATGTTGGATGAGATCAATCCTGAGCTAGGAGTAACTGACCCGGTCTCTGGACCTGTAGTGATGGAGCAATAAAAAGCCGTCAAATCCATTTTCAATCAAGGAGGAAAGATGATGGTAATCGCTCATTTACTTGGATTTGCACTTATTTTTATTGCCTGTACGTTTGATTTCATGCGTTTGGCGCTGATGCCCGAAAAAATCCAGTATGTCCTAGATATTCCTTCACTGATCATTGTTGTCTTGCCCACTGTCTACTACTCAGTATCTGTGCATGGCTGGAAGAGCTACGGTAATAGCTGGAAATCCCTGCTTGGCAGTGTCAAGAACATAGATAAAAGTCAATTGGAACCTACCAAACTATGTCTGCGAGATCTCGGGAACCTCTCCTTGATCTGGGGAATTTTGGGGACCTTTGTGGGAGCAATTCTAACGCTTCGAGAGATGATGAGTATTCTGAGCCAAGAGACTCTCTTCCCAGCTATTGCGATTTCGCTGATCACGCTGTTCTACGGAATCATCCTTTACATGCTTTGCCTAGTTTCAAAAAGTCGGATTGAACGACGCTTGGTGGAGTAATCAAACTTACAAAATTTTGCAAGATTGACTACTTAATCAGTTTATGTTTTAGAAAAACTTGCAAAGTTTAAATAATTAGTGACCATAAATAATAATTTTGCATTGATTTTTTAAAAATTTAATTTTCTCAAAAAATTAAATTTAAATTCTAAGGAAAAGATTGTAGGCACCTACCACAATCGAGATACAATTCATGAAACAGCAATACAATAAGTTCAAATTAATCCCAATTCTTTTCTTAAGTGTTCTTCTAACTTCTTGTTTGGAAAAAAGTGTAGATAGGGACGGAGAACCCAAGAAAGTGGAGGCTGGAGAGACTGTCTACATAACATTAACAGCAGCTGAATCTAATAGAGCAGGAAGATACCTGGGTACTTACCAAGAGGTTGATGGAGTGGTTTTGAATTATCATAGATCTGATGGGATAGGAGACAATCAATCTGTTGAGCTACAGTTGGTTGCCTCAAATTATGGTGCTGCTACTACAACAATGGAGTGGACTGGAGCGATTGAAAATGTGATTCCTGGAGCCCGATACGATTTTAATGCTAAAGCCTATACGAATGGAATGAAATGCTGGTATAATTTTTGGGACAAAGTTACTGAGACATATGTTAACAATCCAGACTATGTAGAGGCGGGGTGTCAAAATTTAAGGCAAGCAGAACCTAGGGAAAATATGGACCTCTGGCCTTCTGCAGCTAATAATTGGAATTATGCAGGGGTATATAAAGCTAATCTATTTGAAGGTGATAAAGCATATTTTAAGTTGGAAACGGGAAACAACGATCTACAACTTCGTATGTCGCCGATTCTCAGACCATCTGCTGATGGACAAATGATCCCATACATTTCAAAAATTGAGAGGGCTCAAAGCTATGCACCAAAGGATAATCTGACTTTGAACGTGGAATTTAAGGGGCCAGAAGGATTTATCATCGGGTTATTGGGTACAGTTACGGGAACGTGTAGTCTTGCAGAAGAAAGTTCGGGGGGTTGTGTTTCCATCAACGAAACCTTCTTAGCGAACCAACAAGGTGAAGACAGCATTATGAGGCTTTGTAATTCAGAAAACGCCGCTTGGTGGGCATCTGAATGTGATTTTTCGGAGAACATAATTACTAAGACTAGGGAGGTGGTCTATAAAATTCCTGATAATCCTCCAGATCAGATCAGATTTGAATTCATTGTTCGACTAAAAAACACATATACTGTAACTGGTACTAGCGGTAATGGTGAAGAATATACTTATACAAGTTGGGATGACTCCAATCTGGGCTTAAGCAACACGATCTGGTTTCAGATGAATAGAAATTCAATTGATCAAACAAGTGAACTTATATTTATGCCAACAGTGCAGGATATTTCGGTCTACTATGATATGTCATCAGCGACCGCAGACCTGTCTTATGCATTGCAGACTCTTGGAATAACTGATGATATTGAAATATTTGCTAATTTAGTGTATGGAGGATCTACACCTCTAGGTTTTCCCTCCCCATATTTGAAACTAGTTAATACAGGTTCAGATGGTTCCCAAACTTTATACGGTAGAATGGATAAAAATGAGCTTTATGAAGCAAATCTTCAATTAAATTTTGTTCATACTCCAACGGGCTTTGAATACACATCAGGATATCCACTACCAGCTAATGATAAACCAAAGTTTGGAAATATGTGGGGTAATTGGGGAATTTTTCAAAATACTGGACAATGTGAACAATGTCTTTTAGTTGCGCTAGCTACAAAATGCAATGGAGATCGAGGACTTGGTAGCAAAAAATACCTTTATGATGATCAGGGTACATGTAAATCTCTTCAGGCAGAGGACCGTTTAACTTCTGGACGCCCTCAGGAATTGTGGGATCAAGGTGATGAACGAGGGTATGGAGCAGAAATTGATGGATACCGACGTTTTGCGAATTACTACACAGAGTTTAACACTGATAAGGACCCTTGGACATTAAACTCCCCTAAAATAGATGGAGGAAGTCTAGCCTACTCTAACCTTGGAGGTGTCATTGTTTATGACGGGGAACCACACGATGGAATTAGCTATCTTCAAATCCTGAATACAAGTTTTCTAGGAACGAATTTATCTAATTTAAAGTTCCATTATGTTAACTTAAGTGGATCAAAGTTTATCAATTCGCAAATTAACAATACACTATTTAATAGGTCAAAATTAGATAATACCATTTTTACAAGTGATGATGGTTTAGTAACAACACAAAATTTACCTTACACTGATATAAAATATGACATGTCAAACGGTGACAACATCAAGTTCTATGAACTGACATCTAAATTGAAAGTTACAAATTCACAATTTAGAAATATTGAGTTTAACAACAATTTAGTTTATCAGTCAAACTTTGATGGTGTTACTCTATCTGGTGAATTTATGGGGAATGATGTGGTGGAAACTTCAGTCGAAAACTCTAATTTTTCTGGTGTTAAAATGGATGGAACGAGTTTCATTTCTACAAGTATTGCACTTAGTAATTTGAAAGGTGCAGACCTGAGTACAACTTGGTTTGATAGTGCAAGTGGGACAGATTTTTATCTTGTAGAATGTGATGAGACAACGGTTTTGCCTGTATATCAAAACCTCTCTTGTAGGAATAACTATTTAGAGTTTGCTGAAGAAGCTAATCAGGAATTTGTTCTAGATCTTCCCAGTGATAAAAATAGATCTTCATATCTTTATTCAGGAGATGCCGATTCATTTAAACTTCTTGTTGAAAACCCTGCCTCTATTGCAATTGAGGTGACCTCCAAAAGTGGTGATATTCAATTTGCACTCAGAAAGTCAGGAGATCTTACATTAATTCCTCCAACAAGTAATGATACTCGATCAGTGTCAAGAACTGATGGAAATTATACAACAAGATGGGCTTATTATTCAGATGTTCCACCACTGGCAGAAGATGAATATTATTATGTCCAAGTCTACGGAACTACAGGAGTATTTTATATAATTGGTTATTATCAGGAGGAGTAAAATTGTTATAAGCATTACGAAAATGCTGTCGCAAATGAAAATCAAGATCTTGTGCTGCGTCTGCTTACCAACCTTCTTGATTCTAGGCTGTGGTGGGGGTGGCAGTTCGGGGACCTCAGATAATCCTGCATCAACCTTAGAATCTAAAAATTCTGTTCCTATTCAAGGTAAATTAGCTCAAAATTATGTTGGAGGTGCCCAAGTTTGGTATGATCTGTTAGGACCTGATGGTTCGGGCAATTATCAGCGCGATCCTGGAGAACAGGATACACTTTCAGAGAAAAGTGGATCCTACAGTTTGGTGATCTCCGAAAAAGAGGGGTTACTGATCTCTTTCGGTGGAACTTATCTAAATTCGGAAGGGAAAGAGCTTCCAGCCGCTCCAATGCTAGCTCCAAAGCCATTATCTTCAAAAGATCCTTCTAACATAACACCAATAACAACGCTCGTAGCGGTAGAACCTAGTCTGAAACTGCCCTTAGAGAAATTAGGTGACTGGAACACTGACATTGCAAGCCCAGACGGTGCTTCAGCTCCATTACTTCGCTTGGCTAAAACAGTTGAAAGTCTCTCAAGTATTCTAGGGCATGGAGACGAGCCCATAGCTTTAAACGATGTCGCCCGTTTGCGCTCCATCACAATCTTCGCAAATTCATTGGTTGCCCTATCTGCAGAAGAACTTATTTCAGCTTCTTCGTTGCGATCAGCTAGCTCCAGTGCTTTGGAACAGATTTTTGCAGATAAATCAATATCCCGGAATTTGAATGTTTCAGTACGAACCCAAATACAATCATCAATGGAGGATCTTGTAAATGTGATTGTCAGCAGAATCCCATCTTCAGGAAATGTTGTTGAAAGTGATATAGTGGCTTCGATTGAAAAGGTTCAATCAGCAGCACAAGCTTCCATTCAAAATGAATTGGATCAGCAAGTCACCGTCTCTCTTGGAGGGTTGGGTTTCGAATTTGATCCAATTATTACCAAAATAACCCTCGAATTGAAAAATGATAAACTACACATGGCTGCTGTAGTTTCCGATGAGCGACCAGAGACCCTGTCCTATCGCTGGACCACTAGTCCTACCACTAACCTGTCTAATCCATTTTCTGTTGAATCGAGCCTGGATAAATATGATAATTCAACATTAACAGTGATATTGAGGGTTACTGATGATACAGATACCTACACTACTGAAATTTGTGCTTGGGATGAAAAAAGTAATCCAACAATATGTGACTTCCTGGCCAATTGATCTTCTCAGATAACCAGTAATTTAGTTAACACTTTCCTGCATCAGTCCGCCTATATTTCTGCATGACTATCAAAAATCAGATACTGCAGAAAAATTTTAGCCCGCTTATCTTCCTTGCCCTAACTCTGGGGCTTTTAATTTGTTCATGCCGTCCCCTCCCAAAACAAGCTCCGGGGGGCTGGATAGAACTTAACCTTCGGCTTGCAGGCACCCAGCACAAAATAAAACGTAGTGGAACAGGAATAAGAGGTTCAGAACTTGCCATCGCCTTACCTTCATCCATAAAATTTTCTGAACAAGGACCTAATTTTATTGATGCCTTGTCTTGGAGTAAGGTTGACACGACTACCAATACTGTATCACTCCTACTCCCTACTAATGAGTTGCTTCAGCTTTTTATCTATCGTTATACAGAAGATTATTCTTTGTTTGAATTGGAGCAATTACTGTTCAATAAATCATTGCATTTAAATTCAATTGATTTTGGTAAAAGTGAAGTTTTTTCTATTTCTAGTTCTGAAACAAAACTGCTAGTAAACGGTGAGGCCTCCCCCTCCCTCACCATTCAATTAGCACGTCAACTGCGGGGAAAGCTTGCCCAGACCTACGTGATGGGTGCTCAAGTATGGGCGGATAAGATTGAACTCAATGGAAATTTCAATCACCAATTAGACCAGGGTGAAACCAATACTGTTTCAGGCGCGGATGGCGGCTATTATATAGCTCCAAATTATTTAGACTATATTTTAGTAACTAAAGGAGGTTTTAAGTTAGATTCTTCCGGTGCTTATGTGGCAGCTGCTCCTATGATAGCTACGATACCGAACGATGGAAAAACAGAGGTGCATATCACCCCACTTACAACCTTGGTTGCAACAGAACCAAAGTTGGCGGATATTTTTGCAGAAAGTGGAGATTGGCGTAATGATATAGCTTCAAGAGCAGGAGTTCCAGGAGATTTACTTAGGATTTCCAAGGTGACGGAGGCTTTTTGGATGCTTTTGTCAGGTGGTTCGAATCCTATTATTGAAACTACTCAACAACAAATTAGTGCATTCTCGATCCTCGCACGAAATTTTGTACAAGGAGGTAGAGAAATGATTTTAGCAAATTTACCGTCAATAATTGAAAAATCTGTTGAGGAGACTCTCAATAGCCCTCAAATTTCTCGAGAACTCAATGAAGATACCAAGGCCATTCTGAGCTCTGAGTTGACTGAATTGGCTGCTAATTTAGCGCAGCTACTTCCAGACAATGACCAAGAAGTTGAAGCTGTATTTTTGCCTGATTTTGATCGCCTAAACAGACAGGCTTTTGATTCAGTCGAGTCCGAATTATGTAACTTTTCGGAGGGTGTGTCGATTCAATTCGATCCAATTATATTGTCGATCTCGCTTGTCCCCACAAGTGAAACGACGATTGCGGTACGTGGTACCATTTCAGATGACGATGTTGAGGCGTTGACCACATACTGGGCTATCAACCCTCCTGAAGAATTGAAAGAATCAATTAAATCAGTTTTGATCAATGCGGTTGTAAATGAAAATGGCAACGTTGAAAACACATTCAATGTCAACAACTGGGACCATTTTGGTAGCGTCAGCTTGCAATTGACCGAATGTAGTCCGGTCAAAGTTGTTTCCGAAAGCTGCGCTTGGGTTCCAGATTCTCAGCAGGTTAATTGTAATTTTACGGAATAGTTTGTATTTGGCATCACATCATGTTTCTTGCCCTCTGCTGATAAAATTAGTTCTGATTTTTCTTCTCTGGAATGCAGGTGCTTATGTGGAAGCTAGGACTACCTCTCCCCACTAAGAATTTGCAATCCTTTGAATGCCGATCGCCCCAAAAAATGCGTGAGGTTTCTTAAAAACCGTATGTGAGAGCATGGCTATAAAATTCTGTTTCATCGAAAACTTTCGAATTAGCTAGATTATATTTTAATATCTACCTCTAGATGGATATTAAGCATCTTTTTCAACCATATTTTACGCTTTAGCTTTCTTCCCAAAATGGCCTCCATGCCAGTTTTTGCAGAAGAGTTTCCTTTAGATAGAGATCAACTGTAACTTGTAAAATTTTGTCAGACTTTCAGAATTTTTGACGCTGATGCTGGGGTAACTCTAAGCTCCAAGCAAAGTTATACGAACTGTTATACCAGCGGAAACCAAAGAAGAAATTTTAAGTGGTATTTGCCAGACAATCTCTGGTGCCTTGGAACGAGCAGCTGGGAGGAAAAAAGAGGTTATTGAAACGTCCACAAACGAGTCACTACCCCTCATGATTAATGAATCAGCTCCTGAGTTTTGTCTTCCAGATCGGTATGAAAAAGAGCATTCATTGCTTGATTTCTATGGAAAATGGTTGCTGCTCGCCTGTTACTTTGCTGATGAAGCCTTCGCTTGAAAGACTCAAATAAAGACTCTCCTGCAGAGTTTGAAACAGTTTGAAAAACTAACTGCAGTGCTATTTGGAATTAGTTCCTATATTGTAGAACAGCATGCTCAGTTCGCAAAAAATGATGACCTAACAATTCCCTTGCTGGCTGATCCTGACCTCGAAATGATTTCCCAGTATACAGGTTCAAAAAGATTTGGCAGTTTCAGTATGGCAAGCAAGCCGACAATCCTTTTTGTCAGATCCACAGGGTATTTTCGCAAAGTCTGCAATCCTGTAAACATCTTTACCCATGTTTATGGGGTTCTTTCGGATTTGCAGACACTGACAGAGGTCATTGATCAGTTAGGTAGTTTGCAAAGAAGGCAATAAGAGATGCAGGATAGCATCACGGCGGCTAGAAGAATTCAATAGTCTTTGCTTCCTGCTTGACATAATCAACAACGATACTGGGAAATCTCTATTCTTTTAGAACCGATAGAACTGATCGGAGGAGATTGTGTTACTGGTTGAAGTACAGTAACCCCCACCCCTGGTTGGGACTCTTTGATTGTACGGGGCATTGTGTGCCAGGAGCCTTCATCACTATGGTTTTGCTCTCTGGCCTGGAACGTATGGGGGGTAAATCCAACTACATGTCACCTGCTCACTTGCTGGAACAATTGGATCAATACCTCCGAAAAATCTTTGAAGCAGAGAAGGATAAGTTTGCCAGTCGTGGTGCGGAGAGTGTCCTCTGTTTGACTAGATCACCAGCAAAAATTACTGAAAGTTGCCAGTGCCAGAAGACCGCTTTGGGTACAGCATCAAGGTGGTGTCCTCGAGGAGATTCGACCTCAGCGCAGAATCTTGGGCCAACCCTCCAAGCTAAAGCATTGGGATGAACACAATCTGATTCTCGGTACAGGAAGTCGCCTGTATTTTCTCAGTGATGGCATCCCTTATGAGGGCAATGCAGAAGGTTTCTCTCTAGGAAACCATCGCCTCAAAACCATGTTGCAGTATCTCGAGCAAACCCCTTCGGATGCGTTGACCAATGAAATTGGATCAGCCCTCCTATCTTGGAGAGGGGAAACCAACCAACGTGACGACCAGACCCTGAAAGTGTGGGAAATCTCAAAACCTGAACCTATCGAGCTTTTATTTACAACTAGGGTTTGCAACTTCATCCAAGGCTACCTACAAGAAGCACGAAACAAAACAACCATCCAGAATTTGGAGTGATCGTATGCAGCTAGACGCAACGAATCGTACCCCAGCGGTCTCGGTTTTTTCAACAGGGATTGAAATAAAGGGTGAGTGCTACCCAGAAGACATTACAGCCTTTGCAGAGCCTGTGATGCAAGCCCTGCGAGATCAGATAGAAAGCGTGGAATCCTTTCAGGTGCGGATTGAACTCTATTACTTCAACAGCTCCTCTGCAAAATTTCTTTTTGATTTCTTCGAGGAATTGGAAGAAGCCGCCGAAGCAGGGAAGCAGATCTCCATTGATTGGTGCTACCGGGCTGATGATAGTTCCATGCAGGAGGCTGGAGAGGACTTCGAGGAAGACTTCGAACATGCTCAATATCAACTTGTCGAAATCTGAATTAACCCCAAGGGAGAGTTTCCATGCAGTCTCAGGATTTCCACAAACTGCTAGAACAGCGTAGGACCTTCTTCTGCTACTCTGGGCTCCTTTCAGAAGATGTGCTGTCGACCTTTTCTGGCATTGTTCGGGAGCAAATGAGCGAGATGGAGGATGATGCTGAAATTACCAAGCGGGTCTTTGGCATTTTCGTTGAGCAAGCTCAGAATGTGATTCGCTATTCGAAGGACCGTATCGCGGAGGGAGGAACTGGAACTGTGGCCATCAGCCGAGCCGACGACGGGTTCCTGATTGAAGCAATCAACCCAATGGATAAAGAACATGCAGAGGGTCTGCAGCAGAATCTAGCCGAATTGAAAGCGATGGATAGCAAGGAGCTGCGCAAGGCTTACAAGCAACGTTTACGCGAGGGACCCCCAGAAGGTAGCAAAGGGGCAGGTTTGGGTTTTATTGAAATGGCGCGCAAAGCAGATCGCTTCGAATTTGATTTTGTTGGATCTAACGAACTATTATTTGTTTTCAAGGTCTGGATCAAGGAACCTTAAAGCTAATGTAAATAAATAACTCATGTCATACAATACCTAGGAGGAATGGATGGAGATTCCACAAAATTGCCAGGATGTCCTTTTGAACGGTATCCAACACATAGGCTCTGCAAATAGTGATCTATTGCCATCACAGAATTTTGCCCATGGCGCTAGGTTAAATTTAGTGAAAGGTACTCTTACAATTTTTGTCCAAAAAAACTTTTGTAAAAATGTTGTGAGGGATAGTGAAACTTCAAAGAGAGCGGTATTTTACTCAGCACTTCCGAGTCACGAGGCTTATCAAGTTAAAGGTGATGTAGTAAGCGTGGCTCCTCTCTCTGAAGCAGATGTTTCTCAATCTCAGCAATACTGTGATCAAGTCATTCAGACTTTGACTGAACTCGGATTGTCGCAAGATATTCCAAAGAAAATTTGGGGACGTGTAGCTGACACAGGAATCACGATTGAGTTGGAGCAAATATTCAACCAGACTCCAGGCCCTGAAGCTGGCAAACCCATTTCCTGATGAGAATACAACGATGATCAAAGAAGAACACTTGCCTGCTCTGCAAGGTCTGATTCCCGCCTGCATTACAACATGCTCGGCAGTCGGAGAGCCAAACGCAACTGTGGTTAGTCAAGTTTGGTATGTTGATGATGAACATGTGGCGTTATCTCATCAATTTTTTAACAAAACAAGGCGCAACATTTCTGAAAACCCAAAAGCTGCAGTAATGATTATCAGTCCTGAAAATGGATCTGCATACGATCTGATTATTTCTTATGAACGTACCGAGACAGAGGGTGCGCTGTTTGATGAAATGGATATGCAGCTTGAAGCAATTGCTTCAATGACTGGAATGTCAGGTATTTTCAAACTTTTAGGGGCTGATATCTACAAAGTAGAATCGATTGTTCAGGTAGCTTAAATTCCCATGGAAGACATTCTTGAAGAGAGGCTGGAGCGCAAGACCAAGGAACTGGAAATTGTCCAGCGGGTAGCAGTAGCTCTGAACGCCTCAAATGAAGTCAAAACGATTGCTTTGCTGATGCTCCAACTGATGGAAGAGTACTTCAATTTTCAGCATAGTATTTTGTTGGTACTGCGGCCCGAAGAAGAAGTGCTAGAAGTTGTAGCAACGCATGGCTACGAGGTAGATAATCTCGGTAAGACTGTCAAAGTTGGGATGGGCGTGATTGGGATGGTCGCTAAAAAGCAACGCATGATGCGTATGGCTAATTTAGGAGCCCAGCGCAAGTACATGCAGGCAATTAGTAAAAATACAGGAGCTGAAGCTGTCGCGGGGCAAATCGTAGGACTTCCTGATGCAGAAAGTCAGGTGGCTATACCGATGAAGGCAGAAGATCGTTTGCTTGGGGTACTTTCGATCGAAAGCAAGAAAATTAATTTCTATAATCCGCAGGATGAGACACTTGTCACAACTTTAGCCAACTTGGGTGCCGTCTCTCTAAAAAACGCCCTCTATCTCCAGCAAGTCGAAGAAGCTCGTGAACAGTTGAGAGAGATCAACACGAATCTCGAGCAATTGGTAACAGAGCGTACCAAGGAGTTGGCTGATGCTCATGCAGATATCGTCTCAAGCATCAGCTATGCAAGCCGCATTCAACGTGAATTCATACCCCGCAGTACAACACTGCAAGATCACTTGGAAGACTTCGGGGTTGTTTGGCAACCACGTGATGTAGTTGGGGGTGATTTCTACTGGTTCCAGCCACAAGATAACGGATACCTTGTGGGTCTGGGTGATTGTACAGGTCACGGGGTTCCAGGAGCATTTATGTCTCTTGTCTCCATTTCCACCCTCAACCGCATTGTGCGTGAAAATGATCTTTCTAATCTTAATGATTTGTTAAGGCAATTCGACGCTGGCCTTAGAGCCCAACTTGGTAGAAGTGATGCAGAGAATCGAGACGGTCTCGACTTTGGGCTCTGCTACTTGAAGCCTAGCGAGCAACGCCTGCGCTTTGTGGGAGCCAAAATGTCTCTGTTTCATATGAACGGTGATGGAGTGACCGAAATCTCTGGAGCCCGAAAATCTATTGGCTATGATACAGCTCGAAAACGCCCTTTCCGAGATGAAGTTGAAATAACCTATTCAATTGGAGACACATTCCTGATGGCTTCCGATGGTGTCATCGATCAGATGGGTGATGAAACTCGTATGTGCTTTGGCAAACAGAGGCTCGAAAATTTCCTGTTGGCGCACAAGGAAGATTCAGCTCAAAAAATTTGTGATGAATTAATTACGAGATTGTCTGATTACCGTGGGGAAAATGCAGTATTAGACGATGTGACAGTATTCTGTTTTCGGCCCAATATATTATGATCATCTACTGTTTCAGTGTATGGATCAGCTATGAGCAGTGATCTATTTGCTACAGAAAAAAAAATTCTAGAGCATGCGGAGCAGCATCTTCAAGCAGAAGATCTGACGCCAGATGCTTTTTCGGCTTTGATCAAAGGCTATGAAAAATTACTTAAACGTACACGTAGACTAATAAAAATGTCGGATCGCAGTGAAGCTGAAATCCGCCGACTTTCGGATGAGCAATCACTCCTCAACGACACCCTTAGCGATCAAAACGAGAAGCTAGAGTCACTCTCCGTCAAGCTTTCCAAGTACCTATCTCCACAAGTCTATGAGTCGATTTTTTCAGGTAAAGCAGAAGTAAGGGTAGGAGCAGACCGTAAGTTCCTAACGGTCTTCTTCTCTGATATTGCATCCTTCACTGAAATAACCGACCAACTTGAACCAGAAATACTCACTCGATCACTGAACGCCTATCTGAACGAGATGGCTCAGATTGCGATCTCTCATGGGGCCACCATTGACAAGTACATTGGTGATGCCGTGATGGCTTTTTTCGGAGATCCTGAGACAGATGGTCCGCAACAGGATGCCAACCGCTGTGTGGCCATGGCAATGGAGATGCAGAGCAAGACCGATCATTTGAATGTAACACTGCGTACAATGGGAGTTTCTCGTCCTTTTCGGATTCGTTGTGGGATCAACTCGGGAATCTGCACGGTCGGAAACTTCGGCTCTGAAAATCGGCTGGATTACACGGCGATCGGGAATCACGTCAATCTGGCTTCTAGACTGGAATCGGCTGCCAAGCTAGGGGAGGTACTGATCAGTGAAGAGACAATGCTGCTGGTACAGGATCAATTCAACTGTGTTCCCAAGGAGGTGATCCAGGTCAAGGGCTTTGCTCGCCCAATCCAGACGTATGTGGTCCAAGAGAGTATTGAACAGGAGCACACCCGGGCACTAGCTCTTCATGCTCCAGGTGTAGACTTGGAGATTGACCCCGGCCAACTTTCCCCAGAGGTAAGCGCAGCGCTTCAGGATTTACTGAGGCAGGCGAGACACCTAGTTGCAAATTCAACAGAAAACTGAAATTGAATTGGAAGATTTAGAATACTCAGGAGGGTTATGGAATCAGAACTTGATCAGGTTGCACTGCTCAAGCAGCAGGAAATCAAACGCCTGGAGTCGATCTCAAATCTTGGCAATCTGGATAAGCTGCGCAAAAGTGAAATTCAGGTGGTGCCTGAGTTGATTAAGAATTTGCTGAGTGTAGAAGCAGCCGGCATCTCAATTCTTGATGAAACCAAACAACATTTCCTGGCTGAAGCTGGATTGAATAAGACAGAGACTCCAAGGGCTGGATCTATCTGCAATCTGACCATGAGCTTGCCAGACAGTTTGATCATTGAGGATTGGGAGAAAGACGAACGCAATGATGGTACTGAAAACCACCTGGAGATTCAGCGTCGATTCTATGCGGGAGTACCTCTCATTAATCCGGAGGGATTAGCGATCGGGACGCTCTTCGGCATCAGCAGTGCCCCTCAAACCAGCCCAGATTCAGAACAGATTGAGCTACTGAGTGGGCTTGCCAAAATGGTAACCGAAAAAATTCTAGCTCTGGCCGAGGTTCAGCAACTGAGCAAACAGATCGCACGTCTAAATCTGAAGGCCAAGCTCAGCAACAACCTCACCAAGGAAGTAGCTCGTCAGCGACAACTTGTCGAAGAAGCCCGTGAGGAGATCCACAAGTCGATTCGCTCAGCTTCACGTATTCAGAACGCTTTACTGCCAAAGAAAATTCCTTCTGATTTGGATGTGAGTATTTTCTGGAAACCGCTAAACATTGTTGGTGGCGATATCTACATCCTAGAAGATCTTGGAGATGCAGTAGTGATTGCCGTGTTAGACTGCACAGGACACGGGGTTCCAGGTGCGCTACTTTCGACGATCACAAGCGCTGCCTTTGACCGTGCGATGAACGATCCAGCAGTGAAGACGGCAGGACAATACCTAACCACTGTGCATCAATTGATCAAAAATATTTTGAATCAGCATAATAAAGCTGAATCAACTTCAGATGAAGGCTTCGATGGCAGCATCTGTATCTACCACCGTGATCAGAAAGAACTTTCTTTCGCAAGTGCCCGAAACAGCATGCTAATGATCTCTGGAAATGGACAAGTTGAGGAATTGAAGGGTGACCGAAAGTCTGTAGGGAGTGTGCGAGTGCCCCTCAATTATGCATTCAAAACAAGCCAAATACCGGTGCAGGATCAGATCTTTGTGATGTACACTGATGGTATTACCGACGTGATGAATGAAGGGGAAAATCCAAAGCTGTTTGGAAAGCATCAACTAACAAAATCTTTGCAAATTTGGAGTGATCACTCGCCACAGAAAGTCGCTAACAACATATCGATTGCCATCGAAAATTATCGTGGAACTGAACCCCTTAAGGATGATCAAACGATGCTCATTTTTCGTGTGAAGTGAGAATAGTTAGAATATTTATAGCATCATTTTTTGCTATATTTGATCGAAGAAAAAAAGCTCAGTCTATAATACAAAGTACTCCACTCACTACTGAAATCTTTTGTTAGTGAGATTAGTAGTGATATCACATTCCATAGCTTTTAAGAAAATCTTTTAAGAGTTGGGCCTAACTACTAAATTAGTATTGGAGATGAAAAATGATCAAGCATCAAGGTGGGTGTTATTGTGGAAAAGTTCGATTCACAACGGAGTATGACCCCTTACTCGTTTATCAGTGTAATTGTAAAAGATGTAGAAGACTCATGAGTACTGTAAATGTCGGTACGTTTTTTGGTGCTCCTGAAGTAGAGGTAACTGGAGATTTAAAAGAATATGTTACACCTGGTGGAAGTGGAATGCCCTTTCACTACTTCTTTTGTCCAGAGTGTGGAACTCGCATTTACGGAGAAGCCGAAGCAATAGAAGGAGTGAGAATGGTTCCTATTGGTGCTTACGATGATCCAACTCCGTTCGAACCGAAACTAGAAGTTTTTACAGAATTGAAATTAAATTGGATAAGAGATAATGGCTGTATTCAGGCTTCTTTTGAAGGAATGGGCCTAGCTGAAAGAATTGAGGCTTTGATGGAAAACTTGGATCAGCGTGGCTAATTAAATAAAAAAAGTGTTTTGGATAAAAAAACATTCAATCCACAATCGGCAGAAATATTCCTTTAGGGAGAGAAATAGTGGAAAAAAAAGTCTGTATTGTTACCGGAGCTTAAGGGGGTATGGGCTGAGGTACAGCATTGGTGCTGGCGAAAGAAGAAGAAGGCTGTCAAGTCTATGCAACAGCAAGAGACAAAGAGGCACTACAAGGTCTGGCCGAAGAAGTGTCACAATCCGGTTCAGACGGTAATGTAATTCCGTTTGCTCTTGATCAGAATGATGATGAAGCAGTTAAAAAATTTGTGCAGAATTTTCAAGAAAAATAAACCCATATTGATCTTCTTGTGAATAGTGCTTATGCAGGGTTAGTTGCGATCGCACCATATTGTGGAAAACCTTTTTGGGAGCGTCCTATTTCTGTTTTTGATGCATCGATTATGACTGGCCTACGAAGTTCATATGTTATGAGCTAGTTTACTAGCTCCTATGATAGTCGAACAGAAATACGGATTTTTGGTTCAAATTTCCAGTTTTGGAGGAGTTCAGTACTTGTTCGATGTTTGGATATGGTGTAGGTAAGGCTGGTTTAGATCGCCTTTCGACAGACATGGCAGCAGAACTTAAACCACACAATGTCTATGCCATTACTTTGTATCCAGGTGCTGCTGTAACAGAAGTTACAGCTTTCCCAGAAGGTGAAACTCCAATTTTTTCTGGTCGGGCTGTTGCAGCACTTCTTAACAGAGCAAGCAAGGATCACTTGGAAAAATTGAGTGGGAAGGTAATTCATACAGCAGAACTATCCGTTGATTATGGTTTCACAGATATGAATGGCACATTGCCAAGTGGTGAATTCTCTGGTGTAGAAGCTGCACAAAGATGTAGAGGAGTAATGTCCGATCCTTTGATTCAATATAATCTTAACGCAGAACTGCCCGACCCTTCTGAAACAAACAATCCAGATTTTGCTGGATTGTTTCCTGGAGCAAAGAAATATAAAGTTTAAACTTTCACTAGTACTATTGTGGCTAGCTGGATCTAAAAAAATTTAGATTTATGAATTGGCTATATTAGCGAATACAGGACATTAGCTACCTTTTCAAGGACGAATCAAGGATAGCTAATTTGAGGAGTACAAGAGATTCACAAGTGATATTCGTTAAAGCGCTAGCAAAGTAGGAAGTGATTTTTGGTGTTCAGTTTCAGTTAGTGAAAGAATTGTGCATAACGAAGCATTTGCCAATGAAGAAAATTTCAAAAGGCATATGAATGAGTGAGTACCTAAGATCAGTGAATGCCTGGAAAAAATAGCTGAAGTAAACAAAATACGTGCTTTCCCAGTCATGGAGGAGCAGAAAGCAATCCTGGAGAGATTTGGTACTGAGTTGGAGTTTTATGACAATTATTGAAATATTTTGAGGTGATCTAACACAACTGATTCTCTGGAAGAAACCAATCTAAAATAATAATTTAGTACGCATGAGGTCAGGAAAATCGAAAGTTTCTCCCAGAGCCGTTACGCTCTTTTTTTTCAGTGAGAACTTGTTAATTATTGATCATCCCTTTCAATAGACATTAACAAACTGAGTCTGTAAAACTACTTGTAGCGCTCCATCCAAGGCCGGAGAACTTTGGGAGGGTCGCTCAATACAATGTTTATAGGCTTTTTGTATACTTGAAGTCTCCCCTTGAAGGACTTACCTAGCTGAGTCCTAACTGTTATTTTGAACTTTCGCTCCCCATAAATTTAAAACTTCTCTTAGAATCTGGTTGTTTCTACGGCATTCACAGTGCAATGTTCTCGATATTCTGACAATGCCTGTTGTTGACGAAGCTTTTCCGCAAGCCCTATTTCATCTCACGCTGCATCTTATGCCCAGCATTTACCAACCAAAAACTGCGGTCATTTTGGCGGCTGGACTTGGCATGCGCCTTCGAAGTGTGATCGGTGAAGTTCCTAAAGGACTCTTGGAAATTCAAGGATCTGGGTTATTGGAGAGATCCATTCAGTTACTGAGTTCCTGTGGGATTGCCAAGTTCTTCGTGGTCACGGGTTTTCAGCATCAGATATTGGAAGGCAGACTGCGTGAACAGGTGAGTGAGATTCCTATCGATTTCGTTCATAACTACCAGTACGCTTCGTCAGGTAGTATGGAGTCCTTGGCTACGATGAAGAATCAAGTCCAAGAGGATTTTTTGTTGTTGGAATCTGATTTGATCTACGAGCGCCGAGCTTTAGAGTTGCTGTTGGAATCAGATCAAGCTGATACGGTGTTGACCTCGGGCCAGACGAATTCGAAGGATGAGGTGTGGATCTATGGAGAGCCGAGGATTCCGGAGAGAGAGTCACTTGAGACGGGAAGAGTTCGTTATATCAACAAGCAACCTTCCTCACAGTTTGCGCTGCGTGGAGAATTAGTAGGAATCAGCTGGCTATCCGCTGGCCTATTTGAGGCCATGTGTGATTATCACGCAGCTAACAAACCTCGTACATTGCAGTACCACTACGAAGAAAACATTTCTGACCTCAGCACAGAACATCAGATCTCTTATCTGAAAATTCCGGACCTAGTCTGGGCAGAGATTGATACTGAGTCGCACTATCGAAGAGTACTAAATGAGGTTTGCCCCAGACTTCTGAACCGAGAGAGGTCAAAAGTCGGCGCTGAGTTTGCCTGATTATAGACGCTGCCAGCGGTTAGATGTGAGCAACAGATAGGTCAGGTGATCAAATGCGAGAACCTGTTCCTCCAGTTGCTGGCGGTCCTGCTCGGACGGTTGGTCTGAAGCTGGTTGATAATGAACCATTTGACCCAGCGAGTGTTGTAGAAAACCAAGGGGGCTGAAGATGTTGATCAGTGCCCCCTCCTTGACTACCGCAAACTGCGGCTTCTCTTCCAGTAGGTTGCTGCCAATGCTGCTGTAGGTCCCCTCCAATTCAAGCAAATCGACAATTGTGGTCAGCAGATCGATTTGTGAACCATAGTTTTCAGAAATTCCAGGTTCTACGTGATTGGGGGAATAGATGAACAGCGGAATCCGAAAGCGCTCGTAGGGCTCGTTCGATTGAAAGTGGGCCATCGCGTGGTCCGCTGTGATGATGAAGACCGTGTTATCAAATTTTGGATGCTGCTTGAATTCTCCGATGAACTTGCCAATCGTCCAATCAGTGTAGTGTAGCATGTTCAGGTAACCACCCTCAGTATCTGTTCCGTGCTCGTAACCTGTGAAGGGTTCCTGCAACTTGGCAAAAGGGGTGTGGTCCGAACTGGCATTGATGTAGCCGAAGAAGCGGCCCTCTGACTCCTGTAACTGCTGGAGTAGATACATCATCGCTTCATAATCCCAGCCCAAAGGGCGTTGAGCTTCTTCTGCTGGATAGGGAAGCAGCAGAGGATAGTCCTCTCGTCCAAAGTACTCATTGAAGCCAGCAGATTTGGCTATCAGATCCATTGAAAAGGATTCTCTATTTGTGGAGCTAACGAAGACAGTTCGAATATCGTTGGCTCTTGCCATGTTGCCCAGCCGAGGATAGTTAGCTGTCAACGCGGTCATGTCTGGAATGCCAGGTAGTGGCGGTACTCCTGTGAGGATTGACTGAACGCCATCCACACTGCGTTGACCATTGGCAAAGAAGTTGGTGAAGACTCGACTCTCATCGATTAGCCTGTCTAGTTCAGGGGTGATCCCGTAGCTGCTGCCAGACAGACCATCAATATATTTAGAGGAAAGGCTTTCGACCATGACGACCACCAAATTCAACTCTGGGTTGGCACGGCTATGGTCTGGTCTTTGTTCGAGTGGATAGGTCGGATCTTGTGGTTCTAAAATGCCAAGAGTAATTAAGTACTCTTTTTCGTTAGTGATCTTCCGCTCTATGAAGTGTCCAGAGATGCTGTAGTGAGAAGCCGAAAACATGCCGTTGAGGATCAGATTGCCCATGCTACCGTTACCATGACGGTAGGCATCAATCACGGCAATCGGTTTCATTTGTACTCCACCGCGAACCAGTACAGCCATGATCAGGAAGCTCAACAGATAGCCACTCCAAGAGCGAACACCTACCAAGTTGTGTCGATGGTGCCACTTGAGAAACAAGGGATAGCAGAGCACTGCTGCAGTTACCACTCCAATGATCGCGGGCCATTGTGCCTTGGCTTCCAGCAGTAAATACTCTGTATCATTAGCCAAGAAGAGTAGTTCGTTAGTGATGTGGCGTTTGACGTGACTGAAGTAGACGAAATCCGCACTCAAGAAGATGATCAGTCCCAACATCTGCAAGTAAATCATGAACTGGATCAGCTTGCGGTAGATTGATGATCTAGTAAAGCGCAGGGGGAAAGTTAGCACTAGTATGGGAACTAGCAGCAGGATTGTTGTGGAGGCTAGATCGAAGCGGATTCCTTCCAAAAAGCTGAGTGTGAGTTGCCACCAACTCAATTCGCTAAATAGCTCTCCGTAATGAAGCAACACTGCTAGCCGGAAGCAGAAAAAGAGCGCAAGAAAGATGAGGTAATGCCCGAACACCTCCAGTAGGACTGGTTTTGCCTTTTTCAGATCTTGTAGAAACATCAGGAACCAATGAGTGAGCAATATCGTTATAATTGTGTGGATGAGTCGGTGCTGCTGCCCATCCTCAAGAAGCATGTCTTCATTCCCCTGCACCGTTGGATTCCTTATGGAGTCCCAGCTAATTATCTCACCTTGGTCTCTATCGTGATGATGTGGAGCATCTTCCTCTACTTCACGACCTCAGAGCTACCCTCCCCTGTAGAGGTCGGCGCTGCTGTCCTGGTGATAACAGCCTATGTGATCTTTGATCATTTTGATGGTCTGCAAGCCAAGTTGACACAAACAAGCTCACCACTAGGGGAGTGGTTGGATCACTTCAGTGATGTCTTCAATGGAGCGATCATTGTTTATCTGGGATTCAAGTGTCTGCATCTGCCCTTGGATGGATGGTTCATCGTGTTGACTTGGCTGAACTTTCTCGCTTTTGCAGTAACCTACGTAGAGCAGCGAGTTCGCCAGGAATTATATTTCGGAAAAATTGGTTCCCTGGAGGGTGTTGTGCTGATGATTTTCGTGCTGGCCCTATGTATTCCTGAGAGTGGACGAGCTTTTTGGCACTTGGAATTCTTTTGGCCTATCTATCAATTTCTCTTGGCTAGCTTCGCCTTAGGCTGTTTCGGTACCGTCTTCACCTGTCTGCGGCGAATGAGAGCATTGCCGAGAGAATTTCTGGTTTTCAGCATTGGTGGCAGTCTGCTTGTCGTGTTGGGAATCTACTTGAATCTCTCAACCAGTTTGCTCGTCTGCACCATCACCATCTTTTCATCAGAATTCATCCTGAGAAACATGCAGCAGCACCTTACAGGTGCCGAGAGCGTTGTTGTGGATTTGGTTGTTTTTGGATTATTGTTGGGTCTGGTGGGATTTCACTGGCTCTCATGGAATCCGATTCCGTTACTGGTGTTGTTTAACCTGGGACTAGTTCTTTCCATGCTGCTGCGCTGTAGACACCTGCTGATCCTCTGGCGTCCCTATTGGGTCTGGTGGAATCGATTCACACCATCTTGAGGTGCTACTGACGATAACTCATTATTCTTTGGATCATCGACTTTTCAAAGAGACTGATACTTTTTATTTAGGTGCGATTTAGAAAAGGTGCCATATCTTTAATGGTCCTGAATTTTTACTTTATCAAGTAGCAAGGATTGTGCTGAGAAGACATTGGATCTCAAGTAAGGATATTTAACAGTCTTTGTAAATAATCCCTCCATCGGGCATAGTGGTATTACAGAGTTGGGCTCCGTCCATTTCTGCGAAGGAAAGATCAGCTCCTTTCAGGCTGGCGGCTCCCAGATTGGTGTTTTTTAGGTTTCCCTCTTGGAGATTTGCACCTCCCAGATGTGCTTTCCGCAGATCAGCACCCTCCAAATTGGCAAAACGTAGATCCACGTCAACCAGACTCGCTGCCACTAACCGAGCACCCTTAAGATTGACCCCGTGAAGATCAGCTTGATCCAGCCTAGCGTTTTCTAGATTGACCCCTTCCAAATTGGCAAAACGCAATTTCGTGCCATCTAGGTTAGCACCATAGAGATCGGCCCTTTCCAGATTCGAACTCTCCATGTCGCAATTAGAGAAGTCCGTATCTTTTAAATTGGCATCCTGAAGCTTCGCGCCCTTTAGATAAGCACCACTCAGATCACCACCACTCAGGTCACCATTAGGACAATTTCTGGTCGAAGAGAGTCTCTCCAGATCTTCGTGTTTCATCTTTTTCCTAATTCTGGAAATGAAGAATCATTAATATTAATACTCAGTCTTTAAGCTAAAAATGTCAGGCTTTCTTTCTATGCAGGATGTATATTTTCTACTTCTGTAATGAAGTGTTTGTCATCGTAGAATTCTTTTCAAATTTTTCAGCATAACTCATTGGTGCTCGTCGATGCCAATTCTTCAAATATTAAAAAAAGGACCCTGAATTTCAAATGTGATCCCGGAGTCATTATCCCAAAAGTTTAAGAACCCTTTCGTACCCCGCGGAGAACTAAAATATAAGCGGTCACAGCTAGGTGAGAAAGCAGGTCCTTTAATTTCAGAATTGTCATGCCCAACTAACTGTACAACAGGCGCGATGACACCGTCAGTGCCAATAACCACAATTTCCAGATTACCCCCGTCATCTGCAACCAGAATGTCGCCCGCTGGTGATACTGTCAAATTGTCGACCCCACTGAGAATTGGTGTACACGAAGAATTCTGGTCGTAGATGATATTTAGCACCCCACTGATTGTTTCGTATGCCCAGACTCTGTTGTCGCCTTTTGTGGAGAAGTAGACAATCCCATTGTGATACCAAATGCCCCCACCCCCGTTGAATGGTGTACCCGAAGGGACTTGATTTCGTGAAGCCATAGTAAAAGCGGTAGAGTCTAGAATCCTTAGCCATTCGGTTAAACCAGACTCTTCCTCAACAATTCGTAAAGCCTCCAAAATTCCAGATGTGAGGTCAGGATAACTCTTTGGAGTGAAAAGATATAAATGCCCATCTGGTTTATCTTCAGTCAGGTATAGCTACTGCCTCGTGATTGGAACGGCCGAGTGAAGGGTAAACAGTCGGGGACTTGATGCAATTGGGATCGCACTCCCAGACTTGACCATCCTTAGATTTATAGCAGGAAAGCCAGGTGTTCCAGGGAGTGACCCCTCAGGCACAATTTCGGGATGTGTTCTTCAGTATACTATAGGCGTTGATTACTCTCCCATCTGATGCAAACTCTAAAGCACCAACACCCCCCGCCCCGGGGGGGCGGGGGGGATTCAAACCCTAAACCCCCCACCCCCCCCCCCCCCTTTGAACCCTTTAGGAAGTCAAACTCCGTTCTGATCAGGCCCCTGTAAAGGGCCAAGTTGTTTGAGATTGGTTGCAAGGGATTTTGGAATGTCAGTAGCTGGAGATGTGTTTTTACAATCTAAAGAATTATTGCTGTAATTTGCTTTGGCAGCACTTGTAGTATTAGGATAGAGGAGTGTACCTACACCAATCGGAACAGCTTGATACAACAAGTGCCGAAGCATAGATCGGCATTTTAGTAAGTCATCTCGCTCTGAGTTTGTTTTTACTGAAACATCCATTGGGTTTAATAGTTTTGTTGATTGATCTAAAGGATATAAACTGAAGTATGCGGAATATTGAACTTTGAGTAAAAAGCATTCAAAAAGAAAAAGAGGACCGCAAAGAATATTTTTCATAAAAATTTGATTATTATGATAATCAAAAATTGAGGGAATATTTCTACAAATTGACTACTGGATGGTAGACAATTTTCAATGATTAGTCTAGAGTCTGGCTGCCTCTTACGTCCTATAGAGTGATTTCTACACGAGTGGAGGGGTTGTTAGAATCAACCTTTTTAATCAAGAACAAAAGAAAGGAGTCCAATGTACTCAGCCGTTGCAAACGTAAAGGTTACCCCTGCTTACTGGGAAGCACTGATGAAAAACCCAGATTCAGATCGAGCAGCTGCCATTGCAACAGCCATGGCCAGTGTTGGAGGCAAGCTACACTTCTTTGGTTTCACTCATGGCAAGTGGGATGCGATTGTTGCTGGGGAAGCTCCCTCTGAGGCGGCTTTTATGTCTGTTATTGCTAGTGCCTGGATGGCAGGAATGATACAGGATGTTGAAACAATACCCTGTATCGCTCAAGAAACGGTCACTGATGTGATGTCTAAAGCAGGTAGTGCTAACTATAAAGGGCCAGGCCAGTAATTTTTACCAAAGTGCTTCAATTAATGGGTTCCTGTTGAAATGGGAGCCCGACCTAATTGTTCTAGAAGCTCAGGCGCTCTTAATTTAATCAATGGGTAATTTCAAAGAAATTTGAAACATTACTTTTGAATTGCTGCAGCACAACGGTGTCAGGGTCAACTTTGCCAGGTAATGAATCAATTTGGAAGTAGAACGCTTTGCTGCGGAGTGCGAAACGTTCATAGGTTTTGAGACTGTGTTTACCACAAGCAATGGCACGGACAGACCCTTAATTTAAAAAAGACATCTGGGGGTCTTGATCGGTCTGCTACAACCGATAAAGTTGACGATTTTGCCAAATAAGAGGCCATCGCTACCTAGATCCAGTATCTGGACTTTTTTTACAAACAAAGTTGCAGAGTACATCCACTTCAATGAAGGTTCGGTCTCGGGTTGGATTACAGTCAATTTCTCAGCTGGCTGAAATGCCAGCGTGAAAATCCTCAATAGCGT